>Ga0315910_10000179_pt1 | contig 72432 bp, 63 predicted proteins | sample EdamamesoilMG_FD_204470 | JGI IMG/M metagenome (GOLD analysis project Ga0315910, IMG submission 204470) | Garden soil microbial communities collected in Santa Monica, California, United States - Edamame soil | ecosystem: Environmental > Terrestrial > Soil > Garden | place: USA: California... | reverse complement strand
GGCAGTGATGTTCGCGCTGATCAAATCCGCATTGCCATCCCCGTTGACATCCGCCGACGTGACCGACCAAGGCTCGCTGCCCACGGCCGGCGAGGAGGCCAGCACGAAGACGCCGCTCCCGTTGTTCGTCAACACCGTCAGCGTGTTGGCATAGACGTTCGCGCTGATCAAATCTGCCTTGCCATCGCCGTTCACATCCGCCGACGTGACCGAATTAGGCTGGCTGCCCACGACCGGTGAGGAGGCCAGCACGAAGACGCCGCTCCCGTTGTTCGTCAACACCGTCAGCGTGTCGGCAAAGGCGTTCGCACTGATCAAATCCGCCTTGCCATCCCCGTTCACATCCGCCGACGTGACCGATTCAGGATTGCTGCCCACGGCCGGCGAGGAGGCGAGCACCAGGCCGCCGCTCCCGTTGTTCGTCAACACGGTGAGCGTGTTGGCAAAGACGTTCGCGCTGATCAAATCCGGCTTGCCATCCCCGTTCACATCCGCCGACGTGACCGAAATAGGCCCGCTGCCCACGACCGGCGAGGAGGCGAGCACGAAGATGTTATTGTTGGTGGTGAAGGAAATTGCGCCCTGGCCATTGACGTTTCGCAAGTCCACGCCGGTGATGCCCGCGCCATTGCCGGAGAAGCTGCCGGAGAGATTGCCGGAAAGGTTGAGGCCGCTCGCGCCATTGGTCACCACGCTGGCGGGCAGTTGCGCCACGGGAATGACGCCGGTGATGTTCGCCGCGGCTACGGAACTGGCGGTCACGTTCGACAACCCGCCGCCGTCGCCGGTGAAGCTGCCGGTGAACTGGTTGTTCGCGTTGGTGGCCTGCACCACGCCGCTGAAGTTGTTTGTGCCGGAGAAAATCTGGTTGGTGTCCACCAGCGCCACGTTGGGCAGCAAGGGACCGGCCGGACCTTGCGGGCCGGCGGCACCGTCGAGACCGTTTGTGCCATCGAGGCCGGGCACGCCTTGAATTCCCTGGATGCCTTGGATGCCTTGGATGCCTTGCGGGCCTTGCGGGCCGGTCAAACCAATGGGCCCTTGTGGACCGGTCGCACCGTCCAGTCCGTTGGTGCCGTCCAAACCATTCACGCCGTTTGTGCCGTTGAGACCGGCAATGCCTTGGGGGCCTTGCGATCCAGTGTCACCAGTCAGACCGATTGGCCCTTGTAGCCCCTGCGGACCCGTCGCGCCGTCGAGTCCGTTCGTGCCGTTGACGCCGGGAATGCCTTGCGGGCCGGCGGGCGTGAGGGCATAGAGCGCATACGGCGTGGGCGTGATGGGCTGGCGCGGGGTGAGCGCACCGAACGCGCCGCCGCCATTGGTACGCACGCCCAGCTCCAGCCAGCGATTGCTGCCATTGAAGGGGGCATTGCCAAAATCCAGCGTGACGGTGAAGAGGCCGTTGGTGACGGCGGTGGCGGCGTTGGTGAGGGTCGTCCCCTGCTGCGCGCCGCCGGAGAGAGCGTCGAACAGCGCAAATTGTAAATCGTAAATGCCCGAGGCCGGGCTGCCGCCGTCATCGAGTCGGCCTTGGTAGGTGAAGGCCGTGCCCTGCGCACCGGCGGACAGTGCCGCCAGGTGGAACAGGAACAGGCCCACGATTTGTTTGATGCGATTTTTCATGATGGCTGCGGTGTTGCTCGGGTTGTCGGCAAAATTTCCGGCGACTCTTCGTCGGAAATGCCCTTACACGAAGCAATGCGCGATTGGCCGCCAGAAAGTAGGTCGGGAAATGCAGAAAGTTGGAAAGGGGGGCGGAACTGGCGCAGTTCGACTAGGAGCGTGGGACAGAATGGCCTTCAGAGGTAGGGCGCGTCACTCCGTGCGCGCCGGCGTTTGGTTGGATCGAACCGGCGCGCACGGAGTGACGCGCCCTACCAGCCGCTTGCCCGCTACGGTTGGCCGCTGGTGGTTTCCTTCACGGTCGCCGCTTTGATTTCTTCCCACGCTGGCGCGCGCGCCACGAAAAGCTCGCTACTTCGATTCATCCAGGCGAGGGCATTGGAGTCCGGTGAAAAAGCCAGTGACGTGCCCGTCTGGCCGGGAGCTTGCAATGAGAAAACCTCCTGCCAGCTCTCGGTATCGAAGATTTTTACCTGTTCAGAGCCCGCCGTGCTCACGGCCAGCCGTTTGCCATCAGGGGAGAATGCCAGTCCGTCCCCCGTCTGAATAAAACGGCCCAGGGTCTGAATCGGCTGCCAGTTTGAGGTGTCCCATATCCGAATGTGAGTATTCCCCACGAACAGTTTGCCATCCGGCGAGTAGCTGGCCTGACCGCTTTGCGGCGCATTCAAGGCCAACTTTCTTTCACTGCCATCAATCAGGTTCTTGAGTACGGCATAGCCATCAAAATCAAAGGCCACACAGAAACGTTCGTCCGGTGAAATATCCATTGTTCGCCGCCAGGTCTTGGGCAGCGGCCAGGTCAGGAAATCACGACCGGTCGCGGCGTCGCAATAGTGGAAGGAACGGTCGCCGCCTGACCACGCGATCAATTTCTTGCCCCCGTCAAGGAACCCGGCGGCAACCAGCTCGCCGGTTCCATTCGTCCACTGATGGATGAGCGCGCGACGGGCCACATCCCAAATTCTCATGACCCCGTCGGCGGAGCCGGCGGCGAGCCAGCGCCCATCCTTGGAAAAACACTCGCGCGCGAAGGCATAGGAGGTTTTCGCCCCGAGGTCGAACAACGGTTCTTTTTCCTGAAAATCGGGACCGCTCCAGCGCGCCACCTGGCCATCATTGTTCAACGTCAAAACCGAACGACTGTCCGATGCAAAGCAGAATCGCGCCACCTGATCGGAGACTTTGATGATGGGCTGCCGGGTATGCAGGATGGACGTGTCCCAAAAACCAATCAGGCCGTCCTGGCTGCAGCTCGCCAGGGTGTGGCCGTCGGACAGCAGGGCGATGGAATACACTTCCCAGCGATGCCCCCGCAGCACATCCAGGCACTTGCGCTCCGCGACATCCCAGACGCGAATGGTCTGGTCGGCACTGCTGGAAAAAAGTTTCCCGCCGTCGGGTGAGAAAACCAGGTCATTGACAAAGCCGGTGTGTTCCGTCAGCCGCCCGATTTCCTTGCCGGTGGCGACATCCCATAACCGGATATTTTTGGCATCATAGGCCTCACTCGAGGCCAGAATTTTTCCGTCGCGTGAGAACGCCAGCGCGAAGACATATTCTTTGCTGGCTTCCGCCGTCCAGAGTTCCTGACCGGTGCGCAGGTCTTTCACACAGATTCGCGATGGCACCGGCCCGTACGAATAGGCCGCGAGTCGCAAGTCCGGGGTGGCGGCGAGACAACCCTGCCACACCGGACTGGCAAAAGGTTCGTTGGTGTAACTCAGAAGTTTGGTCCCTTCGGGCATCTGCCAAAGCGTCAGTTCGAGCTTGGCCTTCTGTTTCGAGGAGGAAGTCAGCATCGTTCGCCCGTCCTGGGAAAAGACCAGCCCCAGGCACAGCGCCGCGTCCAGCTGTAAATGGGTCGTCTGCCCGGTGTTGAGATCACGCAGGCGCAACGCCGCCCGCCAGACTCCCGAGTCGGAAACGGTGGTGCCCACGTAAGCCAGCAACGGATCCGTGGGCGAGAATTTTGCCCTGATCGTAACCTCGTTGGTCGCCACGCGGAACACTTCCTGGCCCGTCTGCAGATTCTTCACCCGGAGACCGCCGTTGTGTTCCAATTCAACGGCCAGCAATCGGCTGTCCGGCGAAACCGTCAAAAACGTCGTCGGTAAAGATTCCGGCGGAAAAGGAAACGTGCCGTCGCTGCGGACTTGCTTCCAAAGATAACGCCATTCCCATCCGCGCAAATCGCGCTGGCCGGCGTCGGGCAATTGCCGGTTCAACAAATCCAATGCCCGGCCAAAATTATTCGCGGCAAACGACTGGTTCGCCACCTGAATTTCCGAGCCATACGCCCGCTGCCGGGCCGTGAGTTCCGCCGCCTCGGCAATTCGCCGCGCCACCTGCGCCTCGCCTTTGGCGCGGGTGGCGCGGATCGCCTGGGTCAGGCTGATGATCGTTCCCACCACTAGGGCCAGGGCCACGGTGATCCCGGCCCGGAACGCCAGCTTGTTGCGTCCGATCAATTTTTGCAGCCTATAGATGGACGACGGCGGACGGGCGATGATGGGTTCGTTGTTGAGATAGCAGCGGAGATCGGCGGCGACCCCGTTCACCGTGTCGTAGCGCCGGGCGCGGTCCTTCTCCAGACACTTCATCGCGATGCAGTCGAGGTCGCCGCGAACGAGATTCACCAGGCGCGGCACTGCCAGCCGGCGGTCGCTCGCCACGGTCGTGAGGGAAGGTGCGTCCAGCGTGCTCAACCGGCTGCTGGGTAGCGGCGGCTCCTGTTCGCGGATGATCCGAAGCATGTGCTCGAAACCGGACTTGAGCAGCGACTGGCTGTCGAACGGCGCGCGGCCCGTCAGCAGTTCGTAAAGCAGCACCCCGAGCGAATAAACATCCGACCGCGTGTCAATGTCCCGGCTGTTCAAATCCGCCTGCTCCGGACTCATGTAGGCCGGCGTGCCGATGAACTGGTTGAGCGCCGTGTTGACCGTCTTGTCCGTCAGCGCCAGGCCGCCCACCGCCTTCGCGATGCCGAAATCAATCACCTTGGGCACGGCCACTTGGTCGTGCATCGTCACGAGCACATTGGACGGCTTGAGATCGCGATGGATGATTCCCTTTTGATGCGCGTGCTGGACGGCGGCGCAGACCTGGATGAACAATTCAATCCGCTCCCGGGTCGTCAGCTTGTGTTGATCGCAGTGCTCGGTGATCTTCCGGCCCCGCACGAGTTCCATCACGAGATACGGGCGGCCAGTTTCCGTTGAGCCGCCGTCGAGCACCTTGGCGATGTTCGGATGATCCATCAGCGCCAGCGCCTGCCGTTCCGCCTCGAACCGCGCGATCACCGCCTTGGAATCCATGCCCTGCTTGATGAGCTTGAGCGCGACATTCCGCCGCACCGGTTCGAGCTGTTCGGCGGCATAGACCACACCGCAGCCGCCTTCGCCGATGACTTCCATCAGCCGGTAGCGTCCGATCTGCTTGCCGAGCAACGGATCTTTTTCCCCCGGTTCGACCAGACCGCTCGCCGCCGCGACCTCGGCGGGTGCCGGCGGCAGCGCATCCGCCTGATCGTGCATGGTCAGCAACGCATCCAACCGACGGCGCAAAGCCGGATTGCCCGCGCACGCATCGTCCAGAAACGCCGCACGCTCGGCGGGCGGACGTTTCAGCGCGGCGCTGAACAGGATTTCCTCCGGCCGCAGCGGCTCCGGCGCGGGTTGATCAGGCGGATTCATTTGTGACTACTCACCATTGACCAATGCGAGAAAAGTCATTGAATAGTCGGTGGAAAGTTTTCGGGTCGCCGTTGGTTTTACTTGGGCGGGGAGGCGCGCATCTCGACTGCCAGCCAGGCGCGGGCGTAAGCCCACCATTCCTTGGCCGTCGGCACGGCGATCCCGAGCACCGCCGCGGCTTCCGCGTAGTTCATGCCCGCGAAGTAACGCAATTTGACCAACCGGGCCTTGCGTGGATCTTCGGCGGCATATTTTTCCAGCGCCTCGTCCAGTTGGAGCAGCAGGTCGTCGTCGGCAACCGGTGATGCGATCTCCAACTCATCCAGGTCGAGTTTTTCCGCACCGCCGCCGCGCTTCGCCGTCATGCGGCGCCGGGCGCGTTCGATCAGAATCCGTCGCATCGCCTCCGCTGCGGCCACAAAGAAATGCGCGCGGTTCGCGAATTCCTTGTCGCCATTGTCTCCCGTAAGCCGCAACCAGGCTTCATGGACCAACGCAGTGGGTTGCAGGGTGTGGGTGGCCGATTCCGCTGACATTCTCTGGGCCGCCAGCTTGCGGAGTTCGCCATAAACCAGCGGCAGCAACTCCGCCGCCGCCTGCGCATCGCCCCGTTGCGCCCGGTCCAGGATGTGGGTGACGGTTTCCATCTGCTTCAATTCAGTTGGATTTGGCAATTCGCTTGTGGCAGGTCATGTGAGTTTGCATGTCGGCGTTGCGTAAGAATTGGGATTCTTTCCTGGAAAAATGAATGTCTAAACACACAAGCGCGCCCGGGCCTTGGATTTGATTGTTCCGAGTATCAAAACTGGAGCCGTTGGTGTCAAAAGATTTCAACCCCGGCGCAAATTTGAATCTGCCTCCCTCCCGCAATGGGTGAGTCTCGGCCAGGCTGCGGCTATCCGGGCAGGATACTCCAACCGAATCACCAATCTTGGTTAGCTTCTGACGGTTGCCCTGCCCGGCGGTTTCCGTCATCATCGCCCGAACCCAATTCGCAAACGAACACGCATTCACAATGAGCAAGAAATTTAATGTCGCTATTGTCGGCCTCGGCTTCGGCGCGGAGTTCATTCCGCTCTGGCAAAAACATCCGCACACGGATTGTTACGCCATCTGCCAGCGCGATCCCAAGAAGCTCGATGCCATCGGGGATTACTTTGGCGTGAAGACTCGTTACACCGATTTCAAGGCGTTGCTCAAAGATCCCAAGGTGGATGTGGTTCACATTAATTCGCCGATCCCGGACCACGCCTGGATGAGTATCGCGGCGCTTAAGGCGGGCAAGCACGTTGCCTGCACCGTGCCGATGGCGACAAACATCGAGGACTGCAAGCAGATCGTCACGCTCGCGAAACAGACCGGCCTCAAATACATGATGATGGAGACGGTGGTTTACGCCCGTGAGTATCTGTTCATGAAGGAACTGCTCGACAAGGGCGAACTAGGCAAGCTCCAGTTCGTGCAAGCGAGCCACCAGCAGGACATGGATGGCTGGCCGAATTACTGGCCGGGCTTGCCGCCGATGTGGTATGCGACGCATTGTGTCGGGCCGGTTGCCGGGCTCATCGGCAAGCCTGCAGAATACGTCTCTTGCTTCGGCTCAGGGACGATTCGCAAGAATCTCATCAAGTGCTACGGCTCGCCGTTCGCAGTAGAAACAGCGCACGTGAAGTTCAAAGGTACCGATGTGAGTGCCCGCATCATCCGCAGCCTGTTCGACACCGCCCGGCAGTATCGCGAGAGCATCGATGTCTATGGCACGAAGAAAACCGTCGAGTGGCCGTTGGTAGAGCACGAACCGTTAATCGTTCACACAGCGAAGAAGCCGGAGCCGAAGATTCCGCAGCCTGTGAAATGCCCTGACTTCGCCAAACGCCTGCCCAAGAGCATCGCCAAATACACCACGCACGGCGTGTATGACGCGTCGAAGAAAACTCATCTGAGCTTCACGCAAGGCAGCGGCCACGGTGGCAGTCATCCGCATCTGGCGCATGAATTCGCGATGGCGCTGGTTGAAGATCGTCATCCATTTCCGAACGCCAAGCAGTCTGCCAACTGGACATGCGTCGGTTTGTGCGCGCACGAGTCCGCGTTGCAAGGCGGCAAGATTGTGAAGCTCCCGAGCTTTACCCTCTGAAGTCACAGGCCGGCCGGTTCACAGGACAGCTGACGAAGCTCACATTGTGAGACGTCACTTACGGCAATGCATATCATCATAATTTGCATTCACAAACTGGCCGTGACCGGCGCATCATAGCTGGCATGAACAATCCGAATCTCCCGCAATCTCCAGCCCTGTCGCGTCGTTCATTCCTCAAAAACTCGTCGCTCGCCGCCGCTAGCGTAGCGGCGCTCAATCAGTTTCCCTTCGTCCTTACAAGTCATGCCGCACCGGATGATCCGATCCGGATCGGCGTGATCGGTTGTGGTGGTCGTGGCAGCGGCGCAGTCCTCGATGCGCTGGGCGCCGAGACGCAGGTGATCTATCCTAAGTCCGGCTATCACACCGAGGACATCAAGGAAGGTGCGACGCTCAAGAACAAACACATCAGCGTCGTGGCGCTGGCGGATGTGTTTGAGGACCGGATCGCCACCTGCCGGCAAAACCTGGCCAAGCTGGGAGTCAGCATCCCGAACGAGAATTGCTTCACCGGTTTCGATGCCTACAAGAAGCTCCTCGCCATTCCCGAAATCAATTATGTCATCCTCGCCACCCCGCCGCATTTCCGGCCGGCGCAATTGATGGCCGCGGTGCAGGCGGGCAAACATTGCTTCATCGAGAAACCCTGCGCCGTGGATGCGCCAGGGGTCCGCCTCGTGATGGAAGCCGGCAAACTCGCGAAGGAGAAGAACCTCGGCATCGTGTCCGGCACGCAACGCCGCCACATGAAGAGTTACAATGAGACCATCAAGCGCATCCAGGACGGCGCGCTGGGTGAACTGGTTTACGGTTCCTGCTACTGGAACGGCGGTGTCATCTGGACGGTGGACCGCAAGCCCGGCATGAGCGACATGGAATGGCAGTTGCGCGACTGGGGTTACTTCACCTGGCTCAGCGGCGATCATATCGTCGAGCAGCACCTGCACAACATTGACATCATGCGCTGGGTCATCGGCCAGACGCCCGTGAAGGCCATGGCGCTGGGCGGGCGGCAGGCGCGGCCGAATCATCCCAACTACGGCCACATCTACGATCATTTCGCCGTCGAGTTTGAGTACGCAAATGGTATGAAGATGTTCAGCCAGTCACGCCAGATGGACAAGGTGGACAGCAAGGTCGGCGAATTCATCGCAGGGACGAAAGGCACGAGTGATTGCAAAACCTACCTACGCATCAAGGGCGAACAAAGCTGGCGCTTCCGTGAACAGGACGTGAACCCCTACCAGCAGGAGCATCTGGATCTCTTCGCAAGCATCCACGCCGGCAAACCGTTAAACGAAGCGCAACAGACCGCCGAGTCCACACTCATGGCCATCATGGGCCGTGAATCCGCCTATAGTGGCCAGTTTGTGGAGTGGGATCAGATGTTGAACTCGAAGCAACGCCTCGGTCCGGAAAAGTATGAGTTCGGTCCGCTGCCATTCCCCGAAATGGCGATCCCAGGCCAGTATAAAGTCACGTAGGCTAACGCTGCTTTGCCCAAGCTTGCTGTTCCACTCATCCCACGAGACTGTCGATGGTGGAATAGACCTGCTGCACGGTGATGCCGCCAATCCCTGAGGCAGAGCGGAGAATTGTGATCCGTTCGCCAGTGGGCCGCCAGAGTTCCTCATTGGTTTCTGCCCACAACACCACACACGGCAAGCCCAACGCAGACGCCAGATGCGTGATGCCGGAATCGTGGCCCGCAAACCCGACGCAAGAGCTCAACCGCGCCGCCAGCTCCACCAGTGGCAGGCTCTGCGCGATGGCGCAGCGGGCCGACGGCAGGCCCGCCGCCAACCGATGCAAGCGCTCGCCTTCAGCCTCGCCCCCAACGAGCAGAATGCGAGCATCAGTCTCAGCAACTACTCGGCTCAACAATTCAGCCCAGTTCGCCTCCGGCCAATTCTTGCGCTCGCTGCCACTGCCGGGATGAAGAGCGAGGATCGGACCGCCCGTCAGGTCTGCTTTGCCATCTGTTTGCCCCGCGGCCAGCTTCAAGCGCGGCACTGGATCGGCGTCAAAGATGGCGAGCCGCGTCAGGGGATTCAAAAACACCTGCGCAGCGTGAGTCCCTTCGCGCTCATCCGGCCGATGTGGCGCCGCGATGAACTGGGCTGGCGAACAGCGCGCAACGTTCTCGTGGAAGATGTCGTCTGGGTCGTAAAGATAGGAAACGATGATATTGAACTCCGAAAAATAATCGCGTTGATCTTCAGACAACTCGCCGTTGCGGGCGAAGAAGGTGGCAAGCGGGCGCGCTTCAATGGGTTGGACGCGGTCCACCAAACCGCCCGCCAACGCCAGTTGGGCGATGTGTGGATAGCCGAGCACTTCCAGGTGCGCAGAAGGGAATTGCTGCCGCAATGCCGCCAGCACCGGGAGCGTGAGGATAAAATCACCGATGGCGCCGCCGCGGATGACGAGGATTTTGCCTTTCGCGGACATGGCGGTCAGAGCGCCGGTTCCGATGCTCGATTACATCGCGCGAAAACTGGTCAATCCCAGCGCGACCACCAACAAGGCGAACGCCAGTCGCACACCACAACCGACACGGATGCGTTTTTCCGTGGCGACATTCCACGCGATGAAATCCCGCAACCGCCACGGTGCGACGGTGAACCAGATACCGCCGACGACCAGTACGTAGGCCCAAGTTTGAATGAGCAAAACCCACGGTGTCTCGCCGAGATGTGGCCGGCCAGTGTCCACCATGAGTTTGGCGATCAACAGCAGCAACACGGCAAAGCCACGCGCAGCCAGATAATCCTGCACAAAAACACACGTCCCGATGCCGATGACCGTAAACAAGATCATCATGTGCGGCTTGAATCGCGCGAAGTCCGCGATGGGCTCGATGTTGACGTTCCAGACGAACCATGCCGTGGCCAGCAGCATCAGCACGATGCCGATAGGCACGTGCCTGGGAAATTTACGCATCGTCCCCGCAAAAGCAGCTGGCTTGGCGAGCCCATAGATCTGCGGCACTGCCACCACTGCCCCGAGCAGGACGCTCAACATCGAAAGTTTCATCGGTTCAATACAGTCTCAAAGGGCGCAAAGCATGACTCAGAGAAGCCTTGAGAAGAAAGCAAAAAGCAGCATGGTCGCAATGGAAGGCACGCCTGCCGAAAGATTGATCTACTCCAACTCGTGGCCACCGGCATCCACTGTCGTAAGCCGGGCGGTAGAACTGGTCTCAACCCCAAACTCATTCCTGGCTCGAACGCCGTATCTCCCTCCGTCCGTGCTTTCCACGCTGGCAATCACATACGTCGAGTTCGTTGCTCCCAAGATTGGCCGACCGTTGTAGAGCCATTGATAGGAAATGGGTTCGCGCCCTACGGCTAGGGCTGAAAGGGTCGCGGCAGCACCATTGGTCGCAACCAAGCTTTCGGGTTGGGAAACAAACAGTGGACGCGTGAACAACGCGGTAAGTGTAATCCCCCGTAAGCGGATTGCGGCGACGCCCTTCAGTCCTGCTGGACGAAGAACGGTCAAATGGTTGCCGAACCCCCACCGCCACCACACTACCTGCCCGTTTCTGGTTAGGGCTGCGCTTGCGCCTTCACCGGCCGCGATCGCGACCACATCCCGCAATCCTTTCGGCACTACTGCAGGAAAACCTCCCGCCTCTGCATAAGGTCTCTTCTCACCTCCCCAGGCGACGACGGTCCCGTCGCGTCGTAACGCCAAGCTGTAAATCGTTGCGGCGCTGATCGAGATGACATCCTTAAGCCCGGACGGAACATCGGTTTCCCCGTATTCATTGTTTCCCCAAGCGACAACGGTACCGTCGCCCAAAAGTGCCAAAGCGTGTCCGCCGCCTGCGGAGATGGCCACGACATTGGTCAGACTTCCAGAAATGTCAGGCTCATAGAGGCCGTTCCACGAAACAACTGTGCCGTCCGATCTCAAAGCGAGACTTCCGCCAACCGCGGAGATGGCCACCACATTCGTCAGACCCTCTGGCGCTGGTTCGTATCTACCCCATCCGATGACCGTGCCATCCGCACGCAGTGCCATGCTGTAGCCACCGAATCCGTAACCTGCCGCGATCGCGATCACATTTGTGAGGCCACCCGGTATGTCACATTCGCCTGAACTATTGTCTCCCCACGTTACAACCGTCCCATTGGCCTTCAATGCGATGCAGTGCCTGCCGCTTGATTCAACGGCGATTACGTCGCTCAACCCAAACGGAATATCTTCAATCCTCGTAAATGTGTTATCCGAAACCACACATCCCCGACGAGGCAAGATGCTCAGGTACCCGGGAAAATATGTTTCCGTACCGTCCGTATGCTCGATGCGATGCCGGTATTCGCCGGCGTCCTCCGGTTTGCTATTGCGGATCAGCAAGGTTGATCTGTTCGTTCCACGAGCTCGGGGAGAATCCAATGGGTGCCAATTGTGAAGCCACTGATGCTTTCCAGGTTTCAAACGATTCTTTTGTAACCTCAAGACTACTCGCTCACCTTCCAGGGCTATCTGATCGTCAATCCGCGGCCGCACAATCAAATTGAACGGCGCCAAAGGAGTTTCTTCCCATTCCCGGCGGATAATCACCTGATAGGTCCCGGCGTCCGCGCCTTCGACGGGAGGCAATTCCAACGTGGAACCGATGCCGTAATGGATCAACTCACCATTATAGTACCAGTCGTAAGCGAAGGGAGCTTCCCCTTGTGGCATCACGGTGAAAGCAACGCTTTCCCCCTCAAAAACATTCAGGTCCTTGAACTGCGAAAGGATACGGATTGTATTCGTGGGACCGGCACCGAACCTTGCGGTCTGGACAATATCAGCCGCGACCGCCGCCCAGGTTGCAGCAAGATACAAAAGCGCGACCACAAGGGATGTACGCCAGAGCTTCGAGCTAAAGGATTGTCGTTGGCGCCGACCAGCCAGCTTGTGAAATCGTGATTGAATCCTCAATTGAACTGGGATGTAGCTGAGAATGCGACCAAGCTCAAGCGTGTTTCAACTGCGCCACGCTATCGTGGCTCCCGATACTTAAGGAGACTTGGACAGCGATGATGCCGCGGCAGAATTGGTGCTGCTTGGGCGCCCACCACGCTGCTCGTTCAAGCTCTGCACCACGGCATTGTAGTTGGTGACGAGTTCGTTGAACTTCCGGACTGATGTATTCAGTTGGTCTGCCAGTTCTCGGATGCGATCATTTGCTTCCGTTAGCCGATGATCACGCAAACTCACGGCGGCGGCCCAATTGGTCACGCTCTCGCGAAGCTGATCGCGTTCGGCAGCAAGTTGCCGATGGTCGCGTTCGCTGACCTCAAGTTTCTTCTGCGAATCCTTTGCTTCGGCATGAACGCGGCCAAACTGCTCCTTCAACTGGGTCAAATCGCCGTTCAAGCCGTGAAGATTGCGCTCCTGTTCGCCAATCTTCTTCTCATGTGCCTGACGGGTCTTCTCTGACTGGCGAAAGTCCAGGTTGAGCTTTCGGTCGCGCTGCCATTGAAACACGCACAAGGCGGCAAGCAGGAGCACGCCACCTAAATTGACGAATTGTAACGTGCGGTTCATTTGGCTTCACGCACTTCAAAAGCAACCTTCTGCACGCCGGCGCCGCGCACGACGTCCAGCACACGGATCATGTCACGATGCTTGGCGTCACCGTCGCCACTGATGAACACGCGGAGATCTTCGTTGGTGCGAAACTCAGCACCCAGCGACAACGCAAGTTCGTTGAAGCCGATTGGTTGCCGATCGCGGAACACTACTCCTGACTTGTCTACTGATAGACTGACGAAATCATTCTTCGCGTCGGCGTTAGCGATGGTCGCCGTCGGCAGGTTCACCTTCACGCTCTTCAAGTTCACCATGCTGAGGCTCACCAGCATGAACGCCGCGAGCAGGAAGAACATGATGTCGATCAGCGGAATGATCTCGATCCGCGCGCCTTCTTCCGTGGGAAATCTGGAACTGAGTTTGACGGGCATGGCAATCGACGGGGTCTTATCCGTCAGTCGGCGGACGGTTGCTTCACATTTCCAACAGCGCGGACGCGAGCGAATTCTTCGAGGTCATAGCCGTGGTGTTTCGCAGATTGAACAAGCAGTTCGACGTGGTTGATCGTGCGTTCCAATCGCGAACGGAAATGCGCCAGCCGCCGGTTGAAAAAGTTGTAAGGCAGCAAGCAAAGGATCGCGATGCCGAGGCCAAATGCCGTCGCGATCAGCGCCTCGGCGATACCGCCGCTGACCTTGGTTGGGGCGAGTTCCTCGCCGCCGACAAAGTTGAACGAGTGCATGATGCCCGTGACCGTACCCAGCAAGCCCAGCAGCGGAGCGAGCGTGATGAACGTGCTGAGAATCCAGAGCCGCTTTTCCGCGTGCTCGATTTCGTCCGTGGCTCGCAATTGCATCGCCCCGAGCAGCGACGTATGCGCGTGCAGCAAGCCTTCGTGGACTGTCGCGAGATAAGGATCGTTCGCCTGGCGTGTCAGTTTCACAGCCTGCTCAAACCGGCCCTGGCTTACTGCTTCAAAAGTTTCATTCAACCGATCGCCCGCGGAGCGTCGCCCCAGTGACCACCACCACAGCGAGCGTTCAACCACCACGACCAGTGCCGCAATCAGGCAAAGCAGAATCGGCCACATGATCGGGCCGCCGCGCAGGAAGAAATCGAAAGCTACGTTGGCGAAGAGCGGATTCATGATTGGTTCAACTCGTCAAAATCACTTCGGCAACACGAAGCGGATGGCCACTTCGTAGGCGCGCGTGGCGCCTGACGGAAAGCGCCAGCGGTTGCGCACGGTGCGCACGGCCGAGTCATTCAATAGCGGCCAGGGCGAGGAGGCGGCGGTTTCAGCCGACGCCACCCGGCCATTTTCAGCAACAACAAATCGGATATTCACCGTGCCCTCCTGCCCGGCGTCCTGCGCCGCCAGCGGATATTCCGGCGCGGGTTGTTTGCCGGCACCAACGCCAAACGTCAGTTGCTGTACCGGCAACGCAGAGGGCGTTACATTCTCCGTCACTGCGGCGCGCGCGTAGCTCGCTTGCGCGGCTTCGACGATGCGGGTCGCGCCTTCGACCGGAAGTGCAAAAGCAATCGCGGGCGAAGGCATCGCCACGGCGACGGCTTGCGGGAGCAAAGGTTGTGCGACCGCTTCGGCTGGCGGTGGGGTGGCAAGCGAACTTACCTGCGGCGGCTCAACGTCCGGCAATGAGCCGTTGCTCAATTCGACGTTAAGCATTTCCACTTTGATCGGTTCCGGTTGCGCCTTGGCGAGTGCGGCGCGGGCATAAGGAAGGGTCAAGCCCAGCGAGGCGATCACCGAACACCCCAGCCAGATCACCAGCGTGACGATGGGAATGAAGCGTGAGCTGTCCGAGCGGCGTGGCGAAAAAGTGCTGGGCGCAGGCAGATTGCGAGAAGTGGTGGTGGTGGTGGTGGTGGATAGGAGCGGAGTCGGCAGCGCCGCTACTTCACACTTGGTTTCGCACACATTCATCACGCCGCCAAGCTACCGAAAGCCCTCCTAACCCGCTGTCGGGCGTTTGCTATTCTTTGACGGCGGCTTGCACTACCGATTCCACTGGTTGAGAGGCGGTTATGCTACCATTGCCGGTTTGTTTTGGGAAGAAACGCCGCCACGCCAGCGCGAAGCCGGTCCAAACGAGCAATGCCGCAGCAGCCGACGCCAACCCTGCCACAACTTTGCCAACTGTGCCCAAGGCTTCGCCGGTGTGCAGAAAGCGCGTCCAGGAGCGGACTTGGCGACCGAGATTCTGATCGCCGTAACCTTCCTTGCGGAGAACCGCGCCCGTAAACGGATCAAGCGTGAGTTGCGTGGTGGCGAACAACGGCCAGCGACGCTGCTCGATGACTGTGAGTGTGACTGGCTGCGGCCCGCCGCGGGATTCAGCCCGCGAAACTTCGTTCGTCCGTGAAGCGTCACCGCCCGCGCCACGACCACCGGGCCCACCAGCACGCATTGTGATTTGCTTCCATTGCGGAACTTCCTTTTGCGCAGCTTCAAACAAAGCGCCCATGCTCAGTTGTTTCGTGCCGGCTGGCGGGGTGGGCACTTCGACGGCAGCGGCTTGTGGCGGAGCGGTTGTGCCGGTGATTTTGTAAATAAGATCCCCGGCCCAGCGGTACGAAATCGGCATCGCGGTAGCAGTGAGAACAATCAATACGGGGGCAGTCCAGAAACCGATGGCGTTATGCCAGTTCCAATCGCGCGCCTTGCCGCGCAGTTTGAAACTCATCACGCCGATGGCGCGCAACGCGCTCTTTGTCCATTGCCGCGGCCACCAGAGATACAGTCCGCTCACGGCGAGAAAAAGAAACGCAGCGTTGCAAGCGCCGGTGATCGCCTTGCCGAGCGCCCGCTTGTCGTCCTGACCGCCGAGATAGCGATGCCACTCGATCATCGTTTGCATGAAGGCCCGCGTGCCACTCGCTCCCGGCTCGCGCACTTCGCCAGTATAAGGATTGACGTAAAATGAGTTGGTCCGGCCAAAACTCACGAGCAATGCGATATTTGGATCGGCGTCTAATGTGATACCCGAAGGTCGCCCTCCGGAATTTTTCTCACGGGCTTGGGCAAGCAGATTGTCCAGAGACAATCTCGCCGTTGCCGCCGTAGGCACCGCGACTTGCCGCGCATCGCGCTCGGCCCAAGCGATGATTTCCTTCTCGAACGCCAGCGCCGCGCCGGTAACAGACATGATGAGAATCACCACGCCCGCAATCACGCCAGCGATCAGGTGCAACCAGAAAATGACCTTGCGAAGGGTTCCGTTCACATCTCAGCCCACTGCCGCAAGAGGTTGTGATAAACGCCGGTGAGTTGTACTGACGACGGATGCTCCGGATGATCGCGACCGAGCCGTTGAATCGCCAGGTCGAGATCAAACAGGATCGAACGCCGGCCATCGTCGCGGATCATGCTTTGAATCCAGAAGAACGAACATAACCGCGCACCACGGGTCACTGGCTTCACGTGATGCAGACTCGTCGCAGGATAAAGCACCATGTGACCGGGTGGCAGCTTCACGCTTTTCACGCCATAGGCATCTTCCACGCAGAGTTCGCCACCGTCGTATTCTTCCGGCGCGGCAAAGAACAATGTCGCCGAGAGGTCCGTGCGGATGCGATGCGGCGTGCCGGACACCTGACGAATCGCATTGTCCACATGCGTGCCGAAGGATTGGCCGCCGGAGTAGCGATTGAACAACGGCGGGAACACCTGCAACGGCAGTGCGGCTGACCGGAACAGCTGGTTCTGTCCCAGCGCCTTGAGGATCATCTCACCGACCTGTCGGGCTGCGGGATGGCTCTCGGGGATTTGCATGTTATCCTTCGCACGCGCAGATTGATAACCGGCAGTCACCTTACCGTCCACCCACTCGGCAGCGTCCAGGATCTTGCGCGCCTCAGCCACCTGCTCGGCTGTGAGCACATTGGGAATGTTCAACAACATGGTGAATTAGAAACTGATGTTCGCGCTCAACACCGCTGAACGGCCCGCGCCGGGAATGAAGTGGCCGCCGCCCACGCTGCCGATGTACTCCTCGTCGGCGAGATTGTAGCCGTTGAGCTGGAAGCTCAGGTTCTTGTTCACGCGGTAGGAGATCATGGCGTCAAAAAGCCAATAACCATCGGCCTGACGGGTGTTGGCGTTGCTGCTGTAAACCTCGCCGCGATACTGCGCACCGCCGCCAATTTCAAAACCCAAAGGTAGCGCATAAGTCGTCCACAGGCTGAAGGAATGCTCCGGCGTGTTGGCCAGTTCGTTGCCGATCTCAGCCGCGTTTTCTGAGTCGGTGATCTCGCTGTGCATCCAAGTGTAACCACCGAAGACCTGCCAATCATCCGTGACGCGACCGGCAGCAGTGAGCTCGACACCATACACCCGTTGCTCGCCATTGAGCACGACCACGTCGGTCGGGTCGGTTGGGTCTTCGGTGCGGGCGTTGAATTTATCCGTCCAGAAGATCGCCGTCGTCAGCATCAAACGGCGCTGGAAGAATTCCCATTTCGTGCCGAGTTCGAGCGTGCGGCTCTCCTCAGGGTCGGTATCGAGATTGTTGGCCGCATTGGCAGCGGTCGAAAGGGTCAAGCCCTCGGCCGACGGATTGAAGGACGTTCCCGCACCAAAGTAGATGCTGCCCTGCTCGACCGGCTTGTAAACCAGCGCCGCGCGCCAACTCAGCATGTCGTCGTCGCGACTCAACGTGGGCCCGACACCGTTGGTGCTGTTCACATAATCCACCGTGAAATAATCCCAGCGCAGTCCGCCGGTGAACTCCCAATGCTCGCCGAGCTTCAGCGTGTCGAACGCATAAACCGAATAAGTGTCGGCAGTGGATTCAGCCTTCACTCCGGTGCGGATGATCGTGCCATTGAATGGGTCGCCAGGATTCGGATTGTACAGGTCAGCAGTCGGCGTGGCATTGCCGGGTGACTGAGCGCGGGCATAATTCTCTGAGGTCTCGTGGTCGTATTCGAAACCGGACACCAGGTCGTGGGAGATCTTGCCGGTTTCGAAGAAAGCTGTGAGGTCAAGTTGATTGGCCAGGATGGTGTCCTCTTGATCGCGCGATTGCAGCTGTCGGTTGATGGCGGTGCTGGTGTTCGCATTCACGAACCGCGGCGCGGTGATGATGGAGTCGCGATCGTTGATGCCGTAACGGAACTGGTCGCGCAGCTTGAGTGATTCATTGAAGTCATGCTCAACAAGCGCCGTGCCGATGTCGGTGTCCGTGTTTTCGTAATCGCGCGCGGTGATGCCGTAAAAATTGCTGAAATCCACCGGCGGCACATCGTCGCTGTAAGCGCCGAGCACGGCATTGGTGTTGGCCGGCACCCAAGGGATGCCGTAGTCGGGCACGTTGTCCTGCTCGAGATGAAAGTAGCTGAACGTCACGCGCGTGGGCGTGCCCACACCAAAGGCGAGCGACGGCGCGATCCCCCAACGCTCATTGCTCACCGCATCGCGATCGGGCGTGTCGTTCTCGTGCCAGAGCGCGTTGAGGCGGAGCGACGTGCTGCCCAGCCAATCCTGTCGCTCAGGCACAAGCGGCTGATTCACGTCCACAGTACCACGGAAGTAATCATCCGTGCCGACGCCCAGCGAGGTATTGTAGAAGGGACTCAAAGTCGGTCGTTTGCTGACAAGATTCACTGAACCACCTGTAGAACCGCGCCCCGTCGTGCTCGAAGCCGGCCCTTTGGCAACTTCGACCTGTTCAACGTTGAACGGGTCGCGTGAGTAACCGCCGAAATCGCGCACACCGTCCACGAACAGATCCGTCCGGGCGTTGAAGCCGCGGATGGAAAGATTGTCGCCCGCCGGCACGCCACCCTCGCCCGCCTGCATGCTGATGCCTGGCACATTGCGCAGAATGTCGCGCAAAGTCGTCGCGCCTTGCTCCTGGATCACGGACTGAGGGATGACCGTGATCGACTGCGGAACATCAAGCAACGGCTCGGTGTATTTGGGCGAGGAAAGATTTTCGGGCTTGTAGGACGTTCGATCCTGACCTTGCACCACGATTTCGGGAAGCTGGGTCGTGTTTGTACCGGTGGTGACGGGCGCGTTCGTAGATGGAGTTTGGGCCACGGCTGCAAGGCCTTGGGTCATGAGCAATGCAGCAAGTGGTCTGAGATTTTGTTCAGTCATCGCGGCCACACGGTAGGAAACACGCATCCGGCCCGCTGTCGGCGGCTTGCCAAAGATTAACGGTGGCTTGCAGTCTCCACAACGCGACTTGAGTTCAACCGCAAATCAGCATAACCAGAATGTCCGATGCTCAAGCAACGCTCACTCGAAGCACTGGCCGCCGCGCAACAACGCGACGCACAAGCCAACGCGCATTTGCTGCGGGGACTTGAGTTGCTCGAAGAAAGCTCGACCGCAAGTCTGCGTGAAGCGGTGCAATGTTTCGACAATACGATCGCACTGCGATGCGAATTGCCTCTCGCCGAGAATTGCTGGTTTCGCTACGGGCTCATCGCCGGCTGGATGAATCGCGGTGACGCACTCACCCGGCTGGGCTCTGCGGATGAATTGTGCGAAGCATTGCGTTGTTATGACGAAGCCTTGTCACACTTGCGTGAACTGCCGATGCACGAAAGTCCGCTCTTCATCAAACGACTGGCGATCGCGTGGTTGAATCGCGGCTTCACATTGATGAAGCAAGCCGCACCCGGCAGCATGACACTCGCAGTCGAGTCTTTCCAGGAAGCCAGCGCTGCCGCGCGCAATTTCTTTTCTGCAAATCCCGTCGAAGCCACAGTGCTCCTGGCAGGCGCGTGGATGAATCATGGTAACGCGTCCATCCGGCTTTCGCCTCCTGATGCAGAGAAAGCGAGCAGGTCCGTCAAAGAATCGCTGAAGCTATGTCGGGACACCGAGCGAAGTGTTGCTGTGGTGGCTGAGATCGCTTTCAAAGCCCGGCACATTCTTTGCCAGGCACTCGCACACCAACTGGCTCAAAGTGGCCTGACAGCCGTGCAACGCGATGCACTACTGACCGAAGCCAGCGACATCGTGGACGACGGCATGGCCCTGGCACGCGATTGGGAAGTGCGCGGCGCGGTTCAATTTCGCCCGTTAGCCACCGATCTTTTCCGCTTCGGCTGCCGGGTGTATCAAGCGCACCAACCCCATTTTCTCACCGAGTTCCTGTTGGAGAATCTCGATCCCGCACAGTCGGACGGCGCGCTGGCGGATAATCTTTCCATGCATGCCAGCGCCTTGGATGCACTCTGGCGTTCGCTCGGCAAATTCCAACGCGAAGGTTTCAAAGCCATCAACACGCCCCAGTATGAGCAGATGCTGGACTCGCTCCGCGAACTGCGGGTCACCGAAGAACGCCTGGCGGCACTCCGGCAGGGCGTGACCCAAAGCTGCCCGAAGACTTTGCCCCCGGCGACATAGATTTTCTCCGCGACTAAAACAGACCCATTTGACAGGAGCTGAGATTTCCAGTGTGATGGAAGTCACAATGCATCTGTATCAGGTGATCGTTTCCATCCCGGCGCGAACCAAAATCGCCCGACTGCTTGCCTCCGCCATCGTGGGCCTGGGCCTGACAGTTTGCGCGGCGGCGGATCTGCCCATGGTACCGCGCTGGAAGCGATTTGAGCAGCAGTTCCAAAGCGAGGTTGTCCACACCAATCCCATCGCTGTTTCGCTGCGGGTGGAACTACGTTCGCCGCAGGGTGAAAGGCAGACCGTCCCGGGTTTCTGGGACGGCGGAAAAACCTGGCGCATGCGGGCACTGCCCGGCATCGCGGGACGGTGGAGTTTCCGGACGATTTGCTCCGACACCAATGATACCGGGCTGCACCATCGCACGGGCGAATTTCTCTGCACCGCCGGTGAGCGCGGCAATCGCTGGCTGGAGCACGGCCCGGTAAGAGTGTCACGGGAGGGAACTTCCTATGCGCACGCCGACCGCACTTCGTTGTTTCTGACAGTGGAACTCGCATGGAACGCCACCCGTCGCGACCTGCCGCCAGAATTTGACCGACGCGCGCGCGAGCTCGCCCGCCGCAACATCAACGCGCTGGCCTGGACCATCTGGCCGGGAAAGGATGAGCGCGGCGAAGGGGCCTTTGAACCAGACGGCGCGTTAAATCTGGAATTCCTCAGGCGACTGGACAACAAGGTGGAGATGCTGACGCACGCAGGATTGTTGAACATCATCGCACCCGCGTGGGAAATGCGGGTTGGGAACGAGGAAGTTTCCGAGGCACAAGTCGCATTGCTTTGGGAACAGGCCCTCGCACGATGGCACGCCAATCCGGCGTTGTGGCTGGTGGCGGTGGAGAGCGGCAGCAGCGGGGCGAACATCGGTCGTTGGCGGCGGATTGCCGAAACGGTGTTTGCTGGGGAATCGACGCTGCCGGTCATCTTCCTGCCGGGCGAAACCCACTGGCTGTGGGATGAATTTCGAGGCGAAAAATGGATCACCGGGCTGGGCTTCAAGTCTGCGCACCTGACGACGGATGATGAACTGCAATGGTTCTTCAACGGCCCGCTCGCGCTGGAGCATCGCCAATCGCCGTCGCGTCCGGTGCTGGATTTGTTTCCGATGGCCGAAGCGTCGAGCGAAGCCATGGCCAGCGCCCGGCGATTGCTGTGGTGGGGATTGTTGTTGAATCCACCAGCGGGCGTAAGCCGGCAAAGCGATTCCACCGGCGAAGCCAACGGGGCCGGCATGGCGGCGCTGCATGCGGCCAACTTCATGCGCGAACTGCCCTTCTGGAGACTGAAACCGGCCCCAAAGTTGTTGACGGCCCAGCCGGGTCTGGAAACCCCGCGTAAATTTATTTCGGTGGCCGCCAGCGAACAAAGGGATGTGATCGTAGCTTACGTTCCCGCCAGTCCGTCAGTGCAACTGGCAGCTTCCGTCATCAGCGCGAGGCATCAGGGCACCTGGTTCAATCCTCGCACCGGCAAGCACGTGCTGGCTGGTAGCACAAGCGTGGGCACAAACGCAGTGTTTCGCACGCCGGATGACGGGGATTGGGTATTGTTACTGCGCACTGAAAGGTAGGTTGGGCGTCCCGTCTCAGACAGGAAGGATCTTCCCCAAAACCACTGCGCGGCGCGCGCCGGTGACGCTGGGAACATTCGTCGGTACACCCAGCAACGTTTCATGCGCAAGGATGGCAAAGCAGATGGCCTCCTTGGTTTCGCTGGTCATGCCGAAATCTTCGATGCGCACCAACCGGGCGGGAGCAATCCGCCCGGCCAGCATCGCGCACAGGACTGGATTCTTGGCGCCGCCGCCGCCAAGGACTACTTCAGTTTTGGCGATCTCTGCCTTGTTGAGTTTTGAAAATACAAAGCGTTGGTAAGCCTGGGCAATGCTCTCTGCGGTCAGCGCGGTGAGGGTCGCGAGCACATCGAACGGGTTGAGCCGCCGGCGACGGGCATCGGTCAGCACCCGGTGCCCGAACCGCTCACCGAATTCCTCCCGGCCCGTGGTTTTCGGCGGGACGCGTTTGAAATAAGGATGCGCCAACCATGCTTTAAGCAGCCGCTCATCCACCCGCCCACGTGCGGCCCATTTGCCACCCTGATCATAGCCGAGTCTGCCGTGACTCAACGCAGCGATCGCTGCGTCCATGACCATGTTGCCGGGGCCGGTATCGAAAGCGCGCACGTCGCTCAGCCCAGCGCCAGGGGAAAGAAACGTGAGGTTCGCGATGCCCCCGATGTTTTGCAGTATGCGAGGCCGGGTAGGACTGGAAAACACCGCCCAATCCACATACGGCACGAGCGGCGCCCCCTGCCCGCCCGCGGCCATATCGCGCCCGCGAAAATCAGCGACGGTGGTGACACCGGTGCGCTCGGCGATGACAGCAGGTTCACCGATCTGCAGCGTTGCGGGCGTTCTGGCATTGGGCAGATGATGCACCGTCTGTCCGTGAGAGCCGATGGCTTTGATCTGCTGCGGCCGCAAACCGGCTTTACGGATGACCGTCAAAGCCGCGCGGGAAAACTGTTCGCCCAGCACGAAGTTCAGTTCGCAGATCTCGGCGACCGTTCCATGCAGGCCCGCGTGCAACACCCTCTCCCGCAATCGGCGCGTGAACTTCAGTTGGTGATTCGCCAGGAGCTTGAAGCGGAGTCTCCGGCCCGTACCCGAGATTCTGCACACCACTGCGTCGATGCCGTCAGCCGAGGTGCCAGACATCAGGCCGACGACCAATCGTGTGAGATCAGCGGATTTGGATTGCAGATTCATGCGCGAAAGATTGCCGCGCGTTTCTGTTCAGTGCGCCGGAGCACTGGACTCGCCATGCTCGCTGATGCTCTTCGGCGGCCAGAAGCCGACCGCAAGAATCACCGCGCCGAGCAGTGCGAGCCCGGTGGGAATGAGAAACAGTGAGCGAAAATCTGTCACTCCATCCACGGTATATTTGGCAGTGAGTGGAATGAAGATCCATTTGGCCGCCAGATCGCCCGCGCCAAGCACGAGCAGGTTGAACAAACCTTGGGCGCTCGTGCGCACGTCTTTGGGGAATGCGGCATCGATGAAGATGTAGAGCGTGGCAAAGAAGAACGCGTAACAGATGCCATGCAACACCTGCACCGCGATGATGATGGCGTGGTTGTCCGGGAAGAACGCAAACACCGCGAAACGTGCGGCATGGCCGAGGATGCCGATGACCATCGTGATTTTCCAACCCAGCCGCGCCAACGCCGCCCCCAGCACGGCCATGGTCAGGATTTCAGCGATCTGGCCGATGCTGGTGATCGGAGTGATCCATTTGGGCTCAATGCCGATCTTGGCGAGAAAGTTGAAGATGAACACGAAGTAACCGTTGTGGATCGTGGCGTCGATGAACGTGACGATGAAGAGCACCAGCAGGAAAGGCAGACCCAGAAGTTTGCCGGCTTTGAGCCACGCCAAGGATTCACCCTTACCGGCAGCGGGTTTTGGCGGCGTGTGCGGGAGCGTGAGACTGAAGCCAGCCAGGAGAAATGAAGCGACGGCTGAAATCACAAACACCCAGCGCGTAGCGCGGATGGCCTCATCCCCTGACAATCCGCCAAGGATGAAATAGAGCGGCCATTGCGCGGCGATCCATCCGATGGTGCCGCCCATGCGGATGAGACCGAATTCCTTCGCGGGATTCTTCAGGTTGGCGAACGCGAGCGAGTTCGTCACCGAGATCGTCGGCACGTAGAACAGCGAATGCACCACCATCAGCCCGAAGAACAGGGGGAAGTCCTTCACAAAGAACAGGCCCAACATCGCCACCCCACCGATCAAGTGACTGAAGGCGAGAAATTTTTCCGCGGCGAAACTCCGATCCACAAATTGGTTCGAAAAGAAGATGCCGCCCAGCGACGCGATGGCGAAAGCACTGCCGATGAGCGCCTGTTGAGTACCATCGAACCCGATGGCCGGCATATAGCCGAAGATGGGGGGCAGCCACGCGCCCCAAATGAAGAATTCCAGCACCATCATCGCGAATAGTTTGAAGCGTGGGGAGTTGTTCATAACAGGTTGGCGCGCAGCATAGGGCAGCGGACGCGGGAGGCAAGCCGGTTTAGCCAATCGCAGCTTGTTTTCGCGGCGCCAGCGATTATTGTCCTGCGAACCCGCCGCGCAAGATCCCGGCGGACGGAGAAATCGCATGGCCAGTAATCGACGAACGTGGGATTCCATCGATGAAATGCGCAAGGCGGCGGACGAAGGCGACGCCCAGGCGCAATGCTATCTGGGCGTCTGCTACCAGACGGGCCAGGGTTTGCCGCTCGATTACCAACAGGCGGTCCGGTGGTTCCGGGCCGCTGCCGCGCAAAACGATCCTGTGGCCCAGTGCTACCTCGGCTTTTGTTATCTTTCCGGTCACGGTGTGCCACAGGAATTCGGCGAGGCCGCCAATTGGTTCCGGGAAGCCGCCGAACAGGACGATCCGGCAGCGCAATTCAATCTCGGCATCCTTTACGAAACCGGTCAGGGCGTGCCGCAGAATTATGCGGAAGCGGTGAAATGGTACATGTCCGCAGCGGAGCGCGGTGAACCGCAGGCGCAATTCAATCTTGGCGTTTTTTACGAAGAAGGTCGTGTCGTAACGCAGAACTATGAGGAAGCGGTCAAGTGGTATCTCCGCGCCGCGGATCAGGAGTGCGCCCCAGCGCAATGCAATCTTGGGTTGTGCTATGAAACCGGGCGCGGCGTCAAACAGGACATGCGCGAAGCGGTGAAGTGGTTCATCAAGGCGGCGCGCCAGGGCGACAAGACCGCGCAGCACAACTTGGGAGTTTACTACGGCAAGTTGGAAGCAGAAGCCGCCGCGCAAGCCGCTGAAGCGTTGGAGCGTACCGAAACGGACGCAAATACAGAAGAGCCGGCGTCGGACGAGGTCCCTCCGGCAAGGTAGGACCCGCAACCTAGAGCCACTGCTTGAGGCTTTCCCTCAGTGTTTGTCGGGCCCGGTAAAGCCGGGACTCGATGGCCTTGGGCGTCGCGCCTGCAATCACTGCAGCTTCAGCCATGCTGAGTTCTTCCCATTCGCAGAGCACGATCGCTTCACGCAGATCTTCTGGAAGTTCGTTCACCGCGGTTCGAACCGCCGCGATGCGTTCCCGGCCAAGCGTGCCTTCTTGGGGATTGGCTGAAGGATCTGGTAGCGTCGAAGATAACGGTTGTCCGTCATGCTCAGGCTCGGCTTCGAGCGAAACATTCGGGTGTCGCGTCCGCCAGCGGAACTGGTTGCGTGCCAGATTCGCTGCGATGGTATAAAGCCACGTGGTGAAGCGCTCACTGGTTTTGAAACTGGCCCGCGCCCGGAACACTCGCACAAAAGTTTCCTGCGCCAGATCGTTGGCGTCATCCTCGCTGCCCAGCATCCGGGCGAGAAAATGGAACACCGGCGCGCCGTGGCGCTCCATGAGGTCATTGAGGGCAGCGTCGTGACCTTTGGCCAGACGCTCCATGTCGGCGCGGTCCCGGGCGTCGGCCTCAGTGGTGTCCGGGCGCATTGTCTGTCGGTTCGCACATGGCCTGTTCGCACGGCCCGGAAAAGCTGAGCGTGAGTTTCTGCATCTCGCTCAGATAGCGGCGGCCCTGTTCTGGCGGCATCGCCCGGCTGACTTCCATGAAATGCTTGAGCATCTGGCCCAGGCATCGGGCGCGCAATGCATGTAATTCGGAAAGGTTCGTCTCAATGGTGGCGTTGAAGTTGGTGGCGTCAGTCAGCGCGGTCATGAGCTCCGCCTGCTTTGCGCCGATCTGCTGGCACATCTCCGCACACTGCGGCCGATAGCCTTCATGAAGCTCCCGGACTTTGGCGAGTTCAGTGTCGCTGAGGTGGAATTCCTTCCGCAACCAATCGAGATCATCCGCGTTGCAGGCCGTTGGGGGACAACACGCACGCCGGCTGAGCAAAAACGATCCGCTGAACACGGCGCCACCGAGCACCAGTGCCGATAGTAGGATCAACAGGGCGCGATTCATGATTCAGTGCAACACGTGCGGCACCACCGCCGCGACGTAGCGGGTCTGCGCATTCTTGTGGGTGAAGTCTGCGTTATCACGCGAGCCGAGTAATGCGCCGGCAATGATCAACACTGCTGCTGTAGCACAAGCGACGCGTGGTCGCAGAATGAATGCCGCCAGTGTTTCAAACCAGTTCAGGCTGACCACGGGTGACGGAAGGTCGCTGGTGGCTTCGATGCGCCGCCAGACGTGCTCGCCGAATCGCGGAGGCAGGGCAGGAGCCGGGCGGGCGCGGCGCAACTGTTCGCTCAGCTTCGGGTCTTCACCAGATTGACGAGGCACATTCATAGCTCACGCCTATGATTACACCACGCACCTGAGAATCCCGCGAAGATTTTTCGGCTGAATTTTGCGGGGGATTCATCCGCGCCGGGTATTTCTTCTTGTCGGCAATCACTGTGAATGCCGGCGCAACAAAAACTAAAAAACATCGATCATATGAAAACAACCATCCCCATCACCAAATTAATGGCCGTGGCGCTTGCTGTTCTGGCAATCGGCATCTGGGTCGCAGTTCCAAGTCCTGCGGCGGCACAGGAGAAGGGTGCGGCTGCGGCAAAGTTGATCAAGCAGACTTCTGCTCAAACCAGTGTCACCACGGCGACGGTCAAGAAAGGCGACAAACCTGCGAACTGGTGTTCCAAGTGCAAGATCAGCCAGGTACGGGTCACCGAACGGCCAACCAAGACCGGCGCGACCCCTGAATCCAAGCTCATCACTCGCAACGAATGTTCCGAGTGCGTAAATGTGGCGGCCACAACCGGCACAGGCAAGCTGGCCCAAACCACCTTCGCCAACTCTTGCGAAGCCTGTTGCAAGTTGGATCCCGACTGCTGTGTGAAGAATCCTATTTGCTGTATTGTTAATGCCGGAGTCCTATCGACACCCCTGGCGGCCATGGTGAGGAACTGAACAACCAGTTGAATTGATCATGGGAGAGCCTGCCGGCTCTCCTTTTCTGCTTTGGGCCACCATGAGTCGATCAAGGTGGCGTCTCCATCGGAAATATGATGGGAATTAGCTTGCGGGATAATCGGGTTTACGGTGTAACACAGGTGAACCGCGTTCATACCGGACGCGAAAGCGAACGTAGAAAGACCATCACATGAAATACATCAAGAGCCTGAAATCACTGTTGGCTGTGGCTGGAATGGTGGCCGCTTTGGGCGCGTTGACAAACTCTGCCCTGGCCGATGACAAGAAGGATGCGGCCAAACCGTATCCGCTGAAGACCTGCATTGTGACGGATGAAAAGCTGGACGCCGATCCGGCGATGAAATCCTACGCCTTTGTTCACGAAGGTCAGGAGATCAAGCTCTGTTGCAAGAGCTGTTTGAAAGATTTCAAGAAAGAGCCCGCCAAATATCTCAAGAAACTTGAGAAGCCGGCGGATGACAAAGCCAAGAAGTAAACACAGTCTGCCAAATTCCGGCTGGCGTTCTCTGCCAGCCGGTGCGATTTTCCCCGCATGAAACGGTGGCTGGGCATCCTGCTGATGGTCGCAATGGTTTGCGCCCAAGCCATTGCTTCCGTCAATCCGCGACCGTTGACCGGGCACGAGCGCACCTGCAAGTGCTGCGGCTGTGGCGGTACGGATTGTTGCACTGCGCCGGGGGCGACTGCACCGACGTCACCCACTACGGCAACCGCTTCCACCACCGTTCAAAAATCTGTCGCTGCCAAGCCTGCGGCCGCGATTGTTTGGGCATTGCCCGAAGCCAGGCCACGGCCAGTCAGTCTTCCTTCGTCTGATATTCTTCCGTTCACCCAGCCGCTGCTTGAGCGGTTGTGCGTGTTGCTGATCTAAGTTCTCCCGTCTCAACGCACGCAGTGTGTACTCGCAACACATTGTGCGCTGCTCTGTTTCTTACTGCGGCTTCAGTGTCGGTTGAATCGCGTTTTATGAAAACTTTGATCGCTAATGGACTAATCTTGATGGGGCTGGTGTTGAACAGTCGGGCGGCGGAAACCAAAGAGCCGGTGACGGTCACGCCGGAGTTCGTCAACCAGCTTGCCGAATCGTTACGCACCAATCATCCGGCGGTGCTGGCGGCCCAGGCGCGGACCAACGCTGCCAGGGCTGCCATCGGCGCGGTGCGCACGTGGGACGATCCCATGCTCATGCTCGGCGGCATGGCAGCCGAGGAAATGATGCGGATGGAGGACGGCGACATCTTGTATGGCCTCGAGCAAAAACTTCCACTCTTCGGAAAACCCGCGGCCGCCCGGCGCGTAGCGCGAACTGAACTGGACGTGGCTATGGCGCGCGAGGACGCCGAATTTCAGATTCGCCGGGCGGGACTGGCCGTCGCCCTCTTTCGCGCCGCGGTGGCTTCCGAGACGATCCACATTGGTGAGGAGGATTTGAAATGGGTCGGCACAATAAAGGACGCCGTCGAGGCCAGATATCGTTCCGGTGAATCTACCCTGACTGAATGGCTGCAAATTCAGAACGAGCATTCCCGACGCCGCGTGCAACTTCAGACCGACCGCGACCGGCTGACGCAACAACACGTCGCCATCAACCGCCTGCTCAATCGCCCGTTCCTACAACGCTGGCCGGAGTTCAAGCTGCCGCCGCTGGCTGACCAGGTGCATTATTCGCCCAAGCTGGTGCGGCTTGCTTCCACTTACGAGCCGCGTTTGCGAACGATGCGGGAGGAGTTCCGCGCAGCCACCGCCATGGCTGACATGACGCGGCGCGAGCGGTATCCCGAAATCAGCGTGGGCGCAGAATCGCGCAATTATAGCGGCAACGGCGAGTGGCGGCAGGCGGAGTTTGGGGTGCGCTTCAGTCTGCCGTGGTTCAATCGCAGCAAATACCGCAGCGCGGTCGCGCGCGACGAAGCCAAAGCCCGGGCCGCGGAATTGGAGGCCGTGGATTACGAGGCATCATTGCAGGAGGAGATTCATCGTCTGACCGTGAAAATCGAAGCTGCGCGCCGCGAAGCGATCGCCTCCCGTGATGAGATATTGCCCCGCAGTGAAGCAGCGGTGCAGAGCGCCCGCACCGCGTGGGAAACCGGTCGCGGCATGTTTCGCGACGTGCTTGAAGCGCGCCGCATGTTGTTGGAGGCACAATTGATGCACGCCCGCGCCGTGGCTGAACAGTACGAGATGCTGTCGGATCTGGTGTTGTGCTGCGGCCTTGGTGACTTGGAAGCGCTACAGATGATCGGTGCTGAGCCCAAAGCTGATAATGGAGGAACAAGACCATGAAATACGTCGCATTTGTCCTGTTGCTTGCTGCCACCATGCTCGCCGGTTGCGGCAAGTCCGAACCCAAAGGTGAACAACGCAGGGTGCTTTACTACCAGAGCGCGATGCATCCGTGGATCAAAGCCGACAAACCGGGACGCTGCACGATCTGCGGCATGGAACTCACGCCGGTTTATGAGGGCGAAGCCGGATTGGCTGCCGGCGGTGACATGATTTCGCTGTCGGAAACTTCCGTGCGAGTGCTCAATGTCCAAACCACAGAAGTCAAAACCCAGGCGTTGGCAAAGTCGCTCACGGTCGCGGGAACAATGGAACAGGACGATTCGCAACGGCGTGTATTGTCGGCTTACATCGGGGGCCGCATTGACAAACTGAACGTCGGCTTCGTCGGCGCGGAGGTGAAGGCGGGTGAACCGCTCGCGGAGTTTTACAGTCCGATGCTGTTGCAGGCCGAGCGCGAATATCGCGCCATTGCCGGTTCTACCAATGCGGAGCTGCGGGCGGCGGTGGTTTCCCGGCTGCGGCAGATGGGTCTGACACCGGAGCAGATCGCGGCGCTCCCCAACAAACCGGCGGAGGCGTTGACCTCGGAGATCATCGCGCCGATCAGCGGTACGGTCACGGACAAGAAAATCTACGCCGGGCAATACGTGCGGGAAGGTGAATGGCTGTTCGAGCTCGCGGACTTTTCGCAGATGTGGTTTCAGTTCCGCGCTTACGAACAGGACCTGCCGTGGATTCGCGTCGGCCAGAAGGTGGATGTGAGCACACCGTCGCTGCCGGGCAAGGTCGTGACGGGCACGATCAAGTTCATCGACCCAAATCTCGATGAAGCCACCCGCGCGACGAAGGTTCGCGTGGAGTTGGAGAATCCGATGGTCAACGGTCGGCGGCTGTTCTTGTATCGCAGTTATGCCGACGGCGTGGTGCATCTCGATGCGCTGGAAACTCTCGCCGTGCCCCGTAGTGCTGTGATCCAGACCGGCCCGGAAGCCATCGCGTTCGTTGATCAAGGTGGCGGCGGCTATGCACGACGCGTCCTGCAACTCGGTCGGCGCGGCGATGCGCTCGTGGAAATTCTCGGCGGCCTCAGCGCCGGCGACAAGGTCGTGGTGAATGGCAACCTACTTATTGATGGTCAGGCGGAAATGAACCGGTCCTTCGCCACGCATGCGCCGGCCGCCGAGACGCCGGTGGAGGCCGGTGCTTACCCGCCGCTGACCGATCCACAGCGCCAGAACCTCAAGGACTATCTCATCCTGGCGGACGGACTGACCGCTGCACTGGCGGCGGATGACCTTAAGCTGTTCAGTGAGCATTCCGAGAAGGTGCACAGCGCCACGGCCAGGCTCTTGACCGCATTTCCTCATACCAACGCCTGGCAGGCACTGCTGAAGCCCATTGAATCCGCAGGCCATTTGCACGACCTCGCGAATTTGACCGCGGCGCGCAAGGAGTTTCATCCGCTGAGTGAAGCGACCGTGGCGCTGGCGCAGGCGGCCCGGCGCGCTGACAGAGAGTTCACCAGCATAAAAGTCTTCCGCTGCCCGATGACGAAGAACGCATTTCCCGGTGCACCGAATCGCGCAGACTGGATTCAGCTCAAAGCTGAAGTGCGCAATCCTTATTACGGCGCCGAGATGCTGGATTGCGGGTCGGAGGTGAAGCCGTGATCACGCGCATCATCGAGTGGAGTCTCAAGAATCGCTTCCTTGTGCTGTGCGGGGCATTGATGCTGATCGCGCTTGGGGTGCGCGCGGTGTTCAAGACGCCGGTGGATGCGATTCCCGACCTCACGGAGAATCAGGTGCTCGTCTATGCCGATTGGATGGGGCGCAGCCCACAGGAGGTTGAAGATCAGGTGACGTTCCCGCTCTCGACCGGTTTGCAGGGTCTCGCCGGCGTGAAGGATGTGCGCGCGACTTCGATGTTTGGCTTCTCGCTCATCACGATCATCTTCGAGGACAACATCGACACCTACTTCGCCCGCACACGTGTGTTGGAGCGGCTGAATTATCTCCAGGCTTCGATGCCCGAGGGCGTGAAACCGCAACTTGGTCCGGACGCCACAGGGCTCGGCTGGGTATATCAATACTATCTCCACGTTGATCCCGCCAAAGCGCCCGGCGGCGGCTATGACCTCGGTAGACTCCGCGCGGTGCAGGACTGGCATGTGCGCTATCAACTCGCCAGCGTGCAGGGCGTGGCGGAAGTCGCGAGCGTCGGCGGCTTCGTGAAGCAATATCAGATCGAACTCAGCTCCACGAAAATGCGCGCCGCGAACGTGTCGCTCGGCGAAGTGATGGGCGCGGTGCAGAACGCAAATCTCAACGTCGGGGGCAAGGTCATCGAGGAGAATGGCGCGGAGTTTGTGCTGCGCGGTATCGGATTGGTCGAGCAGCCCGAAGACTTGGAACTCATCGCGGTCAAAGCGGTGGATGGCACGCCGATTTATCTGAAGGACTTCGCGACCGTGCAGATCGGTGGGGATTTCCGGCGCGGCACGCTTGATGTGAATGGCGCAGAAGCTGTCGGCGGCACGGTGGTAATGCGCACGGGCGAAAACGCCAAGGCGGTCATCGAGCGCGTGAAGGCACGCATCGCGGAGATTGAACCGAGTCTGCCGGCGGGGATTTCCATCCGCCCATTCTACGACCGCAGCACACTGATTGACCGCACCATTGACACGCTCAAACACGCGCTGATCGAGGAAATCATCCTCGTGACGCTGGCGCACATCATTTTCCTCTGGCACTTCCGCAGCATTCTCATCGTTACGCTGCCGCTGCCGATCTCGATCCTCATCTCGTTCCTCCTCATGAAGGAATTCGGCATCACAAGCAACATCATGTCGCTCACGGGCATCGCCATCGCCATCGGCGTGCTGGTGGATGCAGCCATCGTGGTGACGGAAAATGTCATCCGGCACTGTGAACGAGCCGAGGAGGAAAAGCATCGTCCACTAACGCCTGCAGAAACTTGGGACGTCACGTTAGCCGCCTGCAAACAGGTCGGTCGCCCGATCTTCTTCGCGATGGCGATCATCATCCTCGCATTCGTGCCGGTGTTCGCGCTGACGGGACAGGAAGGCAAACTGTTTCATCCGCTCGCGTGGACCAAGACGTTCGCGATGGTGGGTTCGACGTTGCTCGCGGTGACGGTTGTTCCCGTGTTGTGCAGCCTGCTCGTGCGCGGGCCGTTTCACGCGGAGGACCGGAACATCATTATGCGCGCCCTGCTGAAGATTTATGATCCGGTGTTGAACTGGGCGCTGAAACATCGCAAGACGGTCATAGGTGCCGCGGCGTTGTTGCTGGCGACGGCGCTGGTGATGGCGTTCGGTCTGCCGCGCGCGTGGACCGCTAACATCCGCAGCGCCGGTTGGCCACGCACGGCAAATCTGGTTCAAGGTTTCGGCAAGGAATTCATGCCACCGTTGAATGAGGGCAGTTTGCTCTACATGCCGGTGCTATTGCCGAAGACCAGCCTCTCGGAAATCCAGCGCGTGATGGCGTGGCAGGATCAAGTGCTCGCCGCAACGCCGGAGATCGAAACGGTCGCCGGCAAGCTGGGTCGTTTCGAGACGCCCACCGATCCCGCGCCAACGGAGATGTTGGAGACGACGATCACGCTCAAGCCGGAATGGATTTCCACGAATCGCACCTTGCTTGGCTTCATCAAGTTGCCACGCGTGGTGCGCAATCCTGCGTGGCGCGAGGGCATGACGGTCGAGAAGCTCAAAGCGGAGCTGACCGAGAAGATGAAGATTGTACCGGGCTACGTGCCGGCGTTCCTGCAGCCGATCGAGAATCGCATCTTGATGCTCTACACGGGAATTCGCGCGCAGGTCGGCGTAAAGATTTACGGCGACAACCTCGACGCGCTGCAGCAGAAAGCCTTTGAAATCGAAGCGGTGGTGAAACAAATTCCCGGCGCGGCAGGCGTGTCGCCATCGCGCGTGCAGGGCAAGCCGTATCTCAATGTGAAAGTGGATCGCCGCGCGATGGCACGTTATGGATTGAGTGCGCGCGATGTGCTGGACGCGGTGGAAGTGGGGATTGGGGGGAAGAATGTGAGTGTGACCATTGAAGGCCGCGAGCGTTATCCGATTCAAGTGCGGCTGGAGCGCGGTGAACGCGATGACATCGAGAAGATTGGGCGCATCTTGATTGCAACCAAGTCGGGCATGGGCGGAAGTGCATCGGCGAGTTCAGGCGGCGCGGCTGCCGGTGGGGGAATGGGCGGCGGCATGGGTGCTGGCGGCGCTGCGAAAACTCCTTCAACCAGCGCCTCACCGAGTGCGGGTGCAGTCTACATCCCGCTCGCGATGGTGGCGACGATCACCCGTGAAGTCGGCGCGAATGAGATCGCCAGCGAAAACGGACGATTGCGCGCTTATGTTCAGGCCAACGTGCAGGACCGCGATCTGGGCGGCTTTGTGAACGATGTCGAAGCGGCGCTCAAGAAGATGAACTGGGGCAACATGACCTACAAGATGACCGGGGAATACGAAAATCAACGCCGCTTCACGCAGACGATGCAGCTCGTGTTTCCCGCGGTGATGCTGATCATCTTCATCATGCTTTACATGGTTTATCACAGCGCGGCGGAGGCGGCGCACGTGTTGCTTGCCGTGCCGTTTGCGCTGAGCGGCGGCGTGTTTCTACAAAAACTGCTCGGCTACAACTTCAATGGCGCAGTCTGGGTCGGTTACATCGCGCTCTTCGGCACAGCGGTGCAAACCGGCGTGGTGATGGTCGTATATCTCGAAGAAACGTTGAAGAAGCGGATGGAAGAGCTGGGCGCGAAATTCACCGGCACTGATCTGATTCAAGCTGTGAAGGACGGTGCAAGGTTGCGGCTCCGTCCGAAAGTGATGACCGTGGCGACCATTGTAGCGAGCTTGCTGCCGATCATGTGGAGCCATCGCCAAGGCGCGGAAGTGATGAAGCCCCTGGCCACGCCAGTGATCGGCGGCATGGTGAGCAGCTTGATCCACATCCTCATCGTCACCCCGGTGATCTTTGCATGGCTGCGCGAGCGAGAAATGAAGAGACAAAACCACCCGTAGCATGTCGCAGGACAGTTTGCGCTGCTTCAGGCGCAGACATTCGGCCGGTTCGGGTTTAATAGTTCGCTGACGTCTTGATCACCGAGTTTGTCGAAAAGGTCTTCAGAAGAATCCTTGAATTTTCCGGTCCTCATCTTCAATTCCATCTCCTCGCGATAAATGGGGATGACACTCAGGAAATGGATCTTGTTTCCGTTGCCCAAATCGAGTTCTTCGCCTCCTTCCTCGCAGAGGACCGGCGCGGCAAGCAACATGCAGCACAATTCCGTGTTTTCAGCAAACGGCTCGGCGGCTTCACCATTCGGGATCGTGTGCCCTTGAAAAATCCACGTGCCGTAGCGATGCGGGAATCGCGCCAGCTCGATAAGCCATTGCAGTGGCCAGCCGTGTTCCTCGGTTTGCAGGCTTTCCGCATCCAGCGGCCAGTCGGCCGGGAGCGAGATCACCACCTCCGCGAAGCGTAATTCTTCCGCGCCTTCGGGAGCATCCATCGCCCGGTCGCTCATGCCAGACGTGATCAAAGTGTGATACTGTTTTTCTGGTGTTGCCGGCACGATGTGAATTCCCAATTCCACGTAATCCACATCGCCATCCAGGAGAATGAACTGGTTCGTTCCCCAGTTTTTTTCAACGTGTTTTGCAATGGCTTCGCGGTTCTGGCCGCTGGTCGGTGACAGTGATTTATCACCTTCCCACCCGTGATGATGTTTGATGCGACCGTCGGCGGAATCCGCTTCCACCGGCATCAACACTTTCCAACCGTTGCCACGATTGCAGACCTGCAAATCCGTCCGGCAAAGACTGCCATCCGAGAGGAGGTTGATTTCGGTCACAATCACGATGGACAAGTCTTGAAAGCCCGGCCTGCGATCCACAAAAAAAGATTCCATGCCAGCCATATCCGGCCAGTTGCCGGTCTTCTCTTTTCGAAATCCCAACTCGAGCACTTCAGCCGTCTTCGCTTGAATTCCCGGATCATCCACCAGGTCGCCCATGGTTTTGGCCAGAAGCAATACCGCCTCGACTTGAAAATCCTTGCAGGCCACCGCCGCCTCGATGTCGCGCCGGCGATACGCATCCTCCAGACAGAGAATTGCACCCTCGGGCGTTGAAAAATCCATCGCCGGTCGCGGCAGCGCTCGCAATTCAGCCAACGTTGTCTTCAAGTCCTGCTCTTGATCGTCTGGCATGATGGCTCGGTTTATCAGTGGCAAGGACATCACGTCCAAGCCCCACGTTGGTTGTGGATTGAGAGGCACTGTAGGTGCCGTTTTTTTGTCGCTCAAGCACAATCCTCCCGGGTCGCAATGTCGGGCGGGGATTGACAATCACGTTTGCCAGGCCACGGCAAATTGATGCGCCAATGATTTTCGCAACTTGCTACTGGCGACATCCTCGCCAAGATTGGTGTCATCGTGGCAAACGCTGCACCAATCACCGGCCCCGGCAATGAACGACACGCGTCAGAAGGTCGTACGACCAGCAAGGTGTTTTCCGAAGCGGACGCCTGGCGCGACGTCGGCGCGGGCTGGCAGAAGCTGTTCGGCAGTTTTCGCGGTGTGGGCTACAGCATCGAATGGCACGACTTTGTGGCCAAGCGCGAGTTTGACTGGGCTTCGAGCTTCCACCCTGACTGCGTCGAGTTGTGCTTGAACCTGGCGGGCAACGGTTTTGTGGAAGGTAATGGCAGCCGCGCCGAGTTCACGGCCAATACCGCGGGCTTCTATTTTCGGCATAAGGAGTCGCTCAAGGCCAAGCGCGCTGCGGGCGAGCGGCATCAGTTTCTGACGGTGGAATTCTCCTGCCCTTTTCTGACAAAACACCTCGCAGAAGCAAAGAGCACCTTGCATCCTGTGGTGCGCGCAGCCATGGAAGGACGTTCGCCGCAACATGTCACGGCCGCGACGGTCCGGTTGACGGCACCACAGTTGCAACTCATCGCCACGCTCCGGCAACCGCCGGTTTATGCCGCGGCGCAGCCGGTGTGGTTTCAATGCAAGGCGCTGGAGCTGGCAGTGACCTTTCTTGTCAAGCCGGAGGAGGAGTTCTTCTGCACCCGCCAGCAACGCATGGCCCAGGAGCGGGTCGAACAGGTCATGTTCCTGTTGAAAGTGAATCTTGCCGAACCGCCGTCATTGGAGGAGCTCGGCAAGAAAATCGGGTGCAGCCACTTCTATCTGAGCCGCGTGTTCTCCGCTCAGACCGGTCAGACCATCACGCAATACCTCCGGCGATTGCGCATGGAACGAGCGGCGGAGTTGCTACGCGCCGGCGAGCATAACGTGACGGAAGCCGCGCTCGAAGTCGGCTACAGCAGCTTGAGCCATTTCAGTGCGGCCTTTCACGAAACCTTCGGTTGCTGCCCGGGATTGTATCCGCTCAAAACGCCCACTCAGAAATCGTAGCCACTGCCAGGGCAGTGCCGGGTCAACGGAAAGCTTTGATCACAGGTTTGCCGTCCATTTCAATCAACGAAGGCGCCCCTAGCAGCCAGAGGGCGGTCGCGGCGGTGTCACAGGTGCCGATCGGCTCGGTAAGGATGGTATCTGGCCTTACGGCCTGGCCCCACGCAATCCAGGGAATGGTCATGTCGGCAGGCCTGCCCTGGCTATGTCCCTTGCCCTGCCCACCGTGATCCGCACTGACGATGATCACGCTGCTTTGGATGATTCCTGCGTCCTTGATCGCATGGCCAATGATCGTCAGCGCTTCGTCCACATCAGCCAACGCCTTGAGCTGTTCGGGCGAGCCCCAGCCAAATTGATGCCCTACAGTGTCCGGATCGGTCAGATGGATGAAGCAAAGGTTTGGTCGCTCGCGCACGATGTAATCAGCCGCACGCGCGGCCACCGTGCCGGCAAACACCGCGCCCTCTTTCCGCACGTCCGCACCCCCACTCTCACTCTTCAGGACGACGACTGAATTGGAATAGTCATAATCAAAATGATCCACCGTGCCCGGCTGGAGCAGATGCCGGAACTTTTCCTTGCCGGCGAACATGGCAGTGGACAGGCCGGCTTCTTTCGCGGCAGCAAACACCGTCGGTGTCTTGACGATGCCATTGGTGGGTTGCCAGCCGTTCCAGGTAATCTGGTGTCGCTCCATCAGGACGCCGGTGAGCATTGAAGTGTGCGAAGGCAAGGTCAGCGGCGGTCGGATGGTCTGCGCCGTCAAACTGCACGCCCCTTCCCGCGCGAGCCGGCGCAGGGTCGGCATGGCCGCTTTTTGCACCACCTCGGCCCCGCCGCCGTCGATGCTGATGATGAACACGTGCTCCGCGCGCCGCGAAGCACAGCCGGTGAACAAACAGCCACAAAAGACGGCGGTGGCCATCCAGCGTAAAAGTATACTGATCATGGAACGCAGATTGTGACTGAGCAGAACCCCAGCGCAAGCATGCACTCCACCGTCGTTGTTTGAACAGGCGCCAGCGCCAACTGTCAATCTGTGTAGTTATGAAAACGAAATTGTTGAATCTGAAATTGCTGACGGCGCTCGTGATCGTGGGCTTGAGCGCCAGCCTTTACGCCGATACCAAGGCCCCCAAGTTGAATGTCTCCTCGCAACCGATCGACCGTGAGGCAAAGCTCGCCACAAGCTACGCCCCGCTCATCAAACGGGTCGCCCCCAGCGTCGTGAACATCTATTCCACCCGCAAAAGCCGGGTGCAGTCGTTCATCCACCCGTTCCTCGACGATCCGATGTTCCGCCGTTTCTTTGGCGATCCAAATGACAGCGGCCGTCAGCCCGCGCGCAAGCTGCAAAGCCTCGGCTCCGGCGTGGTCGTCACTGAAGACGGCTATATCCTCACCAACAACCATGTCGTGGACGGCGCGGACGAGATCAAGGTCGTCCTGTCCGACGGCAAAACGGAATACGACGCAAAGGTTGTCGGTCGCGATCCCCAGACGGATGTCGCAGTGCTGAAGGTGGACGACGCCAAGCTCAAACCCATCACCCTGGCGGACAGCGACAAACTCGAAGTCGGTGACGTGGTGCTGGCCATCGGCAATCCGTTCGGCGTCGGCCAGACGGTCACGCACGGCATCATCAGCGCGCTTAGCCGCGGCGGCTTCGGCATCACTGACTACGAAGATTTCATCCAGACGGACGCGGCGATCAACCCGGGCAACTCCGGTGGCGCGCTCGTTGACGCTGAAGGCCGGCTCATCGGCATCGCGCAATCCATCGTCAGCCGCAGCGGCACGGCGTCGGGCGTCGGCTTTGCCGTACCCATCAATCTCGCCCGTGGTGTGCTGGAACGCATCGTCACGGATGGCAAAGTCACCCGCGGTTTCCTCGGCGTCATCCCGCAGCCCATCACACCGGGCTTAGCGAAGGAATTCAATCTACCCGACCAGGACGGCGCGCTCATCGGCGGGGTGCAACCGGAAACCCCGGCCGCCGAAGCCGGCTTGCGCGAGGGTGACGTCATCACGGAAGTCAATGGCAAGGCGGTGAATGATTTCCGGCACTTCCGGCTGATGATTTCGCAGACCGCGCCCAAGACCAAGGTCGCGCTCAAAGTCATCCGCGACGGCAAGCCGCGCACCATCAACGCCACGCTCGGCACATTGCCGGATGAATTTGCCGCCAGCGACGACAACGGCGACGGCCCGGTGAGCGGTCGCGCGGATGGCTTGCGCGGCATCCAGCTCGGCAATCTCGATGCGCGCGGGCGGAATCAATACGACATCCCCAACGAAGTGCGCGGCGCGCTGATCATCGGCGTGGACCCGAACTCCAACGCCGGCGAAGCCGGCGTGAGCGAAGGCAGCGTGATCGTCGAAGTGAACCGCCAACCCGTCCGCAGCGCGGAAGAAGCCCGCACTGCGGCGCGCGATGCGAAGGGCGGTCGCCTGTTGCTCCGCATCTGGTCGAGCGAAGGCGGCATCGGGGGCACCCGCTATCTGCTCATCGAACCAACGCGAAAGTGACTGCTGAGACTTGGATTCACCTCCTCTGGCTTGACCGCCACCCTCTCCCATCAGACGGGAGAGGGTCTTCCTTTTTCCGGCCACGACGTTCATTCGTGTGTTTTGTTTGCTTCGCAGCTAACCTCCGCGCTGATGATTGAAACCGCGACCGGTATCATCCTGCGCACCCGCCCGCTCACCGAGACGAGCCTCATAGTGAACTGGCTCACACCTGCGCTCGGACGCATGAGCACCGTAGCCAAGGGCGCGCGCCGCCCGAAATCTGCGTTCACCGGAAAACTCGATCTGTTCTACGAAGCGGACTTCAGCTTCACCCGCAGCCGTCGCTCGGAACTGCATACGCTACGCGAGACGAATCTTCGCGCCACCCACGCCCCGTTGCGTCAGGAACTCGGTTATCTCCAGCAAGCCAGTTATTGTGCCGCGTTGATCGAGCAGACCACCGAGAGCGAAACCCCGTTGCCGGAGATCCACGAACTCTTTTCCGGGCTCTTGCACCGGCTGCCCGCGCAACCGCCGCAACCGCGCAACGTCTATGCCTTCGAGTTGAAACTCCTCGACGCCCTCGGACTGTTCCCAGACCTCGACCAGACCAAGCTCACCGCCGGCACGCAGACCCTCGTGGAATCCCTTCGCGCCGATTCGTGGGCCGACCTCGCTGAACTGAAACCTTCCGCCACCCAAGTGAAGGAATTGCGCCAGTTCCTCCACGGCTATCTCATCTTTCATCTCGGCCGGATTCCGAAAGGCCGGCCCACCTGAAGCCAGACTCTGCTTGCCGCGGATATGCATACGGCGCGGATACGAGCGAGGTTACTGGTCTGAGATTGCTGCCGCGCTAGAGTTCCTGCGCCGCCGAGTTCCGACAGGGCGCGTTTGGTATGGGCGAGACGACGGCGATTGGGTTCGGGAGTTGACGCGTGAGTCGCTCGACGAGTTGTGGAGTCACTGGACGACTCACGGAATCGTTCCATGAGAGGGCCGACTTAGGAGACAAATCGTGTTGGCAAAGTGCGCCATTGCAATAGCGCATAAGTGCTTGCACCTTGGAAACCGTGATCTCTGTATAGCTGACCGTTGCCGCATCGGCACGATGCATACAGATAGAGAATGGCCCACATTCAGGCTGGTGCGAACCATGTAATCGGCGCAGCCAAGTCGCCCTCCCAAAGGTCGCTAGCTTTTTGGCCATGCGAAAGATCTTGCCGCGAAGGCGTTGGGCTTTTGGCTCGTCAAATCCGGAAGAGATCCATTGCTGCGAATTCCAGGGATGTTTCTTCCGGTCTAGCTGCTGCAAATTCCAGCGCCACTCAACTACCTCTTGCATCATTGGAAAGATGCCGATAAGACGGAACGGGTTGACTCGCTGCAGCGGTAGAGCGCGTAGTGCAACTTCGACCGATTCCGGCCTATCAGCGGCACTCGCAGCTATCACAACTTGGCCGCGACTGATCTGATTTCTTTGGACACGCGCCGTGATCGAATACCAATTGATAAGCGCGAGCGTCACGCCAGATTCATTAAGGGCAATCCATGTCCCGCCCCCAAGTTCGGACGGGCAAATTACTCTAACGCCATTTATTATGCGCAGCTTTGGCGGCAATCCTTTTGCGCGGCTCAGTTGCTCGTCGCGGTTCATGCCCAGCAGGTAGCCGCGCTTCCGCGCGATGAAACTGACGGTGCACATGAATCAGTCTGCCGGGGGATACGTGGCAGCGAGGTTATGATATTGGCGCAATCCACGGATCACGTCAGTGATTCGGGTGGTCGCCGCACCGCGCGCGCGATTGGCCGACCCAATGGCAAAAACCAGATCCCATTGCTTGAACAAGGTGCGATACGCCGTCCAGACCGAATTGCGTGCGTCGTAAATGCTCGTGGCCTCGGATGCCGCACCATTGAGTTCGATGATCTGGAAATTGTTCCCCACCCGCAGATCGTCCTCCATTGAGTAACGGATGTCGTATCGGCCGATGAAGAATCCGTCCAGCTTCTGGGAAATTGCGTCGATTCGCACTTCGAGATCTGGTGTACAGAGCCTCATACCATCGCGAAAGATGCAGCCTTGGGCGTGATTACCTGCTTCAACCAGCTTCAGTTCCTCACCCATAGGTAATACTTCATCGCATCGCAAAGCAAAGCGGCGCAGATACGTATCAGCAATGATCGCGGCACGTGGATCGCGTTGGATCAATTCAGCCACAGTGCTTTGTCCATCCCCGAACAGTTTCGGAAAGATCTTTTCTGTAATGGCGAATATGTGACCACGGGCTTCGTGCGGGAAACGATAATAGAATACGCCGATCTCGTACGGCCCGGCAATGTAGCGCTGGGCTATCAAGGGGGCAGAAGTTTGATTGAGATAGTTTTCTGCCTGCTCCCGATTGCGAATGAGTTTGATGCCTACACCGCGTTGACCGAGATCGGGTTTCAAGATGAACGGAGTGGTGAACCATTCACCCAACGAACACATCCGCTCTGCGACCGTCGCGCCTTCGACCAGTCTGGCCTCTGCGGTGAACTCAGGGTTGGTTGTAAAAAGTTGCTTCAGCATCGCGTATTTGGATTCGCCTACCATGCCGCCCGAAAAAATTCCGGGATTTGCCGCTGTCGGCAGAGTGACGCCACGATATTTGATGGCGAGCCAGCAGCAGTAAATCGCGACAGGTGGATAGAACACCCACGCCGGCCAAAATTCCCATTGCTGCCAGCGGGCAATCCGCGCCCGGACCCTTCGCATGTCGAGTTTTGCGACGGCCCGACGCATGAGTTGCAAAAGCACGAACACCCCGATCGCGACCGCCACCAAAACAAATCCGCCGTGCTTGTATTCACCCAGCCAGCCGGTCAAGCGTTCGCCAAAAGTTTGCGCAAGCCAAAGCACCAGGATCGTCCAAAAACACGAAGCAAGGCCTGTGATTAGCAAGAAACGCGGCAACGGCACGCGGAGAAATCCGGCCGCAAGATACGTCGGCAACCGCGCGCCTGGTACGAGCCGGCTGAAAATCAGAATCAACGTGCCACGTTCTGTGAACCATTGTTCGCTTTCCGCCACCTTGCCCGAGAATTTCCGCAGTGATGAGCGCTCAAACCATCCGCGTCCAGCCCAGCGGGCCAGCGCGTAGAGTCCCGCATCGCCCATCCAGATACCGAGGAAGCAGGCGAGGAACGCCGCGGGCCAGGAAATCTGTCCCGTAGCCAGCAACAGACCGGCGCCCACCGCCGCGACATCCTCGAGGATGAAGGTCGCAAAGAAAAAACCCGCCGCCTTCGCGAATGGCATCCATTCGGCGATAGCTTGCGGAGAAAGTGGCAGCGCCTCGGTCATGCAACGTCGAGAATCAGGCGGCGGCTTTGTGCGTTTCGCTCTGATGCTTGATGGTGGACGGCGCCACGCCAAACCCCGTGGGCAACACCACGCCCATCAAGCCAGCCATAATGCCGATCAGCGCATAGTGATGCACAGCGTGCGCGACGGAATACATGATTTCGCGCCCGATGGTGGATGGTGACTCCTGCGAGCCACTCGCCACGTAACTGGTCTTGCAAGTCACCAATAAGGGCCGTGCCAGCAAAGCAGTATCAAGTTCCTCGTAACCGCGCCGGATTTCCCGCGTGGCGTTGAGCGCGGCAAAACGGTCATTCTCGATCAATGTGCCACGCTCGCGGTGATCGTAATTCAAATCGCCGGCCGCCGCCGCATCGAGCAGGCTGCGGAAGTGATCGAGGCAATGGCGGTAGTGCCCGCCGACGGAAGCATTGAACGCGACGGGTAGTTTGCGCGTGTAGGTTTCGTCGCTCATCTGCGAGAGCAACGACTCGCCTTGGTTGAGCGTCTCGATGATCGCTTGAACGAGTTCTTGATTGGTTGACGGCTTGATGTTCATGGCAATAGCGTTCACAGCGCACGACCGATCCAAGGGGTTTGACGGCGATGAATGTAGGCAGCCGCGAGGGAGCAGGTCAACACAATCACCGCCAGCGCAAAAAGCAGCCCGCCGTCATCTTTCACCACAATGCCGAGCTTCGTAAGGTGACTGGTAATCGCCCCAGCCATCACGCCCACCCCCAGCAGCCCACCGACCGGTACGGTGCGCGGAAGAAGTAGGAGCGTTGCCGCAATCAGTTCTGCGACACCACTGGCGTAACGCCCCCACGGCTCCATTCCGACCCTGGTGAAAATATAAACCGATTCCTCCGCAGCGGTGAATTTGAAGTAAAGCGTCTGGAGCAATATTGCCGCCGCGACGATTCGACAAATCCAGCTTACTACAATCAAGGTCGTCGAGAGCGTTTCCATTCGTGGCGTTGCGTCAACGCAACCGCAGCCAACGTGAGCATGTGTGTTCATTTCCCCTTTTTCTCCACCAGCCCGGGCCAGTTAGCGTCAGCTTTCGCGAGGTTTCCTTTGGTGTCCTTGTTGAAATCATCGCGCACGCCTCTGCTGTATTGCAACAGAAGCTTGCCGTCCACGATCTGGAATGCCTCGACATCAATCGCCACCAGCTTGCCACGTGAAACACCAAAGGCGCAGTAACCGCCGAATTGCGGTTCGTATTTCGCCGGATCTGCCTTGAATGCGTCGCGATGCGCCTTGGATGTGAAGTAATACAGTGCCCGGTTGTGACGCAGGCCCAATTCTGGCTTGCCCTTCACAGGTTTGTTGTCGGCGAAAAACGCCACGGGATCGTAACCTTGAATAGCCAGCCCAGTCTTATCGAGATTCACGAGGGTTTTGGACTGGGCAAAGGCTGGCAACGCCAGCGCCAGAAAGAAAAGTGTTGGAAATAATTTCCGCATGATGCCCATTGGTCGAGCGATTGACGGCGTCCTTACAGGAATCTTTCGCAGCCCACTAACCGCCACAATTATTCGTGCAGCGGCGAATCCGGTATGCCGCGCCACTGGACTTCAGCCACTGGATTGATTTGGTGTTCCAACCATGCCTGCTGTAGTTCCGCCAACTGGCGCTCGGTTGACGGTGCCTTGAGGTGAGGCTTGGTGGTAAGCGCCGAAAGTGGTGACACTGGCGCAAGATAAGCGGGAGTTTGTGACTGCATGATCCTTCGTCGGGCAACCCGGTTTGACCTTACGGCGGCTTGCCGCCGAAAAAGCGCAAGCTATCCGTAAGGAAGTAAAGCCAGGTCGCGACGTTTCGGGGACGATGCAAACTGAAACTCGCGAACCCAAGACCACGCAACGCCTCCCGGTGAAGTGGCAGTTGTATATCTCATTCCGCCCGTCCGTTAGGGCCAAGGTTTTTTTCTCACCCCAAAGCAACGGCGACCTGCAAGTGATGGAAGCACGGGTGCGGCGCATTAGCATTGTCGGCTGCTTGCTCGCAGCCGCCATGGTATTCGCGGGCTGCTCCGCTCCGGCCGTTCAGCAACAGCGACTCGTGGCGAAACCAAATATGACATTCTCAGACGCGGCCGCGTATCAATATAACTCCTCACGCTTGCTCGGCCAGCAGGCTACTGGTCTGGCTGGCACGACCGGACCACAAAACTCTGGTTGCACTTCCTGCCGCTAATCACGTCCATGAAAATACTGACGGCCTTTGCCACCCTCGCAATGCTGCTCGCGCCTGGCCTGCGCGGAAGGGCAGCGGACAACTTTGCGCCCGACTTTGAGCTGCGCCGATGGAATTCGTCGGAAACTGTAAAGCTCAAGGATTTCGCTGGCCAGATCGTGGTGCTCGACTTCTTCGCTTACTGGTGCGTGCCGTGCAAGCGCGCGTCCAAGGAAATCGAACCGGACATCGCCAAACACTACGAGACCAAACATGGCAATCCGCACGGCGCGCCGGTGCGCGTCGTGGCTGTAAATGTTGAATCGGCCAAACCAGAGAAAACGACCAAGTTCATCAGGGACATTGATGCGGACTTTGTCATTAACGACACCGATGCTGCCCTGTTTACGAAGCTCGGCGGCGAAGGTACTCCGTTCATTGTAATCATTGACGGCACGCGCGGGACGAAGGACGCGCCTGAGTTTCACGTCGTCTATCGTAAGGCCGGATTTGAAGGCACGAAGAAACTGCGCGAGGTGATTGACGCGATCAAACCGGCGCACACCGCCGAGAAAGCCACAATGCGCTCCCGGGAAATTGATACCGCCACCGGCCCGCCCGTTGTCCAAAAAGGCGGCGCGGCGTTCGAAGCGTTGCTCGCTCCGGATATTCAACTCACCACGTTCAATTTGAACTTCGGCCAGCAATTCATCGCTGGCGATTGGAACGTCAGCTACACGCACAACACCTACGGCGAAGATTATGAACCTTACCGGCTCTACGATTTTCTCGGCTTCTCTGAACGGCTTGAAGAATCCTACGACGCCGGGCAGTTGACATTGCGGCAAAAGCTGGGCGAGCGTCTCACGCTGTCTGAGGGTGGCGGATTCTATGACGGCTTCACCGATTATCGTTCGGTGTGGCTGGCGAATTACTATCGGCAACAGTTCTCGTTTGTGCCCGGTTATGCCAGGCCGAAACCGCAGGGCTACAATGCCAATACCGCTTTGCGCTGGGAGTATCAGCCCACGACCGGTTTCGTCGAAGCTGGCTTCCTATTCGCCTACGATGAAATCGCGCCTGGCTATGAGTTTGAGTCGGAACTTGGCCGTGCAGTCCATGGTCGCGACATTCTCCACACTTACTCGCCGTCGCTGAAATTTGAAAATGTTCTTACTCCGCGCATGCGCATGCTTAACGAGTTTCAGTTCACGTTCACCACGGATCGAGAACTGCGCTTGGCTTACCGCAACTCGCTCAACTACGCGCTTGGCGAACGCTGGGTGGCCCGCCTCGCTGGTGGTTACGCGCGCGAGAAGCCGACGCTCACGGCGTGGAATGCCCGCGCGACCTTCGAATGGGAGTTCAGCGACCGCTGGCACGTGAACGCATTCGGGCTCTACTACCACGACACCGGCGAGATCGAGAACTCGTTGTTCATCTCCACCGCCGCGCCGGGTTTGGAGACTTGGCAAGGTGGCGTCGGACTGCGTTACGCCGGGGAAAAGTCATCGTTTCACCTCGCCGTCGCACCGGTCTGGTCGAATTACGATCCCGTGCAAGTCGGCACCCGTCCCTTCGCCAATCTTTACCGCGACCGCACGTGGCTCTCCGTGCAGGCCGCGTGGTCCTTTGAAATTTGAATCCTGCATTGAAATGAACAAAACCATCGTTGCCCTCGTGAAAAGATCTACCCGTCCATTGTTGCTGACTTTGCTCGTAGCCATGCTCGGCGAACTTCCGGCTCACGCGCTCTATCAAGCCGGCCAGACCGTTACCAACAATTTTTACTTCATCGCTCGTCGGCCGTTCACGCGCTGGGACGGCTCTTACGTCCCCGCCGGCGCCCGCGTCCATCTGCATGATTTCGCCGGGCGCGTGGTGTTCTTCGAGTGGTTCGCCGTGTGGTGTCCGTATTGCGTTGCCGCGGCGCCACAGGTCGAAACCGGCATCGTGGATTGGTATGAAGCGCGCGCCGGCAATCCCTACGGCGTGCCGGTGGTGCATGTGGCCGTGAATCAGGTCTCGGAAAGTTTCTATCAAACGCAGACCGACAATTTCGTCACGCAGCAGGGCTTTGGTATCACCGTGAACGACTACGAAGGCAATGTCATCAATCCTGTGCGCTACCAGTTCATCACCGGCGGCCAGCCACTTTTCGTGGTGATTAACGGCGTCACCAACTCGCCCTCCCATCTGCCGTGGCAAATCCTGGTCAACTATCAAGGCTACGGACAGACCGACTTCAACCAGACCCTGGCTGGCTTCCGGACATTGATGGACGCGGTGCAACCGCCGGTGACGCCTCCGCAGTTAACTTCGCCGCGACGAATCGGCGCAAACTTTACCTTCAATCTCATCACTCAGCCCGCGCGTTCGTATCGCGTTCAGGTTTCAACCAACTTGTCAGACTGGACCACTTTGCGGACAGTGATCGGCTCGCCGATCATCACTCAGTTTCGCGACACCAACGCGCCGCCCGGCAATCGCTTCTACCGCGCCGTCACACCGTAAGGTTTCAGCCGCTGGCGCGACCAACGGCTGGATGACAACTTCGTCCCCAATTCCCGCCCGGCGCATGGACTCTGTTCGCGCGCCGGTGGTATCGCCGATGCCCGAACCCGTGTTGTTGATCATTGCGGACATCAGCGGTTATACGCGCTACATGACCGCAAATGCAAAAACGCTTTCGCACAGCCAGGTCATTATCACCGAACTCGTCGAAGCCATCATCCGCGAAGTTGAATTGCCTCTCGAAGTCGCCAAGCTGGAAGGTGACGCTGTGTTTCTATTCTGCCGCAAACTCGCCCAAGGCCATTTTTGGCCAGAGATGCGGCAGATTGTAGGTGGCAAGCTGTTAGCTTTCTTTCGCAAATTCAGCGCGAAGGTTACCGAACTTAGCCGATCCACAACCTGCACGTGCAACGCCTGCACTCACATCGAGAAACTCCGGCTTAAAGTCATTGTTCACAGCGGTGACGCATTGTTCCACCGCGTCCTGAACTTCACCGAGCTCGCTGGTGTGGACGTGATCATTGTGCATCGGTTGCTGAAGAATTCGGTGGCGACTGATCAATACCTGTTGATGACTGAGCCTGCCGCACGCGATCTGGAATTTCCTGAGCCGCTTCAATGTGAACCGGGCGTCGAGCATTATGAAGACATCGGGCAGATCGGCACCTTGACCCATCATCCACAAGCGCGGTCACAGACGCGTGCTGATTCGGAATCCTCAGGCCAGTTCCCAGCAAAACGGGAGGCTGATCAATCAACCGACTCCTTCGCTGCACGATTCGCCAGCTCATGGAATCTCTACTGTAAGCTTTGGTTCGCGCCGCTAAAGGCTAACACCAATCAACCTCACCTACATACTCGCCTCCCAAACAAAGGTCTGTCCAGTTTGGGTCGAATTGGACTGGCAACCCTCACACTGATACTAACGCCGCTCATGCTTCCGGTTGGCTTCATATTCGTTTTGCGTCACGCTTGCCAGACTCGCCCTGCCCAGCATCACGCCAAACATCCCAACGGCTGCAATTGTGGCCTTCATTCATAGTTCGATTCCGCGATCCGTGAAGTCGGCTTCTGGTGGTCAAAACGTTTGCCCGCCGCGGGCCAGGCTCACGACGGGCATTTGACTGTGAACTCTATGAGTTTCAATCTACTGCCTGGCAAACGCCACTGATCCGGGATTGTTAAGTCGGATGCGGTAAATGCCGGTTTGCGCGGTTAGATAGAGCGTCTGCCGGTCAGCATCACCCCAGGCCATGTTGTGCGGATGTTCGGGTCCGCGCAATGTGCCGAGATGCTTGCCGGAGGGTGAAAAGATCCATAACCCACCCGGTCCGCTCACAAATACATTGCCAGCGCGATCCACTTTTATGCCGTCAATCGCATCTTCTGCACCGGGCGTGGTGAGGTCGTAGAACAACTCACCTTTGCCCAGTGAGCCATCGGACTTTACCGGGTAACGGTTCACGATTGTCTTCTTCGTGTTCCACGTGCCGACGTAGAGAAATTTTTCATCGGGTGACAACGCCAAACCGTTAGGCCCGTCGAAGTCAGTGCTCACAAGTTGCACCTTACCGTCCTTCACGGAATAGACACCAAAGTGCGGCTGCTCACGACATGGATCGTCGGCAAACTTCGGCAACCCAAACGGGGGGTCGGTGAAGAACAGCGTGCCGTCGCTGCGATAAACGAGATCATTTGGCGAGTTGAGTCGCTTGCCGTTGAACCTGGCCGCAAGCACGGTCGTGAGGCCGTTCTTCTCGATGCGCACCACGCGGCGGTTGCCGTGCTGACAAATCGTAAGCCGGCCATCGCGGTCGGTAGTCAGGCCATTCGATCCGGGCTGGCGGTATTCACCGATGTTTTCACCCGAGAAGCCGGACTTCGTGAGATAGACGGATACTTCACCGTTCGGCGTCATGCGGTAGATCGTATTGTTGTTCGGGTCGCTGAAGAGCAGAAAACCCTCATCCGACGCGGGCGCGATTGCCGGATTGCCGACATCAATCCACACCGGACCTTCCGTGAAAGCGAATCCGTCTGCGAGCTTCTCTAATTTGGCATTAGTCGGCACGATTGCATCCAAGGCTGCATCCTTGCGTTCCACTTCCAATTTCACTTCGCGGGCCTTGCTCAAGTTGCCGGGCTTGTAGAAATCCAGCGTCGCGCCGCGCACCCAGATGTATGTGTCCGGATGCGTCGAAATTGGACCGTTAATACCGAAGACTGCGATTTGAATCGTCTGCCCCGGTTGTGCGTTGCGCGTCAGCACGACGCGATTTGCCGCGTTCCACCCCGCGGCCACGCCATCGCCGCTCTGCCCAAGCACAAACGGAAGCTTGCCGTCCACCCAAACCTCCGCGTAATCATCCACCACGATCTCAAAAGCCACCGTCGAACCATGTGTGTCGAAGTCCGCAATCTTTTCAGGAATCGTCACATTGAGCCGATACCAATTGAACGAAAGCCGCCCATTACCCCGTCGGTTCTCCAGTGAGTCGGCGGGAATGACCTCCCACTTGGAGTCATCAAAGGCCTTCGTCCGGGCATCCGGCGAGAAATCAAACGTGCGATTTACCGGGCCACTGGCTTTCAAATCTGCTCCAACGCTCCTGTGGTCAATCTCGTGGATGTAAGTGTTGCTATAGCGCCATTGCCCCTTGACGCGGGCCGCGCCTTCGACTGTGCGCAAATCCACGACCGCATCCGGCAACACCGTACGCACTGCGTAATCGGCGCACGCAGTCCTCGCAGAACCAGAGACGACCACCAGCAGGAGCGCGATCATCGTCATTCTCCCCCAACAAACCGGTCGACGAACTCTTGACCGAATCGTTTGTAGTAAACCAGCTCCGGACGCAGCCTCAGAAACCGGCGACCCAAGGTGACGGCCATGAATCGTGACGGTCGCCGGACTGATGCTATCTGCGGTTGGACGGCGCGTCATGCGGGCGGGCGATGGGTATGCAGAAGTCAATATCGGAAGTGAGCGGAAGTAGTTCATAGGTTTTCTCCCGCGTTCGTCGAGTGCAGCGGGCCTTCCTTACATGCGCGCCAGCGGCCGTGGCCTTTCGTGGCTGCCGCGAAAGGTCGTGGCCACGAGTTCCGCCGTGACAACCATCATTAATCCTTTGAAAAAATTTCCCGCAATCTTCATCAATGTTTACAGGCGCTTTCAGAGGTTGTCATGAAGCTGCGGTTCGTCGTGGCACAGGCGTTGCAAAAATGGTGGGCGTATGAACCAAACCACTTCTGAAGACGTTAACGCCATCGCGACCAACTGGGTTGAGACCCACGGTGATTACCTCTTTAACTTTGCCATCGGCCAGGTGCGCGACACGAATACCGCCGAGGACCTCGTGCAAGAAACGTTTCTCGCCGCGCTAAAGTCGCAGAACAATTTTTCCGGGCGCAGCTCGGAGCGCACCTGGCTGGTGAGCATTCTGCGCCACAAGATTTACGATCATCTGCGCAAGACCTGTCGCGAACGCGCCGTCCGCGTTGATCCTTTGCCCGCCAGCAATGAGGATGCAGCCTTTGAAGATTCGCTGGCGTGGATTCATCAGATCGCTGCCGAGTCCACCGCGCCGAGCCGTCGGCTCGAACTCGCCGAGTTCCGTGAACATCTGGAACGTGCCATGGGCAAGCTTCCGCCGCGCATCGCGCAAGTATTCCAGCTTTACTCCATAGAAGAACGCCCCAATCAGGAAGTCTGTAAGCGTCTGAACATTTCAGAGAGCAATTTGTGGGTAATGCTTCATCGCGCACGCAAGCAACTGCGCACCGAGCTTAACGATTGGTGGCAAGGCGAACCAGCTTCCACCCGCGTTTCTTCCTCGATCACAAACTAAGTCGTCATTATGTTAAAGATTTCTGAAAGCAAACCAGTCAGGAAAACTGTCACGCTCCGCCTGGAAGGTCGTATTGTTGGCCCGTGGGTCGAAGAGCTCCAGCAAGTCTGCGAACCGCTCGTGAACAACGGTTGTCATCTCGCGTTGGATCTGGCTGAAGTCGTGTTCGTGGATGAGAAAGGTGTGGCAGCACTGTCCGGGCTGTCTGCCCGCGGCACGCAATTGGTCAATGCCACGCCGTTCGTCGTGGAACAACTCAAGGCAAGCTAGACTGCCTTACCCGACTTTACCCGGCCGTTTAATGCCGAGCTTCTGCATGCGGCTGCGCAACGTGCTGGGATTCATTTCCAAAATCCGCGCCGCGCCGCGCTTGCCTTCGATCATCCAATTTGCCTGTTTGAGAACGGATTCAATGTGACGCCGTTCTACGTCTTCGAGCGAACCGTTGACATCACTGGCTGACGCCGGAGGCGGCGCAACAGCCGCGGCAGTTTGAGGGATACGGACTTCTTCAGGTCGCTCAACCGTTGGCGACAAAGTCGGCGAGCGCAATTCTTCAGCGAGCACAAGGCGGTTGCCGGGCGACAAAATGACGGCGCGTTCGACGACGTTTTGCAGTTCACGGATATTGCCAGGCCAGGAATAGTTTGCCAGGCGACGCAGGACGTCTTCGCTCACCTGGGTGATGTGCTTGCCCATCTTCTTGGCAAAGTGTTGGACGAAGAAAATAGCCAACAGATGAATATCACTGACCCGCTCGCGCAAGGCCGGGACACGAAGCGGCACGACGTTCAAGCGATAGTATAAGTCCGCCCGGAATTTTCCTTCTCGCACCAATTCCTGCAAATCCCGATTGGTGGCCGCGACCACACGCACGCTTACCTTGATGGTCCGGCTGCTGCCGATCGGCTCGAACTCCTGTTCCTGCAAAACCCGCAACAACTTCACCTGCGTGTCGAGTGGCAGTTCGCCGACTTCATCGAGAAAGATTGTGCCGCCGTCCGCGAGTTTGAAGCGCCCATCGCGATTCGCAATCGCACCCGTGAACGCGCCTTTGACATGGCCAAACAACTCGCTCTCCACAAGGCCCGCACTGATCGCTCCACAATTCACTTTTACCAGCGGACGATTCTTGCGTGGACTGCGATCATGAATCGCGCGCGCGATCAGCTCCTTCCCCGTACCGGTCTCACCCAGGACGAGCACAGTCGAGTCGGTGGTGGCAACTTGCTCGACCATGCGCAATGTCTCGCGGAGCTTCGGATCGTTGCCGACGATCTCACCGAAATTGTGTTCGTTGCGGATTTCCTCCTGCAGATAAGTGTTCTGCGCTTCGAGCCGCGCCTTTTCCTGCTCCATCAATACGTGGTCGGTGATATCAATAAACATGGTGCGCGTGTAAGAACCGCTGGGGTCAGGCCGCGACCACCATTGAATCCACAGCGGCTTGCCATTGTCCTTGCGACGTAATTCCAGCACGACGCCCTTGGTATCAATACCCTTGCCGATGGAATCAAACGCTTCCTTCAATCGTTTCTGCGCCTCGGGCGTGTCGGGAATAAAGGTCTTTCCGTAGGTGTGCGACACGTCTTCCGGTTTGATGCCAAGCGTCTTCAGCGCTGTCTTGTTTGCGCGAATGAACTTTGAATCCAGCCCTTCGTTCACATAGGCAATGGGCGCTTCGTCGAACAGGTCGCGCAATCGCTCGTCGCTCTCCGCCTGGCGCCGCTGCAGATCTTCGAATGCTCGTTCGCGCTCCAACTCCACGGCAGCTCGCGCGGCAAATGTTTCCAACACCGACAACGCCAGCGGGTCCGCCGGCATTGGCTTGTCATCAAACGTAACGAGATGGCCAATGACTTTTCCGTTCGAACCACGCAAGGGCACGCCGAGATAACTCACCGTGCCCATGTCAATCATGCCCTTGTCTTCGGGGAACTCTTTCGCAAGGCAATCGGGCACGTGACAAACGCGACCTTCCGCCACCTTCATACATGGCGTGCCGGGCAGCGCGTATTCGATGTCCTTCCCGAACTCTTGGTCTCGAAAAAACGCCAACGACCGGGCGCGAAGATTAGGCAAGCACTCGGCGACGAATGCGAAGCGCACATGCAGACCTTCGGCCAAGTGTTTGACAAGCGAGCGGAAGAATTGCGTGCCGCTGGTGGCAGCCGTTCCCTGGATGATCGCTCGCAACAGTTCCTCTGCCCGTGACGACGAGCCAACGGCTGGCGCATTGTCTGCGATCGCAGTGGATGCGGCGGGAGATTTGGGTTTAGCGCTCATCCGGCGACTGTCGGCCAAGTCTTATCATGCCGCGTTTGGCTGTTCAAATCTGAAAAGACCCTTCACGCGTGAGCAGGAAAAGCGAGGTTGTGGTCGTTGACAATAATCAAGTCCGCCGAGGCCTTCGGTGGATCACGTTTGAAGTGCAGGCGTTGCGACGAAGGTCATGCTCGTAGAAATGCCGACCCGGCTGCACCCAACAAACTCTCTAGCTTGGCGGCCAGATAACCTTTCCCGCTCGCGTCGATTCCTGAAAGCCCAACCAGCACGGCTCGCGTTTTTGGCGACCGATTGTGGAGTTCACAAACGCGCTCCACTACCGGGCTAAGCAGCTCCCGCTCAGAGCGTGTTCGGATGCCAGCAAAACCCTTGGTCATGCGAGGTTTGAATTACTTGCTGGCGACCTTCATGTCGCCAATTGCGGCTACACCCGCTTTAGCCACTTCCTCGTCCTGCTGAGCGCTCTTCGCTCCGCTGACGCCAACCGCGCCGATGACTTGTCCGTCATGAATGATCGGCACGCCACCTTGCAAGGGCGTGAAATCTGGCAGCGCTGTCATTGTGAATCGACCCTTGTTGATTGCGTCCTCAAAGAACGCCGTGGGCTTTTTGAAAATGGCCGATGTTCGCGCTTTCCCGATGGAAACATTTGCACCCGCGGCAAAACTGCTTTCCGGTCGAACGAAGTAGAGCAAGTGACCGCCTTCATCCACCACGGCGATGGATGGACCTGCGCCGTTGTCCTTGGCATATTTGGCCGCAGCCTCAGCGATAGCCTTGGCACCTTCCAACGTTAGTGAATGTTTGTTTGCGACCCGGTTTGTGTCGGTGCGGTCGTCCGCGAATGCAAACGAAGTAGCGGCAAGGAGGGCAAGGAGGGTGAGTTTGGTTTTCATGTTGTGTGAGACTGATGGTAGGGACGCACGCTGCGCGATCCGAACGCCGCAGCGCGGCGTCCCTACCGATGTGTTGGTCAATTGATCTTCGCCAGATCGAGCACGGACCTACCAAGCAATGAGTCCGTCGGATCTTTCTTGCCCGCCTTAGACGTCACAAGATAGGGCCAATACTTGTCAGCCTTGGCTTTGTTGCCGGCGACATCCTTCTTCCACAACTCGTCCGCGCCCTTGGTGTGTTGCACGATGAGTTTTCCGTCCACGATGGACCAAATCAACGGATCCGCCGGACGTACTTTGCCAACGCTCGCCGCATAGCCACAGAAGCCGCCGTAAGCTGGTGCATACTTCGGGGGGTCCTTCTCAAACGTCGCGCGATTCTCCTGTGACACGAAATGGTAAAGTGCACCGTTGTACGTGGCTTCAATCATCTTGTCCCCCTTCTTGGGCTGGCCATCGATGAAATACGTCACCGGATCATAGCCTTCGAGCGCCACCCCCTGCTTGTCTGTAAATACGAGCGTCTTTCCGCCGGACACGCCGTTGCGCGCGACAAGGCCAGGCCAATTCGCCTCCGCCTTCACGACGTTGCCCTTCAGCTCCTTGTTGAACAGATCGAACGCCTTCTTGTTGTGCTGAAGAATCAATTTGCCGTCCTCGATTTGAAACCATTCCGGGCTGACGGGCGACAAGCGATCAATGCTCGCCGCGTAGCCGCAATAACCACCATAAGCGGGCGCATACTTTGCTGGATTCGATTCGAACAATGATTTGTGCTCCGCATTGGCAAAGAGGTATTTCGCGCCCTCGTATTCGGCACTGAACTTCGCACTACCCTTGACCGGTTTGTTGGCGGTGAAGTAAGCGACCGGATCGTAGCCCTGGATGGCCAGGCCGTCCTTGGATTTGAGCACGAGCGATTTCCCGCCGGTATCGGCGGCCTCACTCATCGCGACAAGCGCGAATGAACTGATCAAACTGAGAACTGTCTTTTTCATTTTCGCATTTAATTATTGGTTGATGACTGGCAAGGGTGAGTCGGGAAGTTGGAACGAACCTTTCAGGGAGAAATCAATTTCGAACAACAGCGCTCGCAAAAGAATCGAGTTGTAGCGCGTGCCCGTCAGGATCGCGAACAATCTGCGTTAGTGAGTTCGCGCTCTGTTTCGATACGAATTTCACTCCTTGCTGCCGCAGGGCGTTCACCGGTTGCGGGACATCGTCCACAACAAGGCGCGTGTTCCAAAAGAGCAGATCATTTGCCTTCGCATCCGCCGGCAAATCGCGTCCGCCCGGAGGTGCGATGTATTCGAGGAACTCGATTCCTGGCCCACGCTCAGCTTTCAACGCGGTGATGCGCAATCGGGTGCCGAAGACTTGATTCAAGTGCTCCTGCTCCGGGCCGTAATTGTGCGCTCCGCCAGCGACTTTGAATCCGAGTAGGTCGCGATAAAACGCCAAGCTCTTGTCTGTATCACTCACGACGATGGCCGTATGGTCGATACCGAGGAAAACATTGCCCGCCGGCCGCTGCCACTTCGGATTCCCCTTGCCTGCGGGAAACCAGATGATTTCCAGGACGTGATCCTCCGGGTCGCGAAAATAGAATGCCTTGATGCCACCCGCGTCCCTGTTCCAATCCGGTAACGTCTGTGGCGCGGTCGAGACGTGTGTGACCTTATGTTCGAGAAGTCGCGCGTACGCCTTGTCCATATCGCTCACTACAATTGCGATGTGCTGAAACCAGCGATCAAAGCTGCGTGAGTCTTGCGGGATCGGTCGGCCTTTGTTGGCGAGGTGCTCCGTCAACGTGATGCGCTCCTCACCAAGTCGCAAAGTCGCCGTGCGGAGTTTTACTTTCTTGAGCCCAAGCAAATCATCCTGCTCTTTCCCGCTAAAGTCTGAAATGGAAACGAGTTCAAACGGCAACGTGTTTGTGTAGAAATGCAGTTCACGCCCAAGATCATTCACCGTCAGACCAATCGCACCGACTTCCCGAACCCCGGCGAGAATCGGCAGCGCGAACACCAAGACTGCTGCCGCGATGGCGAGGCGAGAAAGCGTGAAAGCTCTCAGGGTCGGACCTGACCACCGCCGTTTGGAAGCGGAAAGGCGGGGCGCTTGAGGTGGGTGAACAGCGGGAATCCGATTCGCCCTGACAAATCGCCGGACCAAGATTTCCGTGAAAGCACTTCGGTTTTGCATTCACGGGTTAGTCGCAGCGCAACCTGCCACCTTACGCGCTCTTGAATCAGTGGCTTTGCCTGCGCGCAACTCGGCTGTGCCAGAACCCAGAGATGCCGAGCGCCACCGCGCAGGCGCCCGTGAAATAGATCAGGTACGGCGACGGCAACATGAACCACGCGGCCACCGCCGCACCAGCCGACAGACCGGCGGTAAGGTAGCAATAAAACGCGCTGGCTCGGGCGCTTTGGACGCTCTTATCGAGCAACAGCTGAACTGCCGCGGCGTTTCGTGTGAGTGCAGTCGAACAATCCGCCGAACAAACGATTCGCGCCGCTGTTGGCGACAGAACGCACCCGGGACAGATTGCTCGTCCGCAGTGGGCGCACACCGCGACAGCGTCAGCTGGATTGTGTTTGAAACATTTCATTTGATGCGCCGATACGTTCCTGGATCAGCTTTGAGAATCAGCAGTTCGCCCTGCCGTTCCACTTCGCCCGTGATCTCCACTGGCTCAGCAACGAGATCAAGCACCTGTTTGTTGACCGGGTTGCCATCGCCAGATACGAGCAGGAGGTAAATTGGCGGGGCGTCCTTTTGTCGGACGAGCAACACCGGCGGCACACCACCGCTGATGCAGCGAATCGCACACGCACGATGTGGTGTAAGCTGGCCGGGATTCATCACACCCAGGAAACATTTGCTGTCAACGATTTCTCCGATAAGGGTTTGTCTTCCTAGCGACATTGCCTGCGGCGGAATGACTGAACCCGCAGCATTGGTCTCAACGACTGAACTTGGAACGACTTCAATCATCGTTTGGTTGCCGCGATAGATCAGCGTGCCTTTGAGTGAGACGGGCTTTCCATCGAGCGGCGCAATCGCGTCAACGTCCACGCCAAACTTCCACGGTGCGACGAGGTAATACGTTGAAAACGCCGGCTGATCGGCCGCATTACCTGGTCGCGCCACCAACAAATGCGGATGGGGCTTGGTTTGAAGAATACCCTGGAAGGTCTTGTGATTTCCCCACTCAAACACGCTTACACCAATCATCCGTTGCGAAACGGCGAGTACGACTGACACGAACAGCGCCAGCACGAGAGCAACCAAGACGACTTTCCGCACCATGTTGCCGATTCCCGGCGCGGCTTTGGCTTCCCACCCGATGTAAAATTCGTCACTCATGAACTCGCCGACGCTGGCTCAGCCTTCGTTCCAGCTGGGTTTGGTTTAGGATGGATGAATACGCGACCGTTCTTCACCTGGACATTGAAAGTTGGAACTTTCTCCACAAACGGTGGCGGCGATGCGCCAGTGTCCGGCTGATACTGATAGCCATGCCATGGACACGTGATACAGCCGTAGACAATCTTGCCTTCGCCCAGCGGCCCATTCTGGTGTTGGCAAACGTTGGAAACGGCGGAAATCTTTCCGTCGTATTTGAAAATCGCTACCCGTTCGCCGGATAAACACACGATGCGCGCACGATTCTCGGGAATGTCTGCGACGGCACAGGCATCTACAAATTCCTGATCCTTGTTCGATGTTACAAGCTCGGTGTCCAGCTCTCTCTCTTTGCGTGCTGCCGTGAGGTGCAACCACAGCACCGTCACCAAGCCCACGGCCACAGCACCGACGTAAACCGGACTGCCTTCTCCTTGCAGCACGCCGTAAGTCACGTGCAACACAAGCAATGCATAAGCGACATAGACCAGCATGTGCAGTGACTTCCAAACGGGCGCACTCAGATTTGCCAGCCAGAAATCGTGGCTTGTCGCGGCCATAAGGAACAGAATCACCAATCCGATGAAACCAAATGATTGAAACGGCATCGTGCCGGCCGTACCGGTGAACTTTCCTGAAACAAAAATACTCAATATGGGATTTGTATCACTGCCGGCGTGATACGTGATGACGACCAGCACGGCGTGAATCAATCCGAGCAGAAAGCACGTCACTCCGGCATGACGACGATTGTAAAGCAGTGGTAGGAACTTTGGATTCAGCCGACATAGCGGACCGATACAGAGAATGACGTGCAGCAAGAGGAACGCGCCCGTACCGAACGCACGAATCAGCATGATTTCATCCGTCGCGTGCGGAAACAACATCTTGGTCAGTACACTGAAGATGACCAGATACACTGCGACACCACCCACTAGCACGGCGTCGTAAAGCTTCTTCTGCCGATTCCATTGAACGCTGACGTATTCGACACCCATGGTTCGTCAAATCATTGCTTCGGCGTGGCGTTGGCTGAAATTTGCTTCGACCAATCCACGATTTCATGGTCAGCCAGGCTGTAAAGCACCACCCTGCCTTCGGTATGATCGGTTTGGGGAAGTTGATAGCCCTTTGAAGCGACGAACGCCCCTAGCAGTCTGGCGTTGTCCGGCAAGGAATCAGCGGGAATCTGAGCGCCGGCCACCCAATAGACCAACAAGTCTGGCTTTGCGAATCCTCTCCCGGGCAAAAAATCGATAGTGTGAAAATTCGCTATCGGACCTCGAAGCAGACGCACGCTGACCGGGACGTTTGAGAAGACATCACTGCGATTCCATACCTCCGTTTGTGAGTCCTGCAAGTTAGCCGACAATTGCGGCGACGCACGAAGTGGCACAGGCGTGCGTGCGGCAATGCCAGCAATGAAAACGCTGGTTGATGCAACACCAATCACGGTGAACATGCGACGATGTCTTCGACGAAGTGCCAGAATCATTTGCCTCCTCTCGCCGCCATCCGATGGGGGTTACATTCTTCCGGCGGCTCGTTAACGCCATTAAGCCAGCGCTTCAACAGCAGCGGCCAGAACACCATCGTTCCTGGAATAATCAGCAAGCGAAATCCCCACGAGCCGTGTGCGGCGTGTGGATCAATTCTTTTCACGCCCATGAGCGTGAACGGAATGGCAAACACCAAACCGCACGCCAGGTAAATCGCCAGAGCAATTAGAAGGACTGTAGCGATCATTCCCCATTGAGTCGCTCAGCAGAAAGAATCCTTACAGCTTTTGGCAAAGACGGTGCGCTGAGCTGTCCGGCCGTCGCAGCGAGACGACAGCACCTTCACGCCATTGCCATCTCCGGCATCACGACGTTCTGCAGCGTCCCGTTATGCCGTTGCATCGTGTTGTCACTCGCGCCAAGTCGTTCCAGCAGACGATCCCCGACCCGCAACGCATTCGCGATGATCGTCAACGTCGGATTCACCGCGCCGCTAGAAACAAAGAAACTCCCGTCCACGACGTAGAGATTGTCCACGTCATGCGCGCGGCAGTTCAGATCGAGCACAGACGTTGCCGGGTCTTCGCCGAATTTGCACGTGCCGACTTGGTGGCCGAGACTGTGCATCGGCATCTTGGTCTCGAAATAACCAGTTCGCACGCCCAGATGCGCTGAGTCAATCTCCGACAGAATCTGTTTCCATCGTGCGTTCAACCGCGCGAACGGCTCGCTGTTGTTCTCCGTGTAATCAATCACAATCCGATCATCGCCCTCGACGCGCACCTGATTCCGCGCGTCCGGCAAATCCTCCGTCGTCAGCCACCAATCAATCGAGTTCTTCGCTACCTCCTCGATCGTCAGCGGCGCGTATTTATCCTCGTAACCGCGCAAGCCCTCGATGACCGTCTTGCCCATGAGCTGGATGTTGCCCATTGGAAATTCGTAACCCGGCTCACCCCAGTAAAAATCATTGATCGCCATCGTCTTTTGGAACTTCGACGGATTCGGTTGCAACGTGGAAACGCCGATCAACGAACCGAGTACATGCTTCATCAAATTGCGCCCGACCAGCCCGGAAGAATTATTCGCCAACCCGCGCGGATGTTTGTCATTCGCCAAACGTAACAACAACGCCGACGAATTCACCGCGCCGCAAGACACCACCACGATGTCGCCGCGGAACACGCGCGTCTCGCCCTTCACCTGTGCGACCACTCCCGTGACTTCGCGGCCCGACGCGCTCGTGTGCAACCGCAACACCTTTGCCTCCGTGATGAGCGTCACGTTCGGCTTCGGCAAACTCGGCCGCACCGCCATCACATCCGCGTCCGACTTCGCGCCGACCAGACACGGATAGCCATCACACGTGTCGCAACGGATGCACGCGCTCAGATGCGGCGCGGCTTCGTTCAGCCGCACGCCCATCGGCGCGGGATACGGCTTCAGCCCGCGCGCCTTCAGGATTTCAAACGCCTCTGCGATGCGCGGCTCGTGGCTCACCGGCGGATGCGGATAATCCTTCGAACGCCACGGCTCGGTCGGGTCTTGGCCGGCCTGGCCGTGCACCTGGTAAAGCTCCTCCGCCTGCGAATAATAATTTTCCCAATCGCGATATTTGATCGGCCACTCGGGCGAAACGCCGTCGCGATGCCGGAACGATTCAAAATCCTTTTCGCGCAACCGGAACAGCGCCGCGCCGTAAACCTTCGTGTTGCCGCCGACGAAATAGCTGAAGCCGGGCCGGATTTCGCCGCCCTCCCTGTTGAACATCACCTCGGGCGAATAATACTTGAACGAGCCGTGATAATTCCAATTGTCCTTCTCGCGCGGCAGGAACGGCCCGCGTTCAAGCACGAGGATGCGCTTGCCGCTGCCCGCGAGCCGATGCAACAACGTCCCCCCGCCCGCCCCCGTGCCGATGATGATGACGTCGAAATGCTCGTTCATGCCGGGAGTTGGTCGGATGCAAGGCGGAAACCTTACGAATGAACCACGACTTGCTTATTTGGAACTACTAGCAATCAATCGTTCGACTTTTGACCTCGCTTCTGACCAAGCTCCCGCACGCTCAAACTGATGACCCAAATATCTGTGCGCGCTCGGGTGAGCATAAGCCCGCACATAGTTACCATTGTAATGTTGAATCAGCCGCCACGAGGCCAAAGCTTTCAGGTTAGCCTTAGCTTGGCGGACTGGAACACCCGCACCACCCTTGCTTTTCGGCGGAGTTGGTGGCTCATCTACACGAGGACGTTCATCCCATGCTTCACCTCTAGGCCGACATTCTTTCAGCCATTCGCGGAAGAAATACACAAGCTCTTCATCGCGACGATCCCAATCAATCGCGAGTGGGCAAAGCTCCACTTTGCCGTCCCAAGGAAGCCAAAGAGACTTTCGCGGCAATGTGCGAACGATTTCGTGTATCTCATCCCAATTATTGGAAAAGTAGTCGCACCAATCTATCGCAAGCCACTCCCAAGACATCGGTTTGGGTTCCTCAATCCGTTTCCAGTTTTCGCTTTTGCGTCGTTCAACGTAAGACGGCCATTCAGGCTTGACGAACTTACCTCTTGGTTTGCGCCCAAATTTTTTGAGCATTTCAGGTATTTTCTCAGTCGAGCCACACAGACGTCCCATAAACCACTCATCGGGTGTGGGTGAGTATTGTATTCCATCGGGGAATTTGCCGCCGTGTTTTGCCTGAATGTATTCGCGATGCAGTTCGGAATGAAGGCAGTCTTCGACTTCCTCTGACGGGCAACGCGAAAAGTTCCAGTCTGATTCATTCAATTTGGTACGCCAAACGTTTGGACCAATATTTTTCATAAGGGCGATCTTAGCATGAAGTCAGTGGTCGTTTCGGTTCTAGTCAAAATTGGTAGAAGCTAAATATTGTCCCGCGCCAGGTATTCCACCCGCTGCGCCTCACAGAGGCGCGCTCTGGAGCGCGGGTCTGCGACCTGCAGCGCGTTTGGGTTGTAGCGGCGCTCTGCGAGCGCCGTCGTCTCGACTCCCTGTTTCTGTACCTCTGTGGTTATGAATTCTGTTTTCCAGCCTCAACCTTGCGCTTTATGCGTTCGCGCGCTTCGGGTGAAAGCCGTTGCGGAATTGTCTCAACCAATTCGTCGGGATGCTCGTGAGCGGCATGTCGCAGGAAGCGGATTTGCTTTCCGTAGCGGCTACACCATTTGCAAAGAAACAGGTGAATGCGCAGGCCAATACGCTTTCGCAGCGACAAGGGACGATCCATTGCCTTCGATTGCAACCGCGTGGCCTCGCGGCAACTGGGCGAAAGCTCCGCCATCCCTCGCCCGAGGGATTTCAGCATTTTAGTCAGCCAGTTCATTACTTCACTTACGCGCCCGCTTGGCAGGCTCACCCGATGATTGGTCGTTTCAGTCGAATCCGCCTTACAACGCCAGCGTCAGATTCCTTCGCACCTGGGTTTTGATGCGACTCCTGGCTTCGAAACTCAATCCGCGCGCCGGCAATTCACCCAACCGCATTCCGAGCCTGGGTGCGTGCTCATGCAAAAAATTGATCTGCTCGAAATACCGTCGACACCATGCACAAATCACGAAGTGCAGCCGCATCTTCATACGCATCCTGAGCGTGAGTGGCTGCTCCAGCGCTCGCGATGTGAGCCGCGACATCTCCGCGCACGTCGGCGTGTGATACCAGACCCAGACCACGAAACGCGTTTTGAGCGAGGTGAAGAGTTTCATTTCGCGCCCTCCTGTTTGGCGAACCAGTTCGTCTCCAGACAACGCCGCAACGCCATCCGTGCCCGATGCAGCATCACCCACAGATTGTTCTCCGAGATGTTCAACATTGCGCAGATTTCCTTGCTCTCCACGCCGTCCACCTCGCGCAGGTTGAACACCGTCGCGACATTCTTCGGCAGCTTGTTTGAGCAATCGCGATACGTCTGCCAGAACACCTCGCTGTCGAGACTCGCGCCCGGGCTGTCCCATTCCTGCGGGCCGACCTCATGAATCCAACCGTCCTTGAACGGCCCGTCGGGAATGAACCGGTCGCTCTCCTCGTCCTGGTAAAACTCCAGATCAGTGAACGAAGTCTCGCGCCCTGCCTTGCGGTAATGATCGCAAATCTTGTTCTTCAAGATGCCGACCAGCCAACTCTTCTCCGCACTGCGCCCCTGAAAACTCTTGCCGCCCTTGAGCGCGGCGAGAAATGTCTCCTGCACGGCATCCTCGGCCTTGAGCGGATCGCGCAATCGCGAGAGCGCATACTTGAACAGATAATCGCCATGCTCATCCACCCAGCGTTCCGGGTCGGAGAGGCGCGGCGACGGCGCGGGCGATGCAGGCGATTCAGCCATCGGGACTGCGGCAATGTGACTTTCGACACTCATAGTTTGCTCATACCGGCCCACAAAAGCGAGCAACAGCGATTGGCAGACCTTTGGTCGTATCCGTAGAGAAAACCTTACGGCTGAGCTACAGATTTCACGGGACCGCTGTCCACACGGCAAGAAACTTGCCGCGCTTAGATGCTCAAACAAATTCGACCGCGCGATCAACTCTTGTTGGCGAATTTGCACAGACTCCTATCTGGCGGTCAGCAGGTTTTTGAAGATTCCCCAAAGAATGATGCCACCTACCCAAAGAAAGAATAGTGACAAACCCACGGCGATAATCAAAGGCCATGGATGGGAAACGATTTCCTTGAAGGAACTGTTTCGCAGGCTGCGAACAGTGCTGCAGGCCATCTCGCCACCATTGGCCAATCCCCAAACCATGAAGCCGGATAAGAATATCAACCCGCCGGCATTCAGGAGTTTTTTGTCTTGGATTACGATGCAGGCAAACACGATCACGAGTCCACTAATGCACAAAATCGGAATGCTACGAATAGCAAAACGATAGAGAGCCGACGGTTGTTCTTCTTCATCGACTTCACGAGGCGGAGGCGGGGGCTCTGAGAGCTTCTGCTCGATGTATTCAACCAAATCTCCAAAGGTGACGATTCGCTCGAGTGTCTTCTGGTATGAATCCAAATCGTCAACGTCCGTCTTGATTCCAAACTCCACTTCCAACTCCCAGAACAGATCCGGATTGGCCGGCAGTTCAGAATTGAAGTCATCATTCAGCCGGTCGCTGGGAATGAATCGGTCTGAAGGCAATTTGAGATTCGCCGCCAAAACGCGTCGCACTCGGATGGCGACGTCCGCACGTTTTGGATCAGGGAAGAATTTGTGGAATTCGTCATTGCATAGTGCGCGGTCCGTTAGTTTTCGCGTCAGTCGCCGTCTCCGAAACCAATCACGAAACATCACGGTGACAACGAAGATCGCCACCGCAGCAAAGCCAATGCAGAATAGAATGTCCGGCGTTTCCATAACATTCCCGACAAGTGTTGCTTTGGTTTGACTTTGTCATGTTGTGAATAGACCAGCGACTACATTTTATCGCTGAGTTTCCGATTCTCGATCTGTTTGATAAATGGCTCGGATGGGAAATCACGGAGTTTGGAACTCAACCGCCATTGCGACATGTCCCGTAACACGTGACAGGTGTAGCCGCCTGGTTTCTCGACGAGATCGCGATGAGAAACTTACAGGCAATTGCAGATCAAAACTCAGTCAGGGATTCCTGGGTGCCCACAGAAAATACAGCGTTGGCGTGGGTCGTGATTCCATTTCGCACAGGCTACTTGTGCGCTCTTGCGCGAGAGCCGGTAGATTTCCACCGCCAGCAACATGCCGCCAATCGGCGCGACGAAGTAAACCCAGCCCGCCGTCCACACGCCGCTTGGCAGTGCGGATGCAACGGTGCGCGCCGGATTGATACTCATGCCGGACAGCGGGGCTTCGAACGTGATGTAGAGGAATACAAGCGCGCCACCAAAAAGTCCGGTGAAGCGCGCGAGCTTCGGTGTGTTCGTCGTGAACAGCACCATCAGCATCATGCCACAGGCAACGATTGTCTCAGCGATCAACGCAGTGGCGACCCCAGCCTTGCCCGGCACGGTGACGACGTGGTTCACGGGTGAATCGGTGAAGATTCTCCCCAGAACTAACTTCACCATCAACACTCCGGCAACACCACCAAGCAACTGGAAGACGGGATAGAACAGTGCGTCCCACGGCTTCACTTTACCGAGGCGGAAGAAGGTCCAGGTCACGGCGGGATTCATGTGCGCCCCAGAGCGCGCCCCGATAGGCGAGTAGATGATAGAGATAGCCGTCAGGCCCATCGCCAGGCCGTTGAGAGCAAGACGGAGAAATTCGCTCGGCAACGCTTGGCGTACGAGCGAATTCGGATACTCCAACAACGCCGTGAACCCGCCCGCTGAAATCATGAACAGGCCGAGGCACGCGGCTTCACAGAGATACTCGGGCCAGTGCTTGCGGAGGGTGGAAAGCATAGGAAGCCACAGATTGGCACAGATGGACACTGATTCAGGATGTAGCAATCCTTCGTGCTCCTTCATACCATCGCGGGTTGGTGCGTAGTTTCCTTCGGAGGCCGCGAGTAGAATATTGTGTCATCTGATTGGCGTGTTTCCCGGCGTGGCATGAGCAGCTTGGCAATCAATCCAGTCCAGCCGGTTTGATGCGACGCGCCGACACCCCGACCGGTGTCGCCGTGGAAGTATTCGTGGAACAACACGTAGTCCTTGAAGTGCGGATCGCTCGCGAGCTTGGAGTGATACTTCAAAACGGGCCGTTGCCCATCCGCTCCCTTCAGGAAGAGTCGGGTGAGACGGCGCGATACCTCCTCTGCAGCCTGCTTGATCGTGACAAAATTTCCTGAGCGAGTGGGGCACTCGATCTTGAAATCGTCACCGTAGTAGTGATGAAACTTTTGCAGCGACTCGATCAGCAGAAAGTTCACGGGCATCCAGATTGGTCCGCGCCAGTTGGAATTGCCACCGAACACGCCGCTCATGGATTCGCCCGGCCAGTAGGCGACTTCGTGCATCATACCCTGAATCTGCAAACGATACGGTTCACGCTCGTGAACTTTTGAAAGCGCGCGGATGCCGTAGTCTGAGAGAAACTCCGTTTCATCGAGCATGCGGCGCAACAGACACTTCATGCGATGGCCGCGCAAGAGCGAGAGCAGATGGCGCTCGCAATCACCGCATTCCTTCCAGCGCGAGACGAGCTTCGCCAGTTCAGGACGGTTCTGGAGAAACCATTCAAGTCGTCCGGTGAAAGCCGGCAGCTCGGCGAGCAGCTCCGGCTCGAGCACTTCAACAGCGAACAGAGGGATCAGACCGACCATCGAACGGACTTTTAGTGGGACCTCTCGCCCGCCCGGCGTGCGCAACTGGTCATAGTAGAATTCATCCTCGTTATCCCATAAGCCAAGGCCATCTTCTTCTGTGTTGATGGCAGCGGCGATCTGAAGGAAGTGCTCGAAGAATTTCGTGGCAATGTCCTCGTACACCTTGTTGTGGCGCGCAAGTTCAAGCGCGATGCGCATCAGGTTCAGGCAATACATTGCCATCCAGCTCGTGCCGTCAGCCTGGTTGATAAATCCGCCCGTCGGCAACGGCGCGCTGCGATCGAACACACCGATGTTGTCGAGCCCAAGGAATCCACCTTGAAAAATATTGCGACCCTGCGCGTCCTTGCGATTCACCCACCAGGTGAAGTTCAGCATCAACTTGTGGAAAACGCGCTCCAGAAAGACAAGATCGCCCTTGTCGTTGGGATCAGTTTCGCGCCGCTGCTTGCGGTCCATCTTGAACACGCGCCAGGTGGACCATGCGTGAACCGGCGGATTCACATCCCCGAAAGCCCACTCGTACGCGGGCAACTGGCCGTTGGGATGCATGTACCACTCGCGCGTGAGCAGGACAAGTTGGTGCTTGGCGAACTCGGCGTCCACGAGCGCGAGCGGGATACAATGGAACGCCAAATCCCATGCGGCGTACCACGGATATTCCCATTTGTCCGGCATTGAGATGATGTCGGCGTTGTTGAGGTGTTGCCAATCGGCGTTACGACCATGCTTGCGCTCACCAGGCGGTGGCGGACAACCGGGATCGCCTTTGAGCCATTCGGCGACGTCGTAATAGAAGAACTGCTTTGACCAGATCATCCCCGCAAAGGCCTGCCGCTGGACGTTGCGGGCATCCGGGTCTTTGAGGTCCTGTTGCAAGCCCGCATAAAATGCGTCGGCTTCTTCGATGCACCGAGCGAACAACGCATCAAAGGTGGCAAAAGGTTTTCCTGAAAGCTTCTTAGCGAGGCGAAGTCGAATCTGCGCCGACTTGCCGGCCGGCACAGTGAGTCTGTGCAACACGCCAGCCTTCGTTCCGGTTTGCCCAGGATTTACCGCATCGTGGTTGCCCTGGACGATGTATTCGTCGAATGCGTCCTTGAAATAGCCGTTCGTGTCGGTGAGACCGAAGATACGCCTTGCATTCGTTTCATTCTCGCAAAACAAGACGTCGTCGTGCCCTTCGAGATGGAGTGTGTAGTCACCGAGTGTCTCATGCCTGGCGGCGATTGCGTCGCGATTCGAGAGCAAGAGTTCGGGCTTGGCGACGTTTTGTTTCCACGACCACGTGTTGCGAAACCAAAGTAGCGGCAGTAGGTGAATCGTTGCCATCTCGGGCCCGCGATTGTGAACCGTGACGCGCATGAGAATATCGTCGGGCGCGGCCTTCCCGTATTCGACGAACACGTCCCAATAGCGGTCATCATCGAAGATGCCGGTGTCGAGCAGTTCGTACTCCGGTTGCGATGAATCACCCTTGCGCCGTGCGTTTTCCTCCACCAGATCGCAATACGGAAACGCGCGCTGCGGATATTTGTAGAGCATCTTCAGGTAGCTGTGCGTCGGCGTGGCGTCGAGGTAGTAATGAAGCTCCTTCACGTCCTCGCCGTGATTGCCCTCAGAATTCGTGAGGCCGAAGAAACGTTCCTTGAGGATTGGGTCCTGCCCGTTCCACAACCCGAGCGAGAGACAGAGGCGACATTGTTCGTCGCTGATGCCGGCAACGCCATCCTCGCCCCAGCGATAGGCCCGACTGCGCGCGTGGTCGTGGGGAAAGTAATCCCACGCGGTGCCGCCCGCTGAATAATCCTCGCGCACTGTGCCCCATTGCCGCTCGCTCAGATACGGCCCCCAGGATTTCCACTTTTGTTTGCCGGCCTTGCTCTCGGCGAGGCGTTGTTGCTCAGCTGTGTTGGCCATGTGATTGGTAGTGGTTGAATATTGGTTGAGTTTCAAGCCACCGCAAGTTCGGTGGCTCGCTTGTGTGGTGGATTCGAATTTGTGAGCACGGCTTGATCGAGCCGTAACAACTCGCCCAGCGACCAGGCTTGGAACGGACAACCACGTGGCGTGTGCGGTGCTTCCGCGTCAGCAATTTCCGAAACATGGCCCAGTCCGGCCTCGTCGAGGTGAGTGAGGAATGGAGCGAGAAACTTGGCCCGCGCCTCCTTCTTCGCAGCGGCAGAACTGCCGCCCACGCGCACCCATGCCTCAACGAACGGCCCAGTGAGCCATGGCCAGACCGTGCCCTGATGATACGCGCCATCGCGCTCGCGGACGCCACCTTGGTAATGTGATTTGTAATCTGCCTCGTTCGAAGCGAGCGAACGCAGACCTAGCGGCGCAAGCAGTTTTTCTTCAACCGCAGCTACCACTTGCTTCGCTCGCTCGCCATCGAACAATTGAAACGGCAAGCCGCCAATCGCGAAGATTTGATTCGGCCGAAAAGCGGCGTCAACCTTGCCGGTCTCGTGATCCACGTCAATCACGTCGAACAGACAGCCAGCGCCGGAGCTCCAGAATTTCTCCCGGAACGACTTCAGGCCGTGGTCAAAGTGCTTTTCCCAGCCCGGTGAAAACTTGCTGGCGACCTTCAGCGCATTAAGCCAGAGCGCCTGAACTTCGACAGGCTTACCGATACGCGGCGTCACTACCCAGTCGCCCACCTTCGCGTCCATCCAAGTGAGTTGTACTCCGGGCACGCCGCACGCGAGCAAGCCGTCAACGTCCATGCGGATATCGAATCGCGTACCGGATGAATAGCCTTCGAGGATCGCTTCCACCGCATCCTGCAGCAGCCGCTTGTCACGCGCTGAGAGAATGCCACAGTTGCCGTGGCAAGCTTCCATTAATTCGTGCACGGCGATCACATACCAGAGTGCAGAGTCCACGGAGTTGTATTCCGGTAGTACACTGTGGTCAGGAAAGAGATTCGGCAACATGCCTTGTGAAACGCTGTTCGCCCACCCAAGCAGGATTTCGCGCGCGTCGGTCAATCTCCCCGAGGCAATACATAGCCCGCGCATCGCGATAAACGTGTCACGGCCCCAATCCGTGAACCATGGATAACCGGCAATGACGGTTTTGCCGTGACGCCCGCTGACGATGTAGTCATCCGCCGAACGATGCAGGCGCGAAGGAAACTCTGCACGCCGCAGTTTCTCGTTCGCGCGCACCGCTTGGGCAAACTTCACCGTGGAAAGATCGCGCTTGCGACTCATCGCATCGGAATCGGTTGTGGTCAACAACAGCACCGCTTCGGGCAGCGAGAGATCGAAGGCGAAGAAACCGGGCGTGGCGAGGTCTTCGGTGCAATCGAGTCCGCGCGTCTGTTCTTCGTCGTAGAGAAAGTTGCGATACCAGTCCGGTTGATGCGCGTAAGAACCATTCGAAAGCGCAAGGATGCCCGGCACACCTTGGTAAGGCCGCCAGGTCACGCGCTCGCCCTCCAAGGCCGCATCAAAGCAGAATGCGGGATTCTCGTGATGTAGGCTGTGGTAATCGCGGCCGGATAGAAACGGGCGGACAAACAACCAGACATTCTTGCGCGGCGTCAGCAATCGCCAACGTAGCGCTGTGAGCGGTGTGCCATGCGTCACGCACAATTCCAGTTCCACCTGAACACCATCGTTTGTCTCAAAAACCCAGCGCGGCCACGGGTCGTTACTGAACTCAACAATCTTTGCTGCATCGTCAGGCGCAGTGACATCCGGTGCGTACCGTTGGCGTGTGAGATATTGGCGGCCGTTTGGTGTTTCGAGCCAGGCGTCGAATCCGTTCACCAACACCAATCGCCCGCCAGGCGGGGTGGTGGCGGTCAGTAGCAACGCGTGATAACGGCGCGTGCGGATACCGGTCGCTGCACCCGATGCGAAGCCGCCAAGGCCGTCGGTCTCGAGCCATTCGCACGATTGCAGATTGGAGATAGGAGATTGAGGATTCATCATCGGGAGCTTTTCTTACACTTCACCCTAATCTTAATCCTGATCTCCCAACCAAACTGTCAAAGAGTGAGATTACGATTAAGATTGAGAGGCGTTCAACCGCCGGTTTCAAATCCCGGATACAACGTCATCCCACCGTCCACGAAAATACTCGCGCCGTGGATGTAGTCCGATTCATCACTTGCGAGCCACACGCAGGCGCGGCCGATGTCGTCTGGTTCGCCGATGCGTTTGTAGGGAATGAGCTTCATCAATTCGCGATACGCCTCGGGCGTGCCCCATGCTTCCATGTTGATGGGCGTGCGCACCGCGCCGGGACAGACTGAGTTCACGCGGATGCGGTGCGGCGCGACTTCCTGCGCGATACTCTTCATCATGAGCATCACGCCGCCTTTGCTCGCCGCATAGTTCACGTGCCCGGCCCACGGGATGACTTCGTGCACACTGCTCATGCAAATGATCTTGCCGGCGGCGCAGCTGACTTCTTTGCGGATGCCACGGCGCTTGAACTCACGCACCGCCTCGCGCGCGCAGAGAAATTGCCCGGTGAGATTCACGTCGAGAACGAATTGCCAGTCGGCGAGCGACATCTGATCAATCGGCGCGTCCTTTTGAAGACCGGCGTTGTTGACGAGGATGTCGATCGTGCCGAATTCCTGAATCATCTTCTTGAACATCGCCTGCACCTCGGCTTCGTTGGCAACGTTCGCCTTGTGTGCGTAAACATTCGCGCCGCAACGTGACGCCTCCTTCACGACTTCCCCGGCAGCTTCGGGACGCGAAACATAATTCACCACCACGTCCGCACCAGCATGCGCCAGTGACAACGCGACGGCTTTACCGATTCCGGAATTCGCGCCGGTGACGAGCGCCTTCTGGCCCTTGAGCACCTTGTTGATCGGACAAAACGGCATCACCGCTTCGGGCAGATTCTCGTCGCGAAGATGCTGCTGCATCAAGTCTTCATGCTCGGCGAGCATCGGCGTCATCATGCGACCGGGCGGTAATTTGACTTCAGGCATCGAGTTCATGATCAAAGTGATTTTGTTAGCGAGAGCATTGCGCTTTGGTTGGTCGAGGGAGTCAGGCGAGCCTTACATCAGCGTCAGTTAGAACAGTGATGAGTTTGTTCCGTGACTTGAACGCCGACAAAGTCAGTTAGACGGGCTGAAATCCTTTTGCACCTTCCTGGTAAGTCTATCCAAGTTGTCGAGGTGGTTTGGTGCAGGAAACAGGATGCTCGTTGCTGGCCTACGCTTAATGAGGCGAGCGTTGGTTTCCATCTATCGCCTGAAAATTGGAGAACTACGCAAGTCGTTGGAGGCGAGGGTCGGAATCGAACCGACGAATGCAGCTTTTGCAGAGCCGTGCCTTACCACTTGGCTACCCCGCCGCCCTCAAGACGCCAGCACGATATTCAACTTATCCAAAGTCGCAAGCCAACTTTTTGCGGCAGCTCCACACCTTACTCACTCCCGCCCAGTTCACGTCGCCGCGACCAGAGTTCGCCCGGCCGGTAGATCCCGGCGGGCGTAATGATGCCGGTGATGAACTCGGCCGGGGTGACATCG
>Ga0315910_10000178_pt1 | contig 72604 bp, 55 predicted proteins | sample EdamamesoilMG_FD_204470 | JGI IMG/M metagenome (GOLD analysis project Ga0315910, IMG submission 204470) | Garden soil microbial communities collected in Santa Monica, California, United States - Edamame soil | ecosystem: Environmental > Terrestrial > Soil > Garden | place: USA: California... | reverse complement strand
CCGTGTGGCGCAGCGTCGTGCGCGGCGTCAGCAACCGCCGGCGGCACGAGACGCCGGCGATGGCGCTCAAGGTCGAGGATCGACCGTGGAGTTCAGGCGGGGTCCTGGCCTGGTCGGCGGACTTTCCTGAGCTGCTGCGCGCCCACTGAAGGGGGCCAGTTTCGAGCTAGCGCTGCGGCGGGCGCACGACATCGCTGTGCACGACCGGCGCCAGCGAATACTTCGAAGCCCGCACCTCCGCCGCCCGCGGATTGGGCGCCGCGTACGTCAGCGTCAGCCGCCGCCGGCGCACGATGCGGCCGACGTGGCGCGCAAGCGTGTTCTCGGCCGTCAGCCGCGGCAGCTCGCGGCCGCAGCGCGGTTCGGCGGGGTAGAAGACCTCGCCTGCGTCGCGCGCGGCGAGCAGGTGCACCTCGCGCGAGCCCGACTTCTGCCCCTCGGCGCGGATCACGACCTCGTAGCGCGCCGCCAGGTCACCGTACAGGCCGAGGCGCGGCGCGCCGCCGATGAGCTCGGCCTTGTACGTGCGCCAGCCCGCCGGGCTGCTGGCGACGACGTCGAGCCGGTCGAGGCGCACGGGGCGGCCGCAGCGCAGTTCGATCTCGAGCCGCACGTCGGCATCGGGCTCGACCGGGCCGACCGGGCCGCGCACGAGGAACTCGATGTGCTGGTTGTGCTCGCTGGCGAAGAGCCGCATGCGCGTCGCGACGGCCGCCGCCGTCGGCGCGAGCACGATCCACACGCCCTCGGCGGGGTCCTCGACGTGGACCGCGAGCGTGCGCCCGCCGTCGCCCGCGAAGCGCACGCCGGGACCGGCCGTCAGCACGCTGCCGTCGGGCCGCAGGATCTGCAGGCCGAATTGGAAGGGGTCGAGCGTGGCGTGCACGCCGAGGTCGAGGCGCGTCGAGCCCGCGCTGACGTGCACGCGGCAGACCGACCTGGGACCGGGAACGGGCGGGGGCGGGAGGGGCCCGAGCAGCGTCGGGAAGGGCCAGAGTTCGTCGAAGGCGGGCGGCGGGTAGGGGCTGGGAGTTGGTCCGGTCCAGGTGCTCGTCGCGGTCGAGACCTCGATGTAGCGCGTCGACAGGACGTCGGCCTGGCTGCGCGCCAGCACGCTGAAATCCTGGAAGGCGTCGTGCAGCTTCTCGCTGAGCACGGCGGCGGGCAGGCCGACGTCGACGGCGCGGTAGAGGCCCGAGGTCTCCTCCGCCAGCGTCATCAACAGGTCCGCGTCGGCGTCGTCGCCCAGCGCGATCACGAACACGCGGATGCGGTGGGCGACCAGCTCGGGCAGCACGTCGGCGGGTTGCACCGTGCCGGTGGTCTGACGGCCGTCGCTGAAGAGCAGGATCGACTCGCTGGCGGCGTCGGGCAGGCCGTCGAGCTCGCCGACCGCCATCTGGAGGGCGGCGCCGATGTAGGTGCTGCCGTTGGCCAGGAGCGCGTCGACCGCGGCCGACGCCGTGGCGCGCAGCGCGGCACTGCCGGCGGCGTCGGCCGGCATGTTCGTCAGGCCCAGCTCCAGGGTCGGCGTGCCGTTGAAGCTGATCAGCGCCAGGTCCTCGCCGGCCAGGATGCTCTCGACGGACCACAGGGCTCCTTCGCGCAGCGCCACCAGCTTGTCGCCGTACATGCTGCCCGAGCAGTCGAGCGCCAGCACGAAACGCTGCACCGGGAGCAGCTCGACGAGCAGGGCCGAGGGAGCCGCGCCCGTCGGGGCCGTGGGCGGCGTGACGGCGCTCAGCGGCGGGTAGGAGCTGCCGTCCGGCAGCGTGCCCTGCATCACCTGCCAGCAGCTGAGACCGCCGCCGCTGCCGTCGGGGTGCTCGGTGTGGTGGCGCGATCCCGCGGCGGGGTCGTGCACCAGCGTCGCGCCGGGTGCGGCGGTCCAGCAGAACTGCCGGAGCTCGCCGAGTCGGAACTTGGCGTCCAGCGTGCCGGGTGTCGCCGCCTCGGCGTCCAGGAGTTCGCGGAGCGTCGAGTAGATCACGGGCTTGCCATAGGCGTCGGTGCGCTTGGACCAGCCGCTGAACTCGTGGCGGTTGGAGTTGTCCATGAAGCACGCGCCGGTGGCCGAGCGCTGGGCCTGGTCGGCGACGCACTTGCACGGCAGGTCGCCGGGTGTCTCGTACTCGTCGCCGACGTCGAACACGTAGTGCGCGAACTCGTGCAGCACGTCGCCGACGCTGGTGAGCCTGTCGCGGTGCAGCCGGAACGGTGCGTGCAGCAGCCACAACCCGCTGCTCGTGGCGGAGGCGCCCGGCTGCAGGTCGATCGTCAGGTCGAGCTGCGGGCTGCTCCAACCCTCCGGCAGCAGGAACACGTAGCGCAGCGACAGCGCGCCGCCGGTCGCGTGCCACAGCTCGTCCGAGAGGAGCTGGAAGAAGCTCGGCAGGAAGGCCAGCTCGGCGGCCTGCTCGGCCGCGTCCGGGATCTCCGCCGCGGGAACGCCCAGCGCGCCGCTGGCCGGCGCGTAGTCGCGCACGATCAGCAAGTCGAAGCGGCCAGCGAAGTACGAACCCATCGAGCCTCCTTCGGGCGAGCGCGCCGCCGCGCGGCCGCTGTCCTACTTCTTGATCAGGTCGACGAAGTACTTGTCGCCGAGCAGCAGGTCGCGCTCGTAGGTCCCGAGCAGCACGTACGCGGCGTCGAAGGTCTCGACCCTCAGGAAGATGTACGCCTCGTCCGGGTCGGCGGGGTTGAACACGTGCGCGAAGGGCAGCTCCACTTCCGTCGTGTACCACGGGTTCGGATCGCCGGCGGGCCGATCCTCTTCGTAGTCGGGCGTCGTGGGGTACTCGTAGGTGGTCGGAGCGCCCAGGCTGGCCGGCGGGTACTCGCGCTGGGCGTACAAGCGCACGCGCTTGATCTTGGGCTTGTCGGTCTCCGAGATCTCGACCTCGGCGATCACCGGCCCCTCGCCGAGATCCTTGAAGCGCGCCTTGCCGCGCACGTCGGGCGGGTCCTCGTGCTCGGCCGTCCCGTCCTCGGCCACGGCGGTGTCGGCCTCGGCGCCGACGGAGCCGGTCTTGGGGTCGTCCGGTTCGGGATCGGTCTCGAACAGGCAGCAGGCGGAGAGCAGCGCCGCGAGCCCCACCGCGGCGAGTGTGCGGACGGAGCGCGGGTGCGCGAGCGAGCGACAGGAAGACATCGGGAAGCCTCCTTGGGCTACAGCCTGGGAAGGGCTGGACTCCTCCGGGGGAGAGGCGGGGAGCCGGCAGCGACCTGGATTCCGCAGCGCGCCCGCGCGGCGGAGGGCGAAGGTCGGAATCCAGTATGCGCCGTCCCGCGCAGCTGTCCACGCCGGGGCCCGATCCGGCCCCGCGAGCCGCTCTACCTTCGCGCCTTCTTCTTCCACATGGGGGCGAAGTAGCGGTCCTCCAGGAACAGCTCCGCTTCGTAGACGTCGGGCTCGGGCCTGGCGGCGGTGAAGGCCCGGACCTCGAGCCAGATCGACGCCAGGTCGGGATCGCTGGCGGCGAAGATGTGCGCGTACGGGAGCTCGATGGGCTGCGTGAACCACAGCTTGGCCTCAGGGCCCGGCCGGGATTCCACGTGGTCGGGGTCCATGGGGTACCCGAACCCGGAGCCCTGCCCGGTCGCCGCCGGCGACGAGTAGCGCAAGGCGCGCAACTCCACCCGCTGGATCCCCAGCCGCACCACTTCGACTTCGGCGACCGGCGGCGCCGACGTGCCGCGGCTGAAGCGCGCCTCGCCGCGGATGTCCGGGACGTCGAGGGGCGCGTACGGGCGGCCGGGCGGCACGGAATGGCAACTCCAGCCCGTCACCAAGGCCAGGGCCAGGGCCAGGGCCAGCAGGGCGAAAGCCGAGCGACGCAGGACGATGTGGTGCGTGAAGAGCATGCGAGCGGTCCTTCCTTGCGCCGCGCGCGGGAACAGGCGCCGGCGTGCGAGCAGCGATACCCGGGCGCGTCCGGGGTGTCCAGGAGGCGCGCCGCCGCGGGCTCGGGATGGCCCCCGGCGCACCCGGCCGCTAGACTCCTTCCCCCCTCGAGGCGCCCGCCGGGCGCAGCGGGGGTTCGTGCCCCCAGGACGGCCTGACGGTCCCGCGTGGATCGGACGGCTCTCCGCCCGGGCGTTCCTTGGATCGTTCAACCACCCTTTCCAGAAACCCCTTTCGAATGGCCTCGGCCAGCAAGCTCCTCAAGCAGTTCGACCTCGACCCCGACGAACTCGACCGCCAGATCGCCTCCGCGATGAGCGGGGTCAGCGAAGCCCAACTCACCGAATCGCTCACGGCCTCGGTGCGGGACGTCAAGCCCGGCACGATCGTGCGCGCGCGCGTCGACTCGGTCGACGAACGCACCGGCTTCGTGATCATGGACATCGGCGGCAAGTCCGAGGGCCAGATCCAGATCTCCGAGTTCGGCGAGACCCTGCCCAAGATGGGCGAGGAGTACGAGGTCTTCTACGAGGGCCTCGACGAGAACGACGTCGCCAACATCTCCAAGCGCCGCGCCGACCGGCTGCGCAGCTGGGAGCGCGTGATCCTCAAGTACCACGAGGGCGACGAGATCCAGGGCATCGTGCAGCGCAAGATCAAGGGTGGCCTCCTGGTCGACGTCGAGGGCGTCAACGTGTTCCTGCCGGCGAGCCAGGTCAACCTGCGCCGCACGCACGACATCTCCGACTTCCTCAACGAACCGGTGCGCGCGCGCATCATCAAGATCGACGCCGAGCGGATGAACATCGTCGTCAGCCGCCGCAAGCTGCTCGAGGAGGAGCGCCAGAAGCAGAAGGAACTGCTGCTGACCGACATCAAGGACGGCCAGGTGCGCAAGGGCGTGGTCAAGAACATCGCCGACTTCGGCGTGTTCGTCGACCTGGGTGGCATCGACGGCCTGCTGCACATCACCGACATGTCCTGGGGTCGCATCAACCACCCCAGCGAGATGGTCAAGCTCGACCAGGAGATCGAAGTGGTCGTGCTGCGCGTCGACCAGGACCGCGAGCGCATCGCCCTGGGCCTCAAGCAGAAGCAGGCTTCGCCCTGGGAGGGCATCGAGTCGCGCTACCCGGTCGGGACCAAGCTCGAGGGCGAGGTGGTCAACATCATGTCCTACGGCGCCTTCGTCAAACTGGAGGACGGCGTCGAGGGCCTGGTGCACATCTCCGAGATGTCCTGGACCAAGCGCATCAACCACCCCTCGGAGCTGGTCAAGGCCGGCGACAAGGTCCACGTGGTCGTGCTCGAGTACAACCACCAGAAGCAGGAGATCTCGCTCGGCATGAAGCAGGCCGAGACCAACCCCTGGGATCTGGTCGAGGAGCACTACCCGCTCGGCACGATCATCGAGGGCACGGTGCGCAACCTCACCTCCTACGGAGCCTTCGTCGAGATCGAAGAGGGCATCGACGGCCTGCTGCACGTCTCGGACATGAGCTGGACCAAGAAGGTCACGCACCCCTCCGAGATGGTCAAGAAGGGCGACAAGCTGCAGTGCGTCGTGCTCTCCGTCGACAAGGAGAAGAAGCGCATCGCGCTGGGCAAGAAGCAGCTCTCGCCCGACCCGTGGCTGGAGACGATTCCCCAGAACTACCACGTCGGCGACCTGCTCTCGGGCTACGTGACGAAGATCACCAACTTCGGTGCCTTCGTGAAGCTCGAGGACGACCTCGAGGGTCTGCTGCACATCTCCGAGCTCTCGGACACCAAGATCACCAACGTCGAGGACGTGCTCAAGCCGGGCATGAAGGTCGAAGTGCGCGTGATCCGCGTCGACACCGAGGAGCGCAAGATCGGCCTGTCCTTCGTGCACGCCGACTTCGAGGAGAACGAGAAGGTGATCAAGGAAGCCGAGGCCCAGAAGGCGCGCGAGAAGAAGGCGCCCAAGGAAGCCAAGGCCGAGGTCGAGGCCGACGCCGAGGTCGAGGCGCAGCCCGAGGGCTGAGCTGCCGAGGCTGGCGAGGCCCCCGAGGTCACGCGCCGATGAACGCCAGGGAGCCGCTCCGAGCGACCGTGCTGGCCGGGATCACGATCCTGGCCGGCTGCGGCACTCCGGGCGGCTCCGAGCGTTCGGACGGCGGCGGCGCGAACGCGCCGGCCCCCGGCGTCGCGGGCGACGCGTCCGCGCTGGCCTGGGTCGAGCCCGAGTTCCTGCCGGCGCTCGAGAGCCTGCGCGCGGCGCTGGCGGCCGGCGAGGACGACACGGCGCGCTTGATCCTGGTCCACGTGCTCGCGCGCGCGCCGCGCGGCCGCACGCTGGAGGTGGCGCAGGGTTTCGAGCGCGTGCTCGACGGGCGCGCGGCGCTGCGCGAGCTGGCCTTCCGCCTGGAGTTCGTCGACGAGCCCGACGGCACTGCACCGCGCGACCTCTTGCGGCTCGAGCTGGTGGTGCAGAACCGAGGCAGCCTGCCGCTCGCCTGCCGTCCCGGCCCGGGCACGCTGCACGTCGAGCACGAGCGCCTCGACGGCCGCGGGGCCTTGCTCGTCGCCGACCAGACCAAGGGCTTCGAGAAGCTCGCCGCGCTGCGCCTCGAGCCCGGTGCGGAGGCGCGCGAGCTGCTCTCGATCGTGTTCCTCGAGCTGACGCCGGGCTCGATCGCCGAGCGCCTGCGCTTCCGCCTGGAGCTGACCTCGGGCACGGTCGAGCGCGAGGGCCGCACGCTGCCGGCGATGCGCTTCCAGATCGCGCCCTGTGAGCGGCGCGCGCTGTCCGAGGTCGTGCTGGCGCGCGGTCCGGCACTCCTCGAGCACTGGACGGCGTTCCTCGCCGTGCCGCGGCCGAAGTGCGCCGACGCGCTCGATCTGGCGCTGCGCATGCAGCCCGAGGATCACCCCGCGGCGCTCGAGGCGCTGGCGCGGCGCGCGCCGGAGCTGACCGACCCGGACCTCGAGGCCTGCGTGCCGGCGCTGCGCTGGTTGAGCTCGCGCACCGATCCGGGCGGCGACCCGGCCGAGTGGCGCCGCTGGCTCGAGGAGCTGATCCGCCCGCGTTCCAAGCGCGGCGAGCACGGCCTGGTGCTGCCGCCGCTGCCGCGCGGACCGATCGAGGACTGAGCGGCGCCCGCGCGCCCGAGGGTGAGGTTCCACGCATGTCGCAAGCTCCCCGGCCGGCGGCCGTCGACCTCTACGGCAGCACGTACTCGAACTTCGACGCCGAGGTGCTGGCCGCGGTGCGCCGCGCGGCGTACGGCCAGGACATCGGGCAGAACAGCTGGATCACGGCCGCGGAGTACGACACGTTCTACGGCTGGCTCGGGCTCGCGCCCGGTGCGGCGCTGCTCGAGGTCGCCAGCGGCTCGGGCGGGCCGGCGCTGCACCTCGCCCGCACGCACGGTTGCCGGATCACCGGCGTCGACCTGCACGAGGCGGGCCTGGAGACCGCGCGCGCGGCGGCGCGCGCCGCGGGCTGCACCACGGCCGAGTTCCGCCGCGCCGACCTCGACCAACGGCTGCCCTTCGCGGACGCGAGCTTCGCCGGCCTCGTGTGCATGGACTCGCTCAACCACTTCCGCGACCGGCGCCTGGTGTTCGGCGAGTGGCGGCGCGTGCTGCGGCCCGGCGGGCGCGCGGTGTTCACCGACCCGGTGGTGCTGACCGGGCCGGTCACGGCCGAGGAGCTGGCGCGGCGCAGCAGCATCGGCGTCTTCCTCTTCGTGCCGCGCGAGGTCACCGAGCGCCTGCTGGTCGAGGCGGGGTTCCGCCTGCTGCGCGCGGAGGACGCGACCGGCAACCTGGAGCTGACCTCGGGCCGCTGGCACGCCGCCCGAGAGGAGCGGCGCGCCGACCTGGTGCGCATCGAGGGCGAGGAGCGCTTCGCCGGCCTGCAGCGCTTCCTGGAGACGGTCCACGTGCTGGCGCGCGAGCGGCGCCTGTCGCGCTGGGTGTTCCTGGCCGAGCGGTAGGGCGGGATTTGCTCTGGAACCCGCTTTCCGGCGCTCGCTAGGCTCTGCGGCCGATGCACAGCGAAGTCCAACGCCAGCTGGCGGTCTTCCAGCGCGGCGTCGTCGACCTGATCGAGCTGCGCGAGCTCGAGGAGCGCCTGACGCGCGCGCTGGCGGCGAAGAAGCCGCTGCGCGTCAAGTTCGGCATGGACCCGAGCTCGCCCGACCTGCACGTCGGCCACTGCGTGCCGCTGTTGAAGCTGCGCGACCTGCAGCAGCTCGGCCACCAGATCGTGCTGATCGTGGGGGACTCGACCGCGATGGTCGGCGACCCCTCGGGGCGCAACAAGCTGCGACCGCAGCTGACGCGCGCGGAGGTCGAGCACAACCTCCAGACCTACGTGGCGCAGGTCGGGAAGGTGCTCGACCTGTCGCGCACCGAGGTGCGGCGCAACTCGGAGTGGTTCGACGCGATGCGCTTCGAGGACGTCTTGCGGCTGTGCGGCAAGATGACCGTGGCGCGCATGCTCGAGCGCGACACGTTCCAGAAGCGCGTGGCGGAGAACGAGCCGATCGGGATCCACGAGTTCCTGTACCCGCTGATGCAGGGTTGGGACAGCGTGATGATCCGCTGCGACCTGGAGCTCGGCGGGACGGACCAGCTGTTCAATCTCCTGCGCGGACGGGACCTGCAGGTCGGCGAGGGCCAGCCGGGGCAGATCTGCTTCACCACGCCGCTGATCAACGGCCTCGACGGGCGGAAGATGAGCAAGAGCTACGGCAACGCGATCGCGCTGACGGATTCGGCGCAGGACGTGTTCGGGAAGACGATGCGCATCGAGGACGGCGTGCTGCGCGACTGGTTCACGCTCTTGACGCGCATCCCGATGGAGGAGGTCGACGCGCTGCTCGCCGGCCACTTCCGCGAAGCCAAGGCGCGCCTGGCGGAGGAGCTGACCAGCTTCTTCCACGGCCGCGAGGCGGGCCCCAAGGCGCGCGCCGACTTCGACCGCCAGTTCCGCGACAAGGAACTGCCCGAGGACATCCCGCTGCTCCCCTGGCCCGCGACCGCCCCCGCCGAAGGCCTGCCGCTGCCGACGCTGCTCAAGGACCTGGGCCTGGAGAAGTCCACCAGCGACGCGCGCCGCTCGATCGAAGGCGGCGGCGTCAAGCTCGACGGCGAGGTGGTCAAGGACCCGAAGCACGTGGTGCGCGCGCCCCAAGCGCAGCAGCCGCTGCTGATCCAGGTCGGCAAGCGCCGCTTCGCGCGCGTCGGGCGGGGGTGAGCACGCGCCGCGTCGTCATCGCGCTCGCGTGCGGGCTGGCGGCGTGCGCGCTCCTGCTCCTGCTGCGGCACGACCGCGCGCCGGACGTCCCGCCTGGCGGCGACGCGCTGTCGGGCTCGCGACCGGAGGCCACGCAGGCCAACGCAGATCTTTCGCCGCCCGCTCGAGAGGGTCCGGGTTCGCCCGCGGGAGCCGCTCGGTCCGACCTGCGCCTCGTGCCCGATCTGCGCGTGCAGCTGCGGCCGACATCGTCGTTGGCGCGCATCGAAGGCGCGCGGATGATCGTGCAGCGCGGCAGCCTCACCCCCGGCTTGGTGGCGAATGCCCTGCGCGTCGTGCGCGCGGGGACCGAACCGCTCCGCTCGTTCGACTCAGCGGGGCGCGCCGAGGTCGGCGGCCTCGAGCCCGGGCCCTGGACGGTGTTGGCCGCCAGCCCGACGGCGATGGCCGAGCCCGCCGAGGTCGAGATCCGCGCCGGTTCGCCGGCCGAGCTGGAGTTGGAGCTCGCGCCCGTCGTCGGCGCCGCCGTTCGCTTCGAGCACGAGCTCGGTGGTCCGCCGAGGCTCGCGGACGCGGACGGGGCGATGAACACCTGGCTCGAACTGGTGCCCGCGCCGGAGTTCCTCGCGTCTGGCTGGCGGGCCTTCAGCCCAGCACCGGTCCTGTCGGCGCTCGCCGGCGTCGACGCCGCACTGCTCGACCGCAGCAATGCGGAGTTCCTCGTGTTCTACCGCGGAGGGAGGGGCGCGCCGACTGAGGGCGCGTTGATCGCGCGAGCACGCTCGCTCGTCTACCGCACGTTCGAGGGTGGGGTCTCGGCGCTGCCCCCGGCTCAGCTGCAGGGGTACCGCACGATCGCACTCGAGCGTCGGGTCGCAGAGTGCAGCCTCGAACTGCGTGTGCTTGGCTCCGGGGTATGCGAGCTTCCATCGACCGCCACCCCGCCCCACGCCTGGATGCAGCTGGCCCCGCGTGACGATCGGCGATCGGAGGGCAAGCAGCCGGTCCTGATCCCCGATTCGGCCTCCCGGACCCTTACGGACATTCCCGCGGGACGTTACCGCGTCGTCGGCGGCGCCCTGTTCGAGCGGCTCCTCAAGCGGCAGCCCAGCGTAGATCTGACACTTATCGGGGATCAGCAGAACGTGCTCGAACTGGATGCACGCGGCCTCGGATGCCTCGTGGTCGAGCCGGTCGGCAGGGATGGAGCCCCATTCACCGCAGCGTTGCAGCTGCGTCTGACCGCCGACCGAGGGCTCTGGGAGAGCGGTCGGCTGTACCTGGAGGTGACTCGACCGCCGTACACGATTCCGTTCCTCGAACCCGGCACCTACCGGATCGACGTGATCCCGAAGGAGGGTTCCGCTCGCACCCATGTCGAGGCGACCTGCGTCGCCGACGCGTCGGTGACGGTGAAGGCGACGCTCGCGCCCTGAACTTCGCGCACGTCCGGCAGGGCGGAGCGCGACTCAGCGCGCGTTGCCGTGGTAGGGGACCACCACCTTCGGCACGCGCGGGTGGTCGAGGGTGAACTCGACCTGGCCGGTGAAGGTGCCGAAGGGCAGGTTGCTCGGTGCCTTCAGCGTCATGCGCCACACGCGCGCGCGGCCGTCTGCGCCGGGGCGCTGGGGCGTGCGCTCGATCTCGAGCTTGTCGGCGTGGTCGCCGACGAGGCGCGTGACGACCGAGGCCAGGACCTCGTCCTCGGCCAGGGCGGTCAGCTCGATCGTCGCGGTGCGCGCGGTGCCGACGCCGAAGTTGCCGAAGGCGAAGGCGGCGGGGAGCGCCATCACGTCCTCGGCGATCGTGGCGTGGATCGGGACCTCGAAGGTCGAAGCGCGCCCCGTGAGGTCCTCGGTCGCGAGCACCAGCTTGCCGCGCACCAGGCCGAGCGGCTGGTCGGGCTGCGCGCGCAGGTCGGCGATCCAGAAGCGCGTGCCTTCGATCTCGGTGGCGTCGAGCGTCGCCGTGAAGGGGCCCTCGACCGACTGCACGCCGAGGATGCGGCCGCCGGGCCCCTGGGGTTCGAGCACGATGTCGACGCGCTTCGACTTGCCCAGCGTGCGCGGCACGAAGCCGATGTCCGCTACCGCCGGCACGGCGCGGAACACGCGCTCGACGATCAGGTGCAGCTCAAAGGTCAGGTAGGGTGCCCGCGCCGAGTCGCTGACCATGCGCACCTGCGCCAGCTTGTCGAGGTTCATGCGCTCGATCAGCGTCGTGTCGATCGTGCACACCAGCTCGAACTCGCGCCCGGGCGGGATCACCATCACCGGCCCTTCGCGCCCGCGGCTGCCCTCGACGACGGTGCCCTGCTCGTCCTGCATCCGCAGCCGCACCTTGAGGCAGCCGCAGGCCGGCTGCAGCGTCTGGATCGTCACCGCGCGCGCCTCGTCGTTCTTCAGTCGGTAGACGTGCTGCGGCTGGCTGCCGTACTGCACGCGGTCGAAGTCGCGAAAGGTCGCGCGCGGCCCGGACGGGTTGAGCACGACCAGCCCGACGCGCCCGGGATCGCCCGTCGGCGCGAGCGCGGCCGCGGCCTGCTCCTGGCTCAGCGGCGCGTTGCCGTTCGTGCCCCTCGCCGGTGCGGGCGGATCGCAGGCCGGGACGAGCAGCAGCACGAGGGTCGAGACGAGGGCGCGGGAGAGGTGGAGCATGGTCGCCGAGGCGCAGAGCACGCGGCGCGCCATGATGGCCGCGCGACGCGCGCCGGTCCACGCGCGCCCCGATTCCCCGTGCGAGGGCCTCGCTCCGCGCGGAGCCGCACAGCCGCCGTGCGCCGCCGCTCAGCGCGGGGGCGGGTCAGCGGGCGAGCAGCGGCGAAGCGAGCAGCCACTCCGCGACGTGGCGCGCGACGACTTCCGAGCCGTGGTCGTAGGGGTGGACGTCGTTGTGGAACCACTCGCGGCGGAAGCGGCCCTCGCCGAACGGCCTGCAGTGGACGTGATCGGGCACGTCCGGCACGGGCGCCCCGTCGTGGGCGTGCGTGCTCGCGGCCCAGCGGCGCTCGACCTCCTCGACGATGCGCGGGCCGACGTCGCACAGCGCCACCGCGCGCTCGGCCGCGACCTCGCGCTCGACGGATTGGATGCGATCGAAGGCCTCCAGCTGCGTGTCGCGGCACTCCTCGCGCTCCATGTGCCGGCGCACCAAGGCCTGCGTCGCCAGCACGACCTTGACGCCCGCCGCGTCGGCGACGCTGATCAGGGAATTCAGGTTGCGCCGGTAGTTGGCGAAGCCCTGCTCGGGCACCTGGTCGTCGGGCCACTGGCAGTACCAGGCGCCCTCGCCCGGCACGCCGTAGTTGCGCTGGATGTAGGCGTACAGATCGACGCGCCGCGCACCCGCGTCGGTGAAGTAGCGGCGCCAGATCAGGTAGGCGCGGCTGGCGGAGCAGAACTCTTCGACCGGCCCGGGGACCTCCGCCTGCCAGGCATTGCGGTAGTGCGTGTTGTCGCTCGCCACCGCGCCGCCGCGCGTGTAGAGCGCGGCTTTCATGTCGTTGATCGCCTCGTAGGTCAGCACGAGATCCGGCGCGAGCTCGAGCAGCCGGAACTCGAAGTTCACCAGCATCTCGAAGGAGTTGTAGCCCAGGCAGCCGCCGTTGAGCACCTCGACGCGCCGTCCGGGGAGCGCCGCGGCGAGCAGCTGTTCCAGGCGCTCCGACCAGACCGAGTCGTCGCGCGAGTCCTGCGAGCCGTACACGCTCGAGCCGCCGAGCGTCACGATGCGCAAGGTCCCCGGCGCCTTGGCGCGCGCCACCTCCTTGCCGCGCAGCCCGAGCGCGTTGTGGCTGGCCTGGTAGCGCTCGCCCGGCTTCGACTGCCAGCCGGGCTTGAGCGCGTAGCCGAGGAAGGGGTGCGGCGCGACGCGCGCGTCCGCCAGCGCCGACCCGAGCGGATCGAGCGTCGGCAGCGCCCACTTGTCCCACAGGTCGGCCTGCGCCGCGTCGAAGCGGTACCCCGGCGTCGCGCGCCGCTCCGCGACGACCCCGTCCGCCCGGCGGCTGAGCAGCTCGACCCCCAGCCAGGCCAGGGCGCAGGTCGCACCCAGCGCCCAGGCGAGCTTCTTCCAGACGGTCGCTCGCGCGCGCTCCGTGCGCGGGAGCTCCGTAGGCGCGCCTGCGGGGGTCGTTCCGGCCATCGCCGCGCAGACTACGCACCCGCCCCCGGGCTTGGCCATGATCTGCTGCCGGCCGGGCGCTACCTTCGCGCGTGCATGAGCCCCGCCGCGCGCAAGAGCAAGGACTGGACGCCGAGCTTCCTCAAGCACCGCCACCTGATGGCCGCCGAGGCGGTGCTGGTCGTCGGCCTGCTCAAGGGCGTGCTCGACGACCAGGTCAAGGCCGCCGACCTGCCCAACTGGGGCAAGGTCGTGTTCCTGATGGCCGGCACGGTCGGCCTGCTCGGCGGCCTGTACTGGGTGATCGAGGGCCTGACCGCCCGCGGCATCGAGCGCGCCCACGGCCTGATGCGCGCCTTCTCGCTGCACTACTTCGGCGTGCACGGCCTGGTGCTGCTGGTGCTGTTCTTCGTCTACGCCTGGCGCCACGACATCCCCGTGTTTTGAGGCCGCGCGCGCGGCCGTGCTAGCATCCGCGCGAACCATGAAGCTCGCCGCCGCCGCACTCGTCCTGGTCCTGATCGCCCCCCAGGACGATCCGGCCAAGAACCTCAAGTCCAAGGACGTGTCGTCGCGCCTGACCGCGCTGCAGGCGCTGGCGCGCGAGAAGAGCGCGAAGAACGAGAAGGCCGTGCTCTCGGCGCTCAAGGACGACGACTGGGAAGTCGTCGAAGCGGCGGCCGACGTGCTGGGCCAGATCGGCTCGCCGAGCTCGGCCGACGAGCTGGTCAAGCTGGCGCTGAGCGCGCCGATCCTGAAGATCCGCCTGGCCGCGGCGGCCTCGCTGGCCAAGCTCGACCCCGTGCAGGGCGCCGAGGCGCTGATCAAGAAGGCGACCACGCCCGACGGCGCGCACGCGCTCGACGCGCTGGCGCGCCTGGCGGGCTCGACGGCGACCGAGCTCGACCTCGGCGCGCTCGAGAAGCTGCCGGAGAAGGGCAAGGACGAGGCGCTGCGCGCGGCCGCGGCGCGCGCGCTGGTCGCGGGTTCGCCGGCGAAGGACACGGCGCTGTTCGCCAAGCTGCTCGCCAGCGCGCACCCCGAGGTGGTCTGCGCCGCCCTCGACGCCGCCGCGGACGAGCCGGCGACGGAGCGCAGCGAAGCGCTGGCGAACTTGTTGTCGAAGAGCGGCCTGATCGACGTCGTCGAGCGCCGCGCGGTGCGCGCGCTGGCCGGCGCGCTGGTCGTTACGACGGGAGCGGGCGAGCCCGCCGCGCGCGCGGAAGCGCTGCTCGCGCCGCTCCTGGCACACAAGGAGTCCGCAGTGGCGCGCCGCGCCGTGCGCGTGGTGCTCGACCTCGCGCGCCGCACGCCGGCGCCGGTCGAGGCCGCCGCGACGCTGGCCTGGCTGCAGAAGGGCCTGGCGCACACCGGCACCGACGTGCGCGCCGAGGCGGCGGGTGCGCTGGGCGCCTTGAGCGGCGACGCGGCCTGGACCGCGGCCAAGACCGCCTGCGCCGGCGACAAGGAGGCGCGCGTGCGCCGCGCGGCGCTGCAATCGCTAGTGCGCCTCGTCGGCGCGACGGACGCCAACACGCGCGCCGTGCTGGTCGAACGCCTGGCGAACGACAAGGAGGCCGAGGTACGCCTGGCCGCGGCCGTCGCGCTCGGCCAGCGCAACAACGCCGAGGCGGCGAGCGCGCTCGAGCAGGCGCTCGGCGACGGCGACTGGCGCGTCCAGGTGTGCGCGGCGGTCGCGCTCGGCAAGCTGCAGACCCAGGGCGCGGTCGACAAGCTCGCGCCGATGGCCAAGAGCGCCGCCGACTGGCGCCTGCGCGCCGCGGCGGTCGAGGGCCTGGCGCAGACCTTCCGCAAGGAGTGCGTGCCGCCGATCATCGCCGTCGTCGCCGACCCGGATCCGACCGTGCAGCAGACGGCCTACGCCTTCCTGTGCTCGATCTCGAAGCAGAAGTTCCCGCCCAAGCCCGAGCCCTGGAACGAGTGGTGGAAGAAGGAGGGCGCCGGCCTCGAGCTGGTCGACCCGCGCAAGCGGCCCTCGACCGGGCCGTCGCTGGAGGGCACGCAGGCGCCGGTGGTCGACTTCACCGTCTGGCGCGGGCTCGACGTGGTCGCGCTCGACGTCCGCCCCGATGGCGACCACATCGAGAAGGTGCTCGAGCGGCAGAAGCTCGAGCACCGCAAGACGATCCCCGGCAAGGTGGGGGACAGCGGCCTGCACCCCGCGGCGGTCTTCGTCGCCAACTGCACGGGCGCGATCGAGGCCGGCGACGTCGAGCGCATCCAGTGGTTCGTGCTGGCCGGCGGCCGTCTGTTCGGCTCCTGCTGGGCCGTCACCGAGACCATCGCGCGCTGCTTCCCCGGCGTGGTGCAGAAGACCGAGACGACCGAGCAGGTGCTCGACACCGTGCCGGCCTTCGACTGCGCCCCGGGCAGTCCCTACCTGCGCGGGGTGTTCTTCCCCGGCGTGGTGCCGATGTTCGTGCTCGAGGGCGCGTACCTGATCGACGTCATCGCGCCCGAGCGCTGCGAGGTGCTGGTCGATTCGCCCGAGTGCGCCGCGGCCTGGGGCAGCGGCACGCTGGCCGTGCTGTTCCAGCAGGGCCACGGCACGATCCTCGACTCGGTCAACCACTTCGAGGCCCAGGGCTTCGAGAACGTGACGCACCTGAAGACGCCCGAGCAGCGCCAGGCCTGGGCCATCGACCACATGGGCTACTCCTTCGAGGAGCTGCGCAAGACCGCCAAGGAGAAATGGTGGGACAACGCGCTGCGCGCGTCCGACAAGGTCGAGGACCTGCTCGTGTTCCGCCTGGTCACCAACGTCGTCAAGGAGCAGCGCGCGCGCTGAGTCGTGGTTGTGTCGATGCCGTCCGTCCTGTCGTTCGTGCTCGCCGGCCTCGCTGCGACGGGCCACGCCCAGATGCGCGTGCCGCTCGAGGCCGTGCCCTTCACCCGCGTGCGCCTGGCCGATCCCTGGCTCGCGCCGCGCAGCGCGCTGGCGCGCAGCGCGACGCTGCCCGCCTGCCTGGAGCAGTGCGAGCGCACCGGGCGCGTGCGCAACTTCGCCGTGGCCGCGGGCAAGGCCGATGCCTCGGGGGGGGGCCACGTCGGCAACCTCTACGACGACTCGGACGTCTACAAGGTGATCGAGGCCGCCGCCGGGGTCCTGGCGCTGGAGCGCGACGCGGCGCTGCAGGCGCGCGTCGACGGTTGGATCGAGTCGATCGCCGCCGCGCAGCGCGAGGACGGCTACCTGAACACCTACTACCAGCTGGTCGAGCCCGCCCAGCGCTGGCAGAACCTCGAGCACGGCCACGAGCTCTACTGCGCCGGCCACCTGATCGAGGCCGCCGTCGCCTACGCGCAGGCGACCGGCAGGGAGCGGCTGCTCGAGGTGGCGCGCAAGTTCGCCGACCTGATCGCGCGCGAGTTCGGGCCCGAGAAGCGCCAGGCGCCCTGCGGCCACCCCGAGATCGAGCTGGCGCTGGTCAAGCTGGCGCGTTTCAGCGGCGAAGCGCGCCACGCCGAGCTGGCGCGCTTCTTCGTCGAGCAGCGCGGCCAGCACGAGGGCCAGCACGAGAGTCGGCGCTCCTACGGCGAGTACAGCCAGGACCACCTGCCGATCCGCGAGCAGCGCGCGCCGCGCGGCCACGCCGTGCGCGCGATGTACCTGTACAGCGGCGCGCTCGACGTCGCGCGCTGGTTCCAGGACGCGACGCTGCTCGCGCCGCAGGAGGAACTCTGGCGCGACCTGCTCGAAGGCCACTTCTACGTCACCGGCGGGATCGGCAGCCGCGCCGCGAACGAGGGCTTCGGCGCGCCCTTCGTGCTGCCCAACGACACGGCCTACTGCGAGACCTGCGCCTCGATCGGCATGCTGCTCTGGAACCAGCGGCTGTTCCTCGCCACCGGCCGCACCGTGTACGCCGACGTCCTCGAGCGCGAGCTCTACAACGCGATCCCGGCCGGGCTCTCGGCGTCGGGGGATCGCTTCTTCTACGACAACCCGCTCGCCAGCCGCGGCGAGCACCAGCGCGTGCCCTGGTTCGGCTGCTCGTGCTGCCCGACCAACCTGGCGCGCACGCTGCCGAGCGTCTCGCAGTACGTCTACGCCCAGTCGCCCAAGCGCCTGGCGGTCGTGCTCTACGCCAAGAGCAGCGCCGACCTGGTGATCGAGGGCACGCCCGTGCGTGTGGTCCAGACCACCGACATGCCCTACGACGGCCAGGTGACGCTCGCCATCGAACCCGAGCGGCCGGTCGAGTTCGAGCTCTGGCTGCGCGTGCCGAACTGGGCCGCGGGCCACGCGGTGCTCCCGCCGCCGCTTCCATCAGGCGCGCCGCTCGACAACGCCTTCCCGCGCGAGGTCAAGGGGCCGGGCGAGTCCTGGCGCGTGCTGACCCGCACCTGGAAGCGCGGCGACCGCGTCAACCTGAAGTTCGACCTGGAGGTCGAGCGGCGCACGCAGGATCCCAAGGTCGAGGCCGGCGCCGGGCGCGTGGCGCTGCAGCGCGGCCCGCTGATCTACTGCCTCGAAGGCCACGACAACCAGGGCCACGCGCGCAGCGTGGTGCTCAAGCCCGAGCACGTCGACATCCAGAGCTCGTTCCGCGCCGACCTGCTGGGCGGGACGCAGGTCCTGACCGGCAAGTGCGAGCGCCTGCGCAACGCCGATCCCTTCGTGGCGATCACCGCGCCCGGCGAGTTCCTCGCCATCCCGTACGCGCAGTGGGCCAACCGCGGCGCGAGCGACATGACGGTCTGGATCCCCGAGACGCCCGAGCTGGCCGAGCGCCCGGGCGAGGGCCTGCGCCTGGAGCGCGGGTCGAACCGGCTGCTGCGCGCCAGCCACTGCTTCGCGAACGACACGCTGGCGGCGCTCGACGACGGCCAGCTCGGCCGCGACTCGGCCGACGCCGAGCCGCCGCGCACGACCTTCTGGCCGCACCGCGGGACGACGGAGTGGGTCGAGGTGGTCTACCGTCAGCCGCGCAGCGTGCGCGGCCTGGCCGTGCAGTGGTTCGACGACACCGGCCGCGGCGCCTGCCGCGTGCCGCAGAGCTGGCGCATCCAGGCGCGCACGACGCCCGACGGCGCCTGGCAGAGCGTGACCCCGACGCGCGGCGAGCTCGCGACCGCCAAGGACGCGCTGCACGAAGTGGCCTTCGAGCCGCGGGCGGTGCTGGCGCTGCGCCTGGAGATCGTGTTGCAGCCCGAGCAGTCGGCCGGCCTGCTCGAGTGGCGCGTCGACGAGGGGCAGTGAGCGTCGGCCGCTTCCTCTACGGCACCTCCAGCTGGTCCGAGAAGAGCTGGGAGGGCGTCTTCTACCCGCGCGGCACGAAGAGCGGCGACTACCTCGGCTGCTACGCGCGCCAGTTCTGCACGGTCGAGGCCGACACGACCTACTACCGCATCCCGGCGCGCGAGCTGGTCGCCGGTTGGCGCGCCAAGACGCCCGCGGGCTTCGTGCTGTGCGCCAAGTTCCCGCGCTCGATCGTGCACGCGGGTGCCGGCGAGAAGCCGGACGGCACGCGCGTGCTGGTGCCGGAGCACGTCGCCGCCGACACCGCGCGCTTCGTCGATGTGATGTCGGCACTCGGGCCGAGACTCGGCCCGCTGGTGCTGCAGTTCCCGTACTTCAACAAGACGGCTTTCGCCAGCGCCGAGCCGTTCCTGGAGCGCCTCGACGCCTACCTCGCGACGCTGCCCGCCGGCTTGCGCGTCGGCGTCGAGCTGCGCAACAAGGCCTGGATCGGCGCCGGACTGCTCGAGGTGCTGCGCCGCCATCGCGCCGCGCTGGTGCTGGTCGACCTGGTCTACATGCCGCACCCCGACGAGCTGGCGCGCGGCCTCGACCTGCTGACCACCGACTGGAGCTACGTGCGCCTGATCGGCGACCGCGCGGCGGTCGAGGAGCGCACGGAGACCTTCGACCGGCTGGTGCTCGACCAGGGCGCGCGCCTCGAGCGCTGGGCCGAGTTCCTGCGCGGGCTCCTGCCGCGCGTGCGCGAGACCTTCGCCTTCGCCAACAACCACTTCGCCGGCCACGGCCCGGCGACGATCCGCGACCTGGCGCGCCGGCTGGACCGCGAACGGGCTCCCCTGGCGCCGGATGCAGCGGGCTGGCCGGAGGAGTAGCCTCTGGCCGGCCAAGTTCCGTGCGCGACGCGCCGTTCAGCGGCGCACCGAGCTCCACGACCATGAAAACACTTCTCGCGCTGTGCCTTGCGGTCCTCTTCACCCTGTCCCTGGCCGTCCCCGGACAGCAGCCGGCGCGCGCGGACGAGTTCGCCGCGCTGCGCGCGCGCGCCGAGCGCCTGGAACAGGAGGGCTCGTGGGAGTCGGCGCGCTCCGAGTGGGAGCGCGCGGCGGACTGGACGCTCTCCGCGGCCGACGCGCGCTGGCTCGCCTACCGGCGCGCCGAGTGCCGCTGGCGCTCGCTGGCCTCGACGCGCCAGAGCGACGACACCGACTCGCAGGCGGCGCTCAAGGCCTTGAACGAACTGCAGGCCAAGGTCGAGCGCCCCGAGCTGCGCGACGAGACCTGGGCGCGCATCGAGGAGTCCCTGGGCGACTTCTTCTGGACCGCCGAGGGCCGCCAGGACTGGGGCCAGGCCTGGCCGCACTACCAGGCGGCGCTCGACTGGTGGGCGCGCGCCAAGGACCTCGAGCGCGCGCGCGCGCGCTACCTGGCGATGGTCTGGCGCATGGCCTGGCCGCGCACCAACGTCCACCGCGGCTGGGGCTACGCGCACTACGTCCCGGTGCAGGTCTTCGAGGACGCGCTCAAGATCGCCGTCGACGAGGCCGACCGCGCGCGCGCCGAGTTCCTGTTCGCCGTCGCGGTACAGCAGCAGGGCGGCAGCCGCTTCCAGCAGCGGCGCGCGTTCGCGACGCTGGCTTCGGCGATCGGGCGCGGGAAGGGAACAGCGTGGTACGACGACGCGCTCCTCATGCTCGCCAGCTGGCACGAGTCGCCCGGCGAGCCCGACGTCGACGAGGAGGGCCGCTGGGTCACGCGGCCCGACTACGTGAAGTCGTTGGCGCTCTTCCGCCGCTACGTCGAGGAGTTCCAGAAGGGCCAGGTGCCCAACTGGGACGAGGCGCGCAACGCGATCGAGCGCCTGACCAGCGTGCAGGTCTCGGTCTCGACGCCCTGCGCCTTCCTGCCCGGTTCGGAACAGGGCTACACGCTCGGCTGGCGCAACACGCCGCGCGTCGAGCTGGCGCTGTACCGCCTCGACCTGGCGCGCCACGGCGAGTTCGCCGAGGCGAGCGAGCGCTCGGCCGGGGACTGGCTGCAGAACCTGAAGCCGGGCGAACTCGAACACCTCCAGAGCTGGAGCCACGAGACGCAGGACGCCGGCCGCCACGAGCCGGGCAGCGCCGAGCTGGCGCTCAAGACGCCGCTGACCGCCGGCGCCTACCTGCTCGAGGCGCGCGCCGGCGGCCGCAGCGCGCGCGAGCTGTTGCTGGTCAGCCGCACGCTGACGGTGGTCAAGTCGGCCGGAGAGCGCGCGCTGGTGTGGTGCTGCGACGCGCTGACCAGCGAACCCGTCGCGGGCGCGACGCTGGTGCTGCAGGAGCGCTGGTACGACGGCCAGCGCTGGCGCTGGAGCACGCAGCGCGCGATCAGCGCGGCGGACGGCACGGCGAGCTTCCCGACCCACGCCCAGGGCAACTGGGGCGAGCTGCTGGCCTTCGCGCAGGCGGGCGAGCGCGCCAGCGTGTGCAGCGGCCAGCGGCCCCACGCGCAAGAGCACGGCCAGCCCTGGCGCTTGTACGCCGTCACCGACCGGCCGGCGTACCGGCCCGACGACACGGTGCGTTGGAAGGTGACGGCGCGCGTCGAGCGCGAGGGCCGGCCGACGACGCCGGCCGGCGCGGCGCTGCACTACGCGATCCTCGACCCGCGCGGCAGCGAGCTGGCGCAGGGCGAGCTGAAGCTCAACGACTTCGGTTCGGCCTGGGCCGAGCTGAAGCTCAGCGCCAGCCAGGCGCTCGGCGAGTACCAGGTGCGCTTCTCCGTGCCGCAGAACCGGGAGCGGCGCCACGTCGGCGACGCGACGCTCTTCCGCCTCGAGGAGTACAAGCTGCCCGAGTTCGAGGTCACGCTGGCGACGCCGCTCGACGGGGCCCGTGGATCAGGCGCGCCGCGGCTCTTCCGCCTGGGCGAGCGCGTCGAGGCGCTGCTCAGCGCGCGCACCTTCTTCGGCGCACCGGTCGCGGGCGCGGAGGCGCAGGTCACCGTCTGGCAGAAGCCCTACGCGCGCCGCTGGCAGGAGGAGCGCGAGTTCCCCTGGTGCTACGAGCCCGATCCGAGCCTGCGCTGGGGCCGCTGGAACAAGGGCCAGCAGGTGCTGAACGCGACGCTCAAGACCGACGCGCGCGGCGAGCTGACGGTGCCCTTCGACACGCCCGAGGCCGCGGGCCAGGACCTCGAGTACACGATCGAGGCGCGCGTCACCGACGCCTCGCGGCGCGAGATCGCCTCGTCCCACACGCTGCGCGTCACCAGCCGCGCCTACGACGTGCGGCTGAAGACCGCGCACCAGATCCACCGGCCGGGCACGGCGGTCGAGCTGGCGATCGAGGCGCGCGACGCCAACGAGCGGCCCGTGGCGGCCGAGGGACGGCTGAAACTGTGGCGCCAACGCTGGATCGAGGTCTGGCGCGATCCGCAGGGCCGCGAGGTGCGCGGCGCCGAGCTGGCCAACGCGCGCCACGCCAACCCCGCGCTGCCGCTCGAGCAGCGCCCGGGCTGGCAGCTGGTGCGGAGCGGCTACGAGGACGAGGAGCTGGCCAGCGCGCGCGCGCGGACCGACGCGAGCGGCAAGGGCAGCTGGAGCTTCACGCCGCCCGGCGATGGCTACTACCGCGTGAACTGGACCAGCCGCGACGACCGCCGCCAGCCGATCGCGGCCGAGACCGCGCTGTTCGTGGCGCACGAGGGCACGCAGGAGACCGGCTTCCGCAGCGGCGGCCTGGAGCTGATCGTCGACCGCGACACGTTCCGGCAGGGTGAGAAGGCGCCGGTGATGATCAGCTCGGCGCTCGGCGCGCGGCACGTCCTGGTGACGCTCGAGGGCGAGCGCCTGCACGCGCACCAGGTGGTGCACGTCACCGGCACGGCGAAGCTGATCGAGATCGACGTCGGTCCGGAGCTGGTGCCCAACGCCTGGCTCTCGGCCCTGACGGCGATGCACGGCGAGGCCTTCTCCGACACGGAGGAACTGGTCGTGCCGCCGACCGAGCAGCTCCTGACGGTGCGCGTCGAGCCCTCGGCCGCGCAGCAGGAGCCGGGCAGCGAGGCGACGCTGGTCGTGCGCGCCCAGGACGCGCGCGGCGCGCCGGCGCGCGCGGAGCTGACGCTCTCGGTCGTCGACCAGGCGGTGCTGGCGCTGCAGTCGGAGTACGCCGGCGACCCGCGCCCCTTCTTCCACGGCCGGCGCCGCGAGCAGCGCGTGCAGAGCGCGACGACCTTCGACAGCCGGCGCTTCCGCCGCCTGGTGCGCGACCCGCAAGGCCGCCTGCGCGACGAGCGCCAGGCCGCGCAGTGGGAGGAGGACGCGAAGAACGAGGACGAGCTGGTCGAGGTGGCGGGCGAGTTCCGCGCCGCCGGCGGGTCCAAGAGCCGCACCTTCGGCCGGCGCGGGGCGCCGGGGGCGCCGACAGGCGGGGCGGGCGGCGCGCCGGCACCGCAGTCGGCGGCCCTCGAGAGCCTCGGTGCGCTCAAGAAGGAGAGCGCCGACTTCGACGGCGGCGCGCGCGATCAGGAATCCTGGTCCGGCAACCCGGCGCTGGGCGAGGCCGGCGGGCAGGACGCACCGGTGCAGGTGCGCAGCGACTTCCGCGAGACGGCGCTGTGGACGCCCGACCTGGTCACCGATGCAGAGGGCCGTGCCGAGGTGCGCTTCAAGTACCCCGACTCGGTGACGCGCTGGAAGTTCTCCGCGCGCGCGCACGCCGCGGACGCGCGCGTCGGCTACGCCACCGGCACGACGCGCACGCAGAAGCCCTTGACCGTGCGCCTCGCCGCGCCGCGCCTCTTCGTGGTCGGCGACGAGTGCGTCGTCTCGGCGCTGCTCGACAACCAGACCGAGGCCGCGCTCGCCGCGCGCGTCGAGCTGACGCTCGAGGGCCTGGAAGTGCTCGCCGCGCCGGGCCTGGCGGTCGAGGTGCCGGCGCAGGGCCAGGTGCGGCTCGACTGGAAGGTGCGCGCCGTCAGCGAGGGCCGCGCGCGCCTGGTCGCGCGAGCCCGCGCGGGCGCGGCCAGCGACGGCGTCGAGCGCACCTACCCGGTGCACGCGCACGGCATCGACGCGCAGGTCGCGCGCGCGCTGCGCTTCCGCTCGGGCGAGCTGGTCTTCGACCTCGACGTTCCCGCGGCGCGGCGCAAGGAGACGACCACCTTCGAAGTGCAGGTCGCGCCAAGCCTGGCGGTGACGATGCTCGACGCGCTGCCGTACCTGGTCGACTATCCCTACGGCTGCACCGAGCAGACGCTCTCGCGCTTCCTGCCGGCGGCGATCGTCGCCAAGACGCTCAAGGAGCGCGGCCTCTCGCCCGAGGAGGCGATGCAGCGCGTCTTCGGCGGCATCGAGCCCGAGATGGCCGGCGCGACGCACCCCAAGGGCAAGCAGTCGCTGGAGAAGCTGGCCGAGGTGACGCGCCTCTCGCTCGAGCGGCTCTACGACTTCCAGCACCAGGACGGCGGCTGGGGTTGGTGGAAGGACGGCGAGAGCGACGCTTGGATGAGCGCCTACGTCGTGTGGGGCCTCGCGCTGGCGCGCGACGCCGGGCTCGACGTCGACCTGGCGCGGCTCGAGCGCGGCGCGCGCTTCGTCGAGCTCGAACTGGTCGAGTGGGAGGACCAGCCCGACCTCGCCGCCTGGGGGCTGCACGCGCTGGCGGCCTGGTCGAAAGACGCTGGGCGTGGCGAGCACGCCCAGCGCGCCTTCGCCAACCTGTGGGCCAAGAAGGGCAGCTTGAACGCCTACGGCCGCGCGCTCTTTGCGCTCGCTGCGCACGCCTTCGGGCGCGCGGACGAGACGCGCGTGCTGCTCGACAACCTGGCCAACGGGATCTCGATCGACACCCGGCCCGACGGCTCGCGCATCGAGAAGGCGGCTTCGACGGAGCACGCGGCGGCGGCGAAGACCGCGCACTGGGGCGCGGACGGCCTGTGGTGGCGCTGGAGCGACTCGCCGGTCGAGACCACGGCCTTCGGCCTGGCGGCGCTGGTGACCATCGATCCCAAGCACGCGCTGGTCGAGCCGGTGATGACCTGGCTGGTGCAGAACCGGCGCGGGGCGCAGTGGTCGAGCACGCGCGACACGGCGATCGCCGTCCTCGCGCTCGACCGCTACCTCTCGCGCTCGGGGGAACTCGCGCGCGACGTCGAGTACGAGGTGCTGGTCAACGGCACGCGCGTCGGCGGGGCGAAGCTGACGGCCAAGGAGCTCTTGACCGCGCCCGGCCGCTACACGCTGCCGCCCGGCGCGGTGCGCGACGGCAAGAACGAGGTGCGCGTGCGTCTCGTCGGCGGCCAGGGGCCGCTGTACGTGTCGTCGCACGCGCGCTTCTTCAGCCTCGAGGAGCCGATCCCGCCGCGCGGCAGCCAGCTCTACGTCCACCGCCAGTACTACAAGCTCGAGAGCCGGCCGACGCTGCTGCGCGGCCAGGCGATCGACAAGTCGCCGCTGGCGGACGGCGGCCGCGTCCAGAGCGGCGACCGGGTCGAGGTGGTGCTGACGATCGAGGCCAAGAACGACCTCGAGTACCTGGTGTTCGAGGACCTCAAGCCCGCCGGCTTCGAGGCGGTCGAGACCAAGAGCGGCGGCTACGCCAGCGTGCGCGAGCTCAAGTCGGGCGAGGTCGCGTACCGCTTCGAGAGCTCCGCGCCCCTGGCGGCCGTGCCCGACCCCGACGACTGGGCGCGCTACACCGGCCGGCAGCGCGGCGTGCACACGGAGTTCCGCGACCGCCAGGTGGCGCACTTCGTCGACCGGCTGGGCCAGGGCGTGTGGGAGATCCGCTACGTGCTGCGCGCCGAGGCGCCGGGCCGCTTCCACGCCCTGCCGACGCTGGGCGAGGCGATGTACGTCCCCGAGGTGCGCTGCAACGGGGCGGAGACCCGGGTCGAGGTCTTCGAGCGCGGCGGGACCTAGCCCGCTCTACACTCGCGGCGCGATGCCGACCTCCGACCGCGAGCCGCTCGGGCCCCTGCGCGCGGCGCTGGCCTGGGCCGGCGCGCACTTCATCGCGCTCCTGATCCGCGTCTTCGGCCGCAGCGTGCCCGAGTCCGAGGTGCCCTGGCTGGTCGGGCCGACGGGCGGCGAGCACATCGGCGACTCGCCCTACGAGGAGTGCGCCGCGCGCGAAGGGCTCGCGCTCGAGCGCTCGGCGCGCGACGGCGGCCTGCTCGAGCGCTTCGAGGAGCTCGCCGGCCCGGGCTTCGACGCCGCGGCCGTGCACCCGGCCGTGCGGCGCTTCTACGAGCACACCGCGCGCCACCGCATGGACATCTGGGCCGAGACGCGCTTTCCCGCCAGCCTGGCGCTGTGGCTCCTGGTGACGACGCTCAGCCGCAAGGTCGACCAGCTCAACTTCCCGCTGCGCGTGCTCGACAGCGCCAAGGGCATGGAGAGCGAGATCGTGCTGCTGCGCGAACCGGGCGGGCGCGTGCGCTACGCCGGTTGGTACCGGCGCCTGGTCGAGAGCGGTCGCTCGGTCTACACCGGCTTCTACATGACCGTGCATGTGCCGGGCGCGCCGCGGCCGTGCGTCAAGGTCGTGTTCCCGATGCCGCAGGGCAGCGCCACCGTGATCCTGCTGCCGAGCGTCGCGCAAGACGGCGCGCTGGAGCTCGACTCGCGCGGCGCCGGCTTCGGCGGCCCGGGCTTCTACCGCCTGCAGCGCAACGGGCCCGGACGGCTGCGGGTCTGGCGCATCGCGACGCTGGTGGAGCGCTTCCGCGTCTACGTCGACGAGCGCGGGACGCTGCGCTGCGACCACGGGGTGCGCTTCCTCGGGCTGCCCGTGCTGCAGCTGCACTATCGCCTCGAGGAGCTGCCGGCGGGGGCCCCGGCGTCGAGCGAGGGAACGCAGCCGTCGAGCTCGCGGCCGCGGGAGCGCGCGTCGTGACCGGCGTCGTCCACCTCTCGCGCGAGCTGCACGAGCGGCTCGCCGCGCGCGCGGCGCGCGCCTTTCCGCGCGAGGCCTGCGGCGCGCTGTTCGGCCTGCGGCGCGGGGCCGACGTCTATCTGACCGAGGCGCCCGAGCTGGCGAACCGGGCGACCGGCGACAGCGCCTTCGAGCTCGATCCGGTCGAGTTGGTCGCCGTGGAGCGCGCGGCGCACGCGCGCGGGGCCGAGCTGCTCGGCACCTGGCACTCGCACCCCGACCGGCCGGCGATCCCGTCCCGGGCCGACCGCGGCGGCAGCTGGCCTGGCGCCGTCAGCCTGATCGTCCCCGCCACGGCGGCCGGCGCCGGTCGCGCGCGCGCCTGGCGGGCTTGCAGTCGCTGACGCGGCGCGGAGAATCTGCGGCCCCGCCCGCGCCCCGAGCCAGGCGGTCGAACCGACCATGAGCACCACCACCCCCGAAACACGTCCCTTCCAGGCCGAGGTGCAGGAACTGCTCGGCCTGATGATCCACTCGCTCTACAAGAAGAAGGAGATCTTCCTGCGCGAGCTGATCTCGAACGCCTCGGACGCGCTCGACAAGCGGCGCTTCGAGGCCTTGACGCGGCCGGAGCTGGCGCTCGCCGAGGACGCGCTGACGATCCGGCTCGAGGTCGATCGCGCCGCGCGGACGCTGAGCGTCGAGGACGTCGGCATCGGCATGAGCCACGACGAGCTGGTCGAGAACCTGGGCACGATCGCGCGCTCCGGGACGCGGGCCTTCCTCGAGCGCGCGCGGGCGGAGCAGCAGAGCACGGCGCCGGAGCTGCCCAGCTTCATCGGCCAGTTCGGCGTCGGCTTCTACTCGAGCTTCATCGTCGCCTCGAAGGTGGTGGTCGAGTCGCGCCGCGCTGGCGGCGACGAGGCCTGGCGCTGGAGCTCGGACGGCCAGGGGTCCTTCACGCTCGAACCCTGCGAGCGCGCGGCGGTCGGCACGCGCGTGACGCTGCACCTGCGCAGCGCCGAGCCGGGCGAGCCCGAGGACGAGACGCCGCAGGACTTCACCGACGCCGCGACGCTGCGCACGATCGTGCGGCGCTACTCGGACTTCGTCGCCTTCCCGATCCAGATGGAGACCGAGCGCTGGGTGCCCAAGGAGGGCGGCAAGAGCGGCGAGGGCGCGATGGAGACGCAGCTCGAGACGCTCAACTCGCGCCGGCCGCTGTGGTCGCGCCCCAAGGACGAGATCACGTCCGACGAGCACGCCGAGTTCTACCGCCACCTGAGCGGCGACTGGGAGCCGCCGGCCGAGACGATCCACGCCAAGGCCGAGGGCACGGTCGAGTACACGGCGCTGCTCTACATCCCCGGCCACAAGCCCTTCGACCTCTTCACGCCCAACGAGACCAAGAGCAAGGTCGCGCTGTACGTCAAGCGCATCCTGATCGTGCCGGAGTGCGAGGACCTGCTGCCGCCCTGGCTGCGCTTCGTGCGCGGGCTGGTCGACGCCAGCGACCTGCCGCTCAACGTGTCGCGCGAGGTGCTGCAGCACAACGCGCAGGTGCGCCAGATCAAGAAGCGCCTGACGCGCCGGGTGTTGGACACGCTCGGGACGACGCTGGAGAAGGACCGCGAACGCTTCACGCGCCTGTGGGCCGACTTCGGGCCCTTGCTGAAGGAAGGCATCGTCGTCGGCGAGGACGACGAGCAGCGCATCACGAAGCTGGCGCTCTTCCACAGCACGCGCGGCGAGGAGCTGACGACGCTCGGCGAGTACGTGGCGCGCATGGCGAGCGGCCAGGAGGCGATCTGGTACCTGACCGGCGACGACCGCGGGCGTCTCGCGGGCTCGCCGCACCTCGAGGCGGCGGCGAAGAAGGGCCAGGAGGTCCTGCTGCTGACCGACCCCGTCGACGAATGGCTGGTCGAGCGCCTGACCGAGTTCGAGGGCAAGAAGCTGCGCGCCGTCGACCGCGTCGAGGCCGCCGACGAGTCGGCCAGCGAGAAGGAAGCGCGCGAGGCGCTCGAGCGCGAGCACCGCGACGTGTTGACGGCCTTGGAGAAGGAGCTGTCCGCCGAAGTGCAGGCCGTGCAGCTCTCGACGCGCCTGAGCGAGAGCCCGGGCGTGCTCCAGACCCCGACCGGCAAGATGTCCCCGCACCTGACCCGCATCCTGCGCGCCGCGCGCCAGGAAGCGCCGGACACCAAGCGCGTCCTGGTGCTCAACCCCGACCACGCGCTGTTCAAGAAGCTCGTCGCCCTGCGCCGCGACCAGGGCGAAACCAGCGAAGCCTTCCGCGACCACGCCGCACTGGTCCACGGCCAGGCGCTGCTGGCGGAGGGCTCCCCGCTCCCCGAACCCGCGCGCTTCGCCAAGCTGATCGCGAAGTGGCTGGGGGGGGGATAGGTCCGAGGCTGTTCTGGATCGGGGCTTGTCCCCGGCCGCCGCACGGTTCTCTCGCCTGTTGTATTCCGGCAGGTCTACCCAAGCCCGGGGAGTGCATTCTCCGTGTTGCAACCAGTCACCGGGGCCTGTAGCGTGCTGCCAGGGTTGTAGTGGCGTCAGCCGCTCGGGAGCGGCAGGTCGCCCCGGCTCCCCGTCGTCGTTTCGTCGGTGTGCCAAGTGCGTTAGCCTGTCCTGGCGGAGGACCAAATGTCGGTAGCGTCAAAGCTCAATCTGTACATCGATGGGAGTTGGCTGTTCAAAGCGTGTGCTCCCGAGCGGGCGCTCGCCTCGCGTCTGGAGTTCCCGGATCGGGCATTGCGGCTGAATTTCTCAAACCTCGTTGGTCTCCTCCTTCGTCACGTACGCGAACACGGTGGCGCTTGCGATACAGCGGGTGATGCCTACTTGGTAACCAGCATCTTTCGGATTCCGGATGACGTGGACCAGTGGGCGGAGGAGCGCGATGACGTGACCACCGCGGACATTGAGAACGTGCGACACAGCGTGGCGGCCCGCGAGGCTTTCGTAGCGTCGGCGCTGCGAAGTGGCTTTCGTGAAGACGGTGTCTACCGGCCGCACCTCAAGGGGTGGATGATCCAACGGCTACGCGAGCGGCGCTTTCAGGAAAAGCAGGTTGATACGACGGTTGTCGCGCTTCTCGTCAGCGCAGCAATTACTCGGCCGCAGGACTACCACGTAATTGTGACGGGAGACGCTGATGTACTGCCTGCAATCAAGGTCGCCTACCCGGCCTATTCGCAAAATGTGTTCGTGGCAACGACCCATCCGGATCAACTTCGCGCCGAGGCGCGCCAGACCAGCTTCGCGCTGGCCGACTTTGAGTATCGTATCCCACCGGTGTTCCTCGACGAACATGTGCGAGACTTGGTTGAGGGTGCCCATGTGTATGTGTGCGGTCACTGCGGCAAGGTGTTTGCGCGATCACTGCCTATCCCTCTGGAGGCCAAGCCGTGCTGCAAGCCGTGCCATGACAAGCGCACGTGAAGGGTCGTACGCAATCCAACCCAGGACTCCGGCAGTGGTGCGCCAACGACACACGCTGCTGAGCCCAGGTTCGTTTAGGGGGTGCGCTATTGCTGAATGGACTTGATTCTGCAGTGTCTCGAAACAGGTATTCAGGGTGACACAATGAAGTCGTTTAGCCAGAGGAAGGGACTGAAGTCGACACCGGAGATTATTCAGATCGATGGCATGAACGCGGACCTGCGTAACTCGCTCTGGAATGCCCTCGACCTCCAGCTCTGGTCGTCTGATCACTTCATGTACACTCACTATGGCAGTCCCGAGATCAAGTCATTTGCTCGCGCATTGTGGTTTCAGTACTTCAAGAAGCCTATCGATTCGATTCCCGATGCTGTTGCTCAAATCCTTGCCGAAATAAGGACCTACTATTTCGGGTGCAAGTGGCATGAGGTCTATGACCTGCTCGAGTTTGTTGCAGGGCACTACGAAAGCGCTAGGCCAGGAATTCCGAAGTTGCTGAATCGCGTCTTGGAACGTGAATTGTCGGGCTACAGATTCGTTGGCACTCGACTCACCGACATCACTGCTCCACAAGAGATCGAGATGCTTGAGCATGCACTGCGCGACAGTCGATTTGCCGGCGTGGTGGCGCACCTTCAGCGCGCATTGGAATTATTTGCTAGCCGCGAGAATCCGGACTACCGAAACTCCATCAAGGAGTCGATCTCGGCCGTGGAGGCCATGGCGCGCATCGTTGCCGCCAACCCAACGGCAACCCTTGGTGACGCACTCAAGGCGATTGAGAGGCGTGGCAATCTGCACCCGGCTCTCAAGGACGGCTTCCTGAAACTGTACGGGTACACGAGCGACGAAGGTGGCATTCGACATGCGATGCTCGATGAGCCACTGCTCACCTCGGCTGATGCACGCTACTTTCTGTTGTCGTGCACCTCGTTCTCCAACTATCTGAAGTCGCAGGTAGCACAGTAACTCACCCCTCGTTTGCAAGCCGCTCGGTCGAGAACGCGGCCGGCGTGATAGCGGTCGGCTGTTCCGGCACGGAGGCTCGAGTTCCCAAGAACCCCGCGTGCTCGAGGACCGTTGACAAGCCGCTGCCGTGTGGCGCGCTTGTGCGGATCGACTGCCCGGTGAAGCCAGAGGAGGACGATCCGACGTTCCCGATTGACGAGCGCAAGGTGGGCCGGTCGATACCACCTCACTCGAACCCGAGCGCCTGCAACCGCCCCGCGAGGCCGATCCAGTTCGCCGAGTTGTCGAGCGACGGGTCGTTGCGCTGGGTCCACAGGTCGTTGAGCAGCGCCTGGAAGTCCGCGTGCGGCGTCCAGCAGTCGAGGGCGCGGCGCAGGTAGCGGTTGTCCTTGCCCGCCCCGTGCGTCGACTGCGTCGCGTCGGCGGCGTAGGCCAGCGCTTGCCAGGGATGGAAGAACTCGACGCCGCCGCCGAGACCGCCGGGCGGCAGGTAATTGGCGCCCCAGCGCGCGACGTCCGAGAACGGCGGCGTCGCGTAGTCGTCGTTCTTCGCGATCGCGATGCCTTGGCGCGGGCCCTGGAGGAAGAGCGTCGGGTGCGCGGGGTCCGGTTGCCAGTCGTTCGGGATGCGTGCCCAGGGCGGGCCCCACATCAGGTAGTCGAGGCCGCGCAGCAGCAGTTGCTCGAGCTCGCGTCGGCGGCGGTCGTCGACGCCGCGGAAGACGCTCTCGTTCATGCAGCGCAGCGCGTGCATCAGGAAGAAGCACTCGAAGGTCTGCGCGACGGCGAGCTGCGTGTCGAGCAGGCGCTCGTTGACCATGCGCTGCAAGAGGCCGTTGGGCAGCGACGCGTCGAGCAGGAGCTGCGACATGCGGTCGAACCACGGCCGTTGGCGCGCGCGCCACTCCGGGCTGGCGACGGAGTAGGCCGCGCACATCGCGTCGATGCCCCAGCCGTCCTCGCGGCCGAACCACAGGCCCTGGTGGGGGTGCTTCTTGACGATCTCCTCCCACACGCGCAGCGTCACGCCGATCGACCAGTCCGCGGCGACGTGCGGGCTCTCGTGGCGCATCAAGCGGTACAGCTCGGCCGAGAGCAGCAGGTCGTCGCGCGCCAGCGCGTCGTTGCCGAGCCACACCAGCGCCTTGGTGTTCTTCGTGTAGCGGATCAGGTGCTGGTCGTCGTGCGGCCACCACGCGAGCAGGCTCGCGGGCGAGTCGCCGACGTTGCCGCCGGGCTCGTACCAGTTGCCCTGGTCGTAGGGCGGGCGCAGGCCCGCCGCGATCCCATGCAGGACGTCGGCGTTGGGCGGCAGGCCCCACTGGCAGGGCAGGCGGAAGGCGGGGAAGACGATGCCGCCGTTGGTGCGGAAGTCGAAGGGGATCTTGCCCTCGCTTCCAAGGAGGGCGTGGTAGCCGACGACCTCGCCGCGCCCGTCGTAGGCCGCCTCGGGTTGGCGGCAGACGTTCATGCGGTGCAACAGCTCGAGCTGGCGGTAGCCGGCGCGCGACGCGGCGTACGCGACCTCGTGGCCCTCGAGCGTCGCGATGCCCTCGCCGCCGACGCCGCCCGCTTCCTTGACGAACCACGGGTGCGCCCAGCCGAGGACACCGCTGGTCACGTACCAACCCTGCGCCGTGCCGCTGGTCAGCCCGCGCTCGAGCGCCGCGACCTCGCCCGCGTGCGCCGCGCGCAGCGCGCGCCGGCCGGTCAGCTCGCCCAGGCGCGCGGCACCGAGCGTCGCGAGCAGGTCGCGCGCCGCGAAGTAGTGCGCCGTCGCCGGGTTCCACCAGGACCACAGGCCCTGGCCCGGTTGCGCGAAGGCCAGCCCGACGCGATCGAGCCGCGCGCGCGCCGCGCTGCGCTCGCCGAAGGGCGCCAGCGCGAGGCGCCGTTCGAACTGCCCCTGCGGGCCGATCAGGTGCACGCGGCCTCCGGGGAGCGGCGCGACGATCGGGAAGACGCGCAGCTCGCCCTCGTCGTACGGCTCGCCCCAGAAGGGGTCCTTGAGCTCGGGCTCGACGATCCAGCCGCGCGGCACGACCAGCTCGAGCGCGCGGAAGTACAGCGCGCCGAGCGCGACGTCCGGCGGGCCTTCCGCCGTGCGTCCGGGCGGTGTGACCAGCCCGTTGTGCACGCGCAGGTCGAGCGCGACGACGCCGTCGAGCGCGTTGGCCTCGAGGTAGGCGTGCACGCCCATCAAGTGCGGCAGCGGTTCCGAGCCCGCGACCGGCTCGCGCGGCACGAGCACCGACGCGACGCGCCAGGAGCGGCGCCAGCTCCCGTCGGCCAGCGCGCGCGTCGCGCCGTGGCTCGCGTCGCGCGATTCGGGCGCGAGATCGGCCCAGTAGCGGTGGCCGCGGCCGTCCTGCGCGCGCAGCGCGAAGCGCGGCAGGCTCGCGCGCGCCTCGGCGCCGCCGCCGGTCGCCAGCGCCGGTGCGACCAGCGACGCGGGCAGGCTCGGGCGCCCAGCTTCGACCGCCGGGGCCGCGGCACTCCAGAGCAGCTCCAGCTCCATCGCGCGACCGGTCTGCAGGCCCGCGGGCACCTCGAGCGGCGCGCAGACTTCGACCACGTCGGGCCGGCCGTCGGGAGCGCGCGACACGACCTCGACCTGCGCCGCCTGCGTCGTGCGCGCCGGATCGTTGCCGCGCAACAGCAGCCCGGCCGTGGCGCGCAGCAAGCGCTCGCCGGCCGCGGGCGGCACGGGCAGAGTCGCGCGCACCAACCGCCGGCCGGCCGGCGGCGCATCCAGCCCGATGCGGGCGACGACCGCGCCGTCGCGCGGCAGTTCGCCGGACACGCCGCCGCGCGGCAGATCACCGGTCGCGCCGGCGGCTTGGTTCAGGGCGAGCTGCAGGACCGCCGTGATCAGCAGGGCTTGGAGCACCCGCGCACTATGCCCTCGCGAGCGCGCGCTGTCGCGTGCTGCATGCCGGTCGCGCATGAACGCCGCTCCCGCGCTTGCCTGGGCTCGCCGGCCTGTGGCAAGGTGCGCGCATGCCGCTCGCCTGGCTTGCGCCGCTGACCGAGGGAACCGTCCCCGATGCCTCGGGCGGCTCCTTCCTGCGCGACCTGGCGGTGGTGCTGTGCGTCGCGGCCGTGACGACCGTGCTGTTCCAGCGCCTGCGCCAGCCGGTCGTGCTCGGCTACCTGCTCGCCGGCGTGATCGTCGGTCCGCACCTGACGGTCCAGCTGGTCGGCGACCTCGACACGCTCCACACGCTCTCGTCGCTGGGCGTGATCCTGCTGCTCTTCTCGCTGGGCCTCGAGTTCAACATCAAGAAGATCCTCGAGCTCGGCCCCTCCTCGGCCTTCGCCGTGATCGTCGAGATCGGCGTGATGCTCTGGCTGGGCTTCAGCGTCGGCCACCTCTTGGGCTGGTCGGAGATCGAGTGCTTCTTCGCCGGCGGCATCGTCGCCGTCTCGAGCACGGTGCTGATCCGCAAGGTCTTCATGGAGCTCAACGTCGAGCGCCGCGTGCGCGAGACCGTGATGGGCATCCTGGTCTTCGAGGACGTCGCGGCGGTGGTGTTGATCGCGGCGCTGACTGCGCTGTCGCAGGGTGCGGAACTCGACGCGCGCCTGGTCGGGGGGGCTGCGCTGCGCCTCCTGGTGTTCCTGGTGCTGACCTTCGGCATCGGCCTGTTGATCGTGCCGCCCGCGATGCGCGCGATCCTGGCGCTCAAGCGCAAGGAGACCGTGCTGGTCGCCTGCGTCGGCTTCTCGTTCGCGCTGGCGCTGATCGCCGACCAGGCCGGCTGCTCGATGGCGCTGGGCGCCTTCCTGGCCGGCATCCTGGTGGCCGAGTCGGGCGAGGGCGAGTGGATCGAAGACCTCGTGCGGCCGGTGCGCGACGTGTTCGCCGCCATCTTCTTCGTCTCGGTCGGCATGTTGATCGACCCGCACCTGATCGCCCGGCACTGGGTGGCGGTCGTGGCGCTGACCCTCGTGGTGCTGGTCGGCAAGGTCGTCGGCGTCTCCTTCGGCACCTTCCTGACCGGCCGCGACACGGCGACCGCGCTGCGCTCGGGCATCTCGCTGGCGCAGATCGGCGAGCTGTCCTTCGTCGTCGCCGCGCTGGGCGCGACGTCGAAAGCGGTCGGCGAGCACCTCTACCCGGTGGCGGTCGGCGTCTCGTCGATCACGGCCTTCCTCTCGCCCTTCCTGATCCGCGAGTCGGTGCCGATCTCGAACTGGATCGACGCGCGCCTGCCGCGCAAGCTGACCACCTTCGCCACGCTGTACGGCTCGTGGCTGGCCGACATCCGCCAGCGCACCTCGCGCGACGTGCGCTGGAAGAAGGTGCGCCGCGCGGCGACGGTGGTGCTGCTCGACGCCGGTCTGCTCGCCGCGCTGCTGATCGCCGGCGGCATCGGCTACGCGCGCTTCACCAACTGGGCGGTCGACGGCCTGGGCCTCGAGCAGAACTGGGCCTTCGCGCTGGTGGTCGGCGTGCTGGCGGGCCTGTTGGTCTTCCCCTGGGTCGGCGTGGCGCGCGGCGCGCGGCGCCTGGCGCAGGCGCTGGCCGAGCTGGCGCTGCCGGCGGTCGAGGCCGGGCGCGTCGACAGCGGGGCGGCGCCGCGCCGCGCGCTGGTCGTCGGCCTGCAGCTGGCGATCGTGCTGCTGGTCGGCGTGCCGATCGCGGTGGTCACCGAGCCCTTCCTGCCGCGCTTCTCGAGCCCGGCCGTGCTGGTCCTGCTCGTCGCGCCGGTGGCGATCCTCTTGTGGCGCACGGCCGGCAACCTCGAGGGCCACGTGCGCGCCGGGGCCGAGGTGATCGTCGAGGCCCTGGCGCTGCAGCCCAAGGACGAGCGCACGCGCCAGCTCGAGGAGGTGACCAAGCTCCTGCCCGGCCTGGGCGAGGTCACGATGGTGCGCATCGAGGCCGGCACGCCCGGCGCGGAGACGCGCATCCGCGACCTCGAGCTCGCGGGCCGCTCGTGCGCCAGCATCGTGGCCGTGATGCGCGGCGAGCTGCGCATCGTGCTGCCCGGCGGCAACGAGACGCTGCACGCCGGCGACCTGGTCGCCCTGACCGGCACCACCGAGACCGTCGAGCGCACGGTCGAGTTCCTGGCGCCGCAGTGCTCCGCCTCGCACCCGGCCGGCGTGCCGCTGGTGTCCACCCGCGAAGACTGACGCTCAGTCCGCGTACGGTGCCAGGCACTTCTTCCCCCTGTCACCGCAGCAGCGCGCGCGCTGCTGCGGTGACAGGGTGAAGAAGTGCCTGGCACCGTACGCGGTCAGTCCTCGCGCAGCAGGGCCTCGACGGCGCGCTCCAGCGCGCGGAAGGCGGCGTCGCACGCGGCGTGGGCGGGCTCGGCGGAGTCGTGCAACTCGGGCCCCGGGTGCAGCCAGCGCACGCGGCCGTGGCGGTCGAGCAGGAAGGTGACGCTGGTCGCCGCGCGCGGCGCGGCGTCGAGCCAGATGCCGCGCAGCGCGGCCCACTCCGGATCGAGCGCGAGCGGCCCGTTCCAACCCAGGCGCGCGGCGGCGTCGCGCGCGAACTGCGCTTCGACGGCGCGCGGCGGCTTGGGGTGGTAGACGGCCAGCGCGGCCAGCCCCGCGTCGGCGTGGCGCAGGCGCAGCGCCTCGAGCGCGGGCAGCGAGTGCTCGCAGAAGGGGCAGGCGTCGGTCCACCAGCGCACGAGCGTGGCGCGCGCCGCGGCGTCGAGCGGCACAGGCTCGAGGGAGGGGGGCTCGAGCGAGGGCGGCTCGAGGGCGGGCGGAAGGCGCGCGGCGATCTCTGTGCCGATCAGCTCGCGCCCGGGGCCGTCGTACACCGGGACGCTCGCCGGTGCCGCCGGCGCCGCCGTCGCCGTCGGCGCGGACGGCTCGGGCGCGCAGGCGCCGAGCAGGCCGAGCAGCGCGACGAGTGCGGGGCTGCGCATGCTGTCGTCCCCGCTCAGAACTGATCCGGCATGCTCGGGCTCGGCCCGGCGAAGAGCGCGTCGGCCAGCGCCAGCGTCGGCGCGTCGCCGGCGCACAGGCCGGCTAGCGCCAGCTCGCTGGCGCTCTGCCACGACGCGAAGAGCGACGCCAGGCCGCGCACCGACAGGCGCAGCGCGCCCGAGCCGCCGCGCGCGACGTGGCCGGCGCCGCCCTCGACGGTCAGCACGAAGCGGCCCTGGTTGGCGGGCAACAGCTCGTCGGTCACCTCGAGCGCCAGCTCGCCGCGCAGCGCCGGCGCGTAGCCGCGGCCGCCCAGCGCTCCCGCGACGTCGACCACGCGCAGCATCCAGGGCAGGAACACCTTGGCGGCGTAGGCCTCCTCGCGCAGGCCGGCGAACAGCGGGTCCCACGGCGCCAGCGGCAGCACCGCGCGCGCGCACATCGTCCGCTGCTGGATCAGGAAGCGCAGCAGCGCCACGCCGGCGCGCGGGGTGGCGGCCACGGCGTCGCCGACGCCCAGCTCCTGCTCGAGCACGCCGCGGTTGCGGCGCTGCACGGTGAAGACGAAGCCCTCGAGCGCGTCGCCGAAGCCCAGGCCGTAGCCCAGGCGCTCCTCGCCGTTCCAGTTGAGCACGCGCAGCCAATGGTAGGGATGGCGGTCGAGCCAGCCGTTCGAGCGCCGCGCGCGCGCCGTGTACAGCTCGCGCAGCGCCCCCGCGTCGCTGTCCGCCAGGCGCCGCATCCAGACCCCCTCCGCGCGCTCGGGCGCCTGCAGCTCCAGGCTGCGCAGCGCCAGCGTCGTGTCGTAGCGCATGCCGGCGGTCTCGTAGCCCAGCGCGCGGTAGAAGGTGCAGGTCGAGGGATAGAGCGTCGACAGCGGCACGCCGCGCCCCGCGAGCTCGGCCAACATCGCCGCCATCAGGTCGCGGCCGTGACCCGTGCCGCGCGCGCAGGGATCGACCGCCACGGCGACGATGCCGCCGCTCGCCAGCCGTCGTCCGCCGAACCACTGGCCCATGTCGAGCAGCGAGAGCCCGCTGACGGGGCCCTCGCGCCCGCGCACGACGCGCACCGTCGCCGGCCCGAGCTGCGCGATCCAGCCCGGCAGGTCGGCGCGCGCCAGGCCGAAGCTGCGCACGATCAAGTCGGCCCACTGCGCGAGCTCGCGCTCGTCGCGCGGCGGGCCGTAGTCGGGGAGGCGCGCGCTGCTCACAGGCCTTAGGCTAGCGGGCCGAGGAGCAGCTCTCCATGCCCGTACGACGTTCGCGGCGCCTCGGCGCCCTGGTGCAGTCCGACATCCGCCGCATGACCCGCGAGTGCGAACGCGTCGGCGGCATCAACCTGGGCCAGGGCATCTGCGACCTGCCGACGCCGCCGCTGGTGCGCGAAGGCGCGCTCGAGGCCATCCGCGCGCGCCGCAGCACCTACTCGTTCGCCGAGGGCGCCCTCGAGCTGCGCCAGGCGATCGCCCAGAAGCTCGCGCGCCAGAACGGCCTGGGGGTCGACCCGCTGCGCGAGATCGTGGTCACGGTCGGCGCGACCGGCGCCTTCACCGCCGCGATCCACGCGCTGCTCGACCCGGGCGACGGCCTGTTGGTCACCGAGCCCTACTACGGCTACCACGTCAATGCAGCACTCGTCGCCGGGCTCGACGTGCAGTACCTGACGCTGGCCGCGCCGGCGTTTCTCCTGGACGAGGCCGCGCTGCGCGCCGCGCTGCGGCCCAACACGCGCGCGCTGGTGTTGTGCACGCCGGGCAACCCTTCGGGCCGCATGCTGACGCGGGCCGAGCTCGAGGGCGTCGCGCGCGTGGCGCGCGAGCGCGACCTGTTGGTGATCACCGACGAGATCTACGAGGACATCCGCTACGACGGCCGCGAGCACCTTTCACCGGCGACGATCCCGGGCCTCTACGAGCGCACGGTGACGATCCTCGGGTTGTCGAAGACCTTCTCGATCACCGGCTGGCGCCTGGGCTACGCCGTGGCGCAGCCCGAACTCGCCGCGGCCCTGCAGCTGGTCAACGACTTGTTCTACATCTGCGCGCCGACGCCGCTGCAGCACGGCGTCGCGGCCGGCTTCGTCGCCCCGGCGAGCTTCTTCCAGGAGCTGCGCGACGACTACGCGCGGAAGCGCGACACGCTGTGCGACGCGCTCGAGGCGGCGCAGCTGACGCCGATCCGGCCCGAGGGCGCCTACTACGTCCTGGCCGACGCGCGCGCGCTGGGTGCGCCCGACGCGCGCGCGGCGGCGCAAGGGCTGCTCGAGCGCACGGGCGTCGCCTCGATCCCGGGCACGGCCTTCTTCCGCGGCACGGCGGGGGACCAGCTGCTGCGCTTCTGCTACGCCAAGGAGCACGGCGTGCTCGAGGAAGCCTGCCGGCGACTCGTGCGCGGCCGCGCATGAGCGCCGCATCGCGGCCGAGGCGGCCGCGCCCCAAGTCGGCCGACGACTGGGCGCGCTTGGAGGCGGACATCGAGCGCTGCACGCGCTGTCCGCGGCTGATCGCTCACTGCCGCGCGGTGGCGCGCGACAAGCGCCGCGCCTACGCCGCGCAGGACTACTGGGGCCGTCCGGTCGGGGGCTTCGGCGACCCGCGCGCGCGCATCTGGATCCTGGGCCTCGCGCCCGGCGCGCACGGCGCCAACCGCACCGGGCGCGTGTTCACCGGCGACCGCTCGGGCGACTTCCTGTACGCCGCGCTGCACCGCGCCGGCCTGGCCAACCAGCCGGGCTCGAGCGCGCGCGACGACGGCCTCGCGCTGCGCGGCGCCTTCGTCAGCTCGGCCGGCCGCTGCGCGCCGCCGGCGAACCACCCGAGCGCGGCGGAGCTGGCGCGCTGCCGCGCGTACCTCGTGCGCGAGTCGGCGCTGCTGGAGCGCGCGCGCGTGATCGTGTGCCTGGGCGGCATCGCCTGGGACGCGGCGCTGGCGCTGGCGGCGGCCGAGGGCGCGACCGTGCCGCGTCCGCGGCCGCGCTTCGCGCACGGAGCCGAGCTGCGCCTGGGCGCGCGCACGCTGCTCGGCTGCTACCACGTCAGCCAGCAGAACACCTTCACCGGCCGCCTGACGCCGGCGATGCTCGACGCGGTCCTGGCGCGCGCGCTAGAACTCGCGGCGGGTTGAGCCGCTCTCAGCGGCCCTTGGACAGCCAGGCGAGGAAGCGCCACTCCAGGCTGTCGGTCGTGCCGTCGGCGGCCGAGAGCGGCGCGCCGTAGGTCTTCTGCACCAGCGCCTCGAAGCCGGCCGGGTCGGTGTTGGCGTCGAGGCCGCGCGCGGCCAGGGCCTTGAGCAGCTCGGCGAAGCGCGCCGGCGAGCTGTCCTTGTTGCCGCGGTCGCCGAGGCGCTGCAGCCAGTCGTAGAAGGCGCACTTGTAGATGCGGAAGAACTCGCGGTAGTCGACCAGGAACTGCGGCGGGGGATAGGGCTTGAGGTTCGCGGCGCGGCCGAGGAAGGGCGCGGTCGCCAGGCCCTTCTCGACGCCGTCCGGCGCCAGGAGCAGGAAGTGCGCCTCGGTGTCGCGCAGGAGCTCCTTGCTGAGCTCGGCCGGCTTCTTCTTGCCCAGCTCCTTGGCGCCCTCCTTCTGGAACTTCTTGAGCACCGCCAGGCCGTGGTCGCGCGCCTTGCCCGCGCGCCAGCGCCCGTCCTTGATCGTGTTCTGCGGCGCCGCCGGCATCGGCGGCAGCCAGCCGCCCTTGGGGTTGCCGCCGGGCACGAACTTCTCGTAGGGCTCGGTCTTGGCACCGGTCGTGCCGCGCGAGGTGTCGCCCTCCAGCGCGTTGAGCTCGCCCAGCGCGCGCAGCGTCAGGTTCATCGAGACCGCCTGGTGCATCCACAGCGCGTCGTCGTTGCCGTAGCACAGCCACTGCAGCGCGTTGGCCGCGTTCTGCAGCGTGTGCTGCTCGGCGCCGCTGACCTCGAACTCGTTCATCGGCGTGCCGCCCTTGAACTCGGGGTCCTCGCTCCAGGCCGGGTACTGCAGCGCCAGCACCAGGTTCCACTCCATCCAGAAGCTGGTCCAGCCGGCGGTCGCCTCGGTCCAGACGATCGCCTGCTGCGCGGCGTCGACCAGGCCGGTGTAGCCCGCCAGCTCGACGAACTGCCGGCGCGTCGGCGCGAAGACCAGCGAGACGCGCTTCTGCTCGCGCGGCGCGACGCCGAGCACGTCGGGCTTGGCGAGGAAGGCGCTCAGGCGCTCGAGCGCGCCGCGCAGCGCGTCGTCGGTGCCCGGCAGCTGGCCGATGCGTTGGTCGTCCGATTTGGCCAGCTGCGCGAGCGCCGCCGGCTTCCAGCCCTTGACCCAGGCCTCCAGCGCCGCGAGGTCCGCCAGCGCGCTCGCGGTGCGCGCGTCGCCGGGCGCCAGGAAGTCGATCCAGGCCCGCTGCAGGCCGAGCAGCGCGGCGCACTGGCGCTGGAATTCGAGCGCGCGGTCCTTGTCGGCCAGGAAGCTGCTCGGGTAGGCGACGTCGAAGCAGCCCAGCGTGCCGCGCACGTGGTGGCGCTCGAGCAGCGCGGTGGGCGAGAGCTCGGCCGCGCTCGCAGCGCCGTGCGCCTTCAGGAATTCGCGCCCGAAGGCCTCGAAGGGAACCGTGTCGCCCGCGCGCGCCGCGAAGCACGCCAGGACCACGGCGACGGAACAGCGCAGTGCGCGGATCATGCAAGCCTCCTCGGGCCCGGACGCGGGCGACCACCGGATGCGGTCGCGGACGGGCCGCTGCCGACGGCCCTGCAACCCCGAGGTTCTCGCAGCGTGACGCCGCATGCAAGCAAGGTCCCGGTAAGCGCGCCACCTTGCGCAGGGGCCGGGCGCGTCCGCACAATCACGCCATGCCCGCGCGCCGCTGACGCTCCGAGCCTGCCGCCTGGTCGAGGTGGCGGTCGTGAGGATCGCGGTGGCCTGTCCCGCGCCTGCCGGTTCGCTGCAGGGCAACCGCGTCACGGCCGAGCGCCTGCGGGGGTTGTTCCGCGAACTGGGGCACGAGGTCGCGATCCTCGACGAGCAGGCCGATCCCGACGCCGGTCTGGGCGCCGCCGAGCTCCTGGTCGCGCTGCACGCCATCCGCAGCGCGGGCGAGGTCGCGGCCTTCCGCGCGCGCCATCCGCACCGGCCGGTGGTGCTGATCCTGACCGGCACCGACCTGTACGCCGCGGCGCCGGAGCGCGCAGCCCCGGATCGTGCCAGCGGGGGCCGCGCGGCGCGCGACGCCGCGACGCGGCTGGTGGTGCTGCAGCCGGCGGCCCTCGAGCAGCTCGCGCCCGCCGAGCGCGCACGGGCACGGGTGGTGCTGCAGTCGGCGCGACCGCTGCTGCCGCGGCCGGAGCCGCGCACGGAGGTCTTCGAGGTCGTGCAGCTCGCGCACCTGCGCGAGGTCAAGGACCCGCTGCTCGGTGCGCGCGCGATGACGCTGGTGCCCGCGCGCTCGCACCTGGAGCTGGTGCACGCCGGCCAGGCGCTGGGTCCCGCCTGGCGCGAGCGCGCCGAGGCCGCGTTGCGCGCGACGCCGCGCTACCGCTGGCTGGGCGACCTGGCGCACGGCGCGGCGCAGACGATCCTGGCGCGCGCGCGCGTCTTCCTCCAGACCTCGCGCAGCGAAGGCGGCTCGACGGCGATGAGCGAGGCGCTGGTCCACGGCCTGGCGATCGTCGCCACGCGCATCCCCGGTGCGACCGGCATGCTGGGGGAGGCGCACCCGGGGTTGTTCCCGGTCGGCGACGCGGCCGAGCTGGCGCGGCGGCTCCTGCGCTGCGAGGAGGAGCCCGAGTTCCTGGCCGAGCTCCAGCGCCACAGCCGCGCGCTGGCGCCCGACTACGCGCCCGAACGCGAATTGGCCGCCTGGCGCGCGCTGCTGGCGGAGTTGGCGTGAGCGCGCGCCATACGCGCCTGGCGCCCGACGCGGGCGGGGACCTGGCGGCGGCGGTGCGCGCCGGGCTCGGTGCGCGGCCGCGGCGGCTGCCCTGCCGCTTCTTCTACGACCCGGCGGGCTCGGCGCTGTTCGAGGCGATCTGCGCGCTGCCCGAGTACTACCTGACGCGCGCCGAGGACGAGATCCTGGCGCGCCACGCGGCCGCGATCGTCGCGCGCCTGCCGCGTGCGCTGCAGCTGGTCGAACTCGGCAGCGGCGCGGCGCGCAAGACGCGCCACTTGATCGAGGCCCAGCTGGCGCGCACGGGCGGCGCGCACTACGTGCCGATCGACATCTCCGCCAGCGCGCTCGCGCGCGCCGAGGTCGAGCTCCTGGCGCGCTACCCGGCGCTGACGCTGCACAGCATCGAGGCAGAGTACACCCAGGGGCTGGCGCACCTCGCCGCCGAAGCCAGCGGGGCTCCCGCCGCGCGCCTGGTGCTCTGGCTGGGCTCGAACGTCGGCAACTTCGAGCGCGACGCGGCGGCGCGCTTCCTGGCCGACGCGACGCGCGGCTTCCGGGCCGAGGACCGCTTCCTGCTCGGCGTCGACCTGCGCAAGGCCCGGGCGACGCTCGAAGCGGCCTACGACGACAGGGCGGGCATCACGGCGCGCTTCAACAAGAACCTGCTGGCGCGCGTCAACGCCGAGCTGGCCGGCGACTTCGACCTCGACGCCTTCCGCCATGTCGCGCTGTACGACGAGCCGGCGGGGCGGATCGAGATGCACCTCGAGAGCCTGCGGCCGCAGCGCGTGCGGCTGGCGCGGCTGGGCCTCGAGCTCGCGCTCGAGGCGGGCGAGCGCATCCACACCGAGGATTCGTACAAGTACTCGCCGGCCGAGATCGAGGCCCTGGCGCGCGCTGCCGGCCTCGGCATCGAGGCGCGCTTCCTCGACGCGGCCGGGCAATTCTGCGTGGTGCTCCTCCAAGGCGAAACCCCCGCGGCGTGACACACGCCGCGGGGGTCGCTCCGAGCCACCCCCATCCGAACGGGCTCGGTTTTCGGGATTAACGCCAGTGACCTTCGACCCACACGCGCACTTCGCGGTTCTCGTAGTGGCCGGCGTGGCAGATGGTCTTCCAGCGCGCGGCCTGGAGCTGCACCTGGAAGGCGCGGCCGTAGGCGTCGTGGCGCCAGCCGTAGACGGCCGGGACGAGCACGCGCTCGGTGCGGCCCTCGACCCACACGCGCTCGCAGCGCGTCTCGTAGTGGCCCGGGACCCACACGCGCTGCGGCGCGTAGGACCCGACCGGCCGGCAGCGCTCGAAGGAACCGTGGTTCAGCGTCAGCGCGAAGCCCCCGTGCTTCGTGCGCTGGCCGATGCTGAACTCGATGCCGCCGCCCAGGGTGGCTCGCGCGGCGGGGGCGAGCAGGACGCTGGCGGCCAGGGTGGCGAGGGACAGTCGTTTCAGGGCGCTCATGGTCGTTCTCCGGTTGGCGTCCGGGGTGGACGCGCCGGACCATGGCGAAGGGCGTGCCAGGCGGTGCGCGCGCCGGTCGAGGCTCGTGAGCGGGCGTCCGCGACCGCCCGCGCCGCGCCGCTGCAGCCTGCGAAGGGCGCGCTGTCCACCGCCGGTGTCGCCGGGAGAGTGCACCGCGCCGGGCGCGGGCGTAGGCTCTGCGCGCCATGCGCTCTCCCGCGACCTCGCTCGTCCTGCTGCTCACGCTCGCGGCCGCCTGCGCGGCGACCGACCCGCGCCTCGATCCGGGGAGCGGAGCCCCGCCCCACGGGGCGGCTGCCCCGCCGCGCACGCTCGACGAGCAGGTGCAGGAGCTGGCGCGCTCCAGCCAGCCGGGCTCGATGCACAAGCGCCTCGAGCCGCTGGTCGGCCTGTGGTCGGTCGAGCTGTGCGAGGTCGCGGACGACCAGCGCGAGCGCGCGCTCGCGCGCGGCGCGGCCGAGCTCAAGTGGGTGCACGAGGGCCGCTTCCTGTCCTGGGGCGCGACGCTGGAGGCCGCCGGCACGACCAGCGGCTTCCTGGGCTACGACCTGCGCGCGGGCCAGTACCAGCTGTTGATGATCTCCTCGCTCTCGAGCGGCATGGGCGTCGCGACCGGCTACGGCGACCTCTCCGGCCAGGGCGTGCGCTTCACGCAGGAGACGCTCGACGCGCCGACCGGCCGGCGCATGCGCATGACCAGCGTGCTGCGCCTGATCGAGCGCAATCACTTCGTGCTCGACGCCGAGGGCCGCGACGACCGCGGCCAGGAGCGCGTGGTGCTGCGCACGCACTACCGGCGCGTCGTCGCCAAGCCCTGACCTCGATCAGGACGGCAGCACGAACTCGCGCCGGCGCAGCCGCCAGGCGCCGAGGCCCAGCGCCACGGCGACGATCACGGCCAGCGTGCGCAGCGCGGCCAGCGCGCTCTCGACCTCGAGCGTGTCGAAGCTCTCGATCAGCTGCCACGCGCCCGAACCGCCCGACAGGATCAGGCTGCGCAGGTAGTACTGCACCGTCCAGCTCTGCATGCTGCTCGGGAAGTTGGCCAGCAGCGCCTCGAAGGCCAGCACGTACAGCACGCCCAGGATCACCGGGTAGCGCGTGAACACGCCCAGCACCGCGAACAAGGTCGCGTAGGCGACGCCGCCGGCCAGCACGGCCCACAAGAGCGGCCAGCGGATGCCGTCGTCGAGGATCGGCCCGCTGCCGCGCGCCGACTCGGCGATCCACAGCAGGCCGAGCGTCGAGAGCGTCAGCAGGAGCGACAGGAACACCAGGATCGCGCCCAGGCGGCCGAAGAGCAGCGTCGGGCGCGCGATCGGCCGCGAGAACAGGAACGAGATCGTGCGGTCCTCGACCTCCTCGGCGACCGCCGAGCTGCCCGCGATCAGGCCCAGCAGCGGCACGAGCACCTGCAGCAGCAGCCAAGCCCCGACGGTGGTGGCCAACTCGCCCGGCGAGACGCGCGCCGAGCCGGCGGTGACGCTGGCGGCGACGACCAGCGGCACCAGCGCCAACGCCAGGCACAAGAGCGCGCGCCGGCTCCAGGCCACGCGCTCGAGGTGCGTGCGGAAGAACAGCCAGGTCGCGGGGAGGGCCGGCATGTCAGGTGACGAGGTAGTCGAACACGGCCTCGAGGCTCGCGTCCCGGGACTCGAAGGTCTGGATGCCCGCGCCGACGCGCCCCGCCAGGGCCGGCAGGTCGCTGCACAGGCGTTCGAGGTCGCTGGTCTCGAGCGAGAGCCGCACGCCGTCGGCTTCGATGCGCACCGAGCTGACCACCGCCGATTCGAGCAGCGCGCTCGCCAGCCGGCGCGCGTCGCGGGCGCGGATCTCGACCTTGCGCGGCTGGCGCGTCAGCAGCCGGCGGATCTCGCGCACCGGGCCGCGCGCCAGGAGGCGCCCGCGGTGCACGAGCACCACGTTGGGCGTCAGCGCCTCGACCTCGTGCAGGATGTGGCTGGAGATCAGGATCGAGAGCCCCTGGACGGCGAGCGCGCGGAACAGCTCCGACATCTCGGCGCGCGCCAGCGGGTCGAGGCCGGTCATCGGCTCGTCGATGATCAGGAAGCGCGGGTCGTGCGCGATCGCCTGCGCGATGCGGATGCGCTGGCGCATGCCCTTCGAGTAGCCGCCCGTGCGCCGGTGGCGTGCGTCCGCCAGCCCGACGCGCTCGATCGCCTGTTCCGCGCGCGCGCGCGCCGCTGCCTCGCGGTGGCCCGAGAGGCGCGTCAGGAAGATGACGAACTCCAGGCCGGTCATCTCCTCGTAGACCGCGTCCTGCTGCGGCGCGAAGCCGATCAGGCGGAAGTAGTCGGGGTTGGCGAAGGGCACGTGGCCGAGCACGGTCAGCGTGCCGCGCGAAGGCCGGATCTCGCCCGCCACCAGCTTGAGGAAGGTCGACTTGCCCGCGCCGTTGGGACCGAGCAGCCCGACCACGCCCGGCTCGAGCGACAAGGTGAGATCGTTCAGGCCGACGACCTGTCCGTAGTAGCGCGAGAGGTCGCGCGCCTCGAGCAACAGGCTCACGCCACGGACTCCATGCGCCGCACCCGCAGCCAGAGCACGAGCCACGAGAGCGCGACGACGCCGCCCAGCCCGCTCCAGGCCAGGGCCGGCGACCAGTCGAGGCGCACGCCGACCACCTGCTCGACCTCGAAGATCGAGGCCGCCAGGCGCCACAGGCAGCGCGTGGGCGAGAGCACCTGCCAGCTCTGGTCGCGGTTGAGCCAGGACAGCAGGTTGGCCAGCCCCGACGAGAGCAGCACGTAGCCCGCGATGGTGACCACCGCGTAGGCCCAGCGCTTGAACAGGCTCGAGATCGCGAGCATGAAGCTCGCCAGCACGAAGGTGTGCACCGAGGTGTACAGCAGGATGTCGAGGAAGATCGAGCCGTGCTCGGTCAGGAAGCTCCAGCCCGGCGCGGCGAAGACCGCGGTCAGCGCGATCGCCAGCGCCGGCACGAGCACGCCGGCACCGATGAAGCAGGCGACCACGCCCAGCTTGCCCAGCAGGTAGTCGAGCTTCGACAGCGGACGCGCGAAGTACAGGAGGTGCGCGCCGCGCCGGCGGTCCTCGGCGATCAGGCCCGCGCCGTACCAGCCGGCGATCAACAGCGCGAACTGGCCCATGCCGAACACCGACCAGAAGACGATCGTGTGCACCTCGATCAGCGTGCCCGCCAGGCTGCCGATCACCTGCGTGCCCGGGTTGGCGCCCGCGGGCGTCAGCACCGCCGGCGCCAGGCCTTCCTCGAGCAGGAACTTGGTGTAGACGATGAAGCTGAGCACGAGCATCGCGCCGAAGGGCGGCAGGTAGAGCAAGAGCGGCCACTTGCGCTTGAGCGCCACGCGCACGCCGGCGGCGAGCAGCGGCAGGCAGCGCAGGCGCGCCGGCGCCAACCGGCCCTGGAAGCGCCGGTAGACCTCGGTGTGCGTGGTGGCCTTCAAGGACGCTCCTCGCGGCCCAGACCGGCGAGGAAGACCTGCTCCAGCGTCGCGCGCCGCTCGCGCAACGCCAGGATGCGCACCTCGTGGCGCGCGGCCAGCGCGAACAGCACGTCGGCGTCCCGGGCGCCCGCCGGCAGCTCGACCGTGCGCCGGCCGTCGCGCTCGCGGCGCAGCGCGATGCCGTCGGCGGCCAGCGCGGCCTCGAAGGGCGCCAGCTCGCCGTCGAGCTCGAGCTCGAAGCCCCGGCCGTCGGCGCCGGTCAGCTCCTCGATCGCGCCGGTCAGCGTCACGCGCCCCTGCTTGAGCACCACCACGTCGCGGCAGGTGGCCTCGACGTCGGGCAAGAGGTGCGAGCACAGCAGGATGTTCTTCTCTTGCGCGTGGCCGAGGTCGTGCACCAGCTCGAGCATCTCGCGCCGCCCCTTGGGGTCGAGCCCGTTGGTCGGCTCGTCGAGCAAGAGCAGCGCGGGGTCGTGCACCAGCGCCTGGGCCAGCTTCAGGCGCTGCTTCATGCCGGTCGAGTAGTCGTCCGCGATGCGGTAGCGCGCCTCGTCGAGGCCGACGTAGTCGAGCACCTCGTGCGCGCGCGTCAGCGCGTCGGTCGCGGTCAGGCCCGAGAGGCGCCCGAGCGTGGTCACCAGCTCGACCCCGTTCATGCGCGGGATCAGGCAGTCGCTCTCGGGCATGTAGCCGACCGAGGCGCGCAGCGCGCGCCGCCCGGCGGGCGTCGTCGGATCCTGCCCGGCGATCGTGGCGCTGCCGGCGTCGGGCTCCAGGAGGCCCAGCAGGAGCTTGATCAGCGTGGTCTTGCCCGCCCCGTTGGGTCCCAGGAGGCCGACCGGACCGCCCGCCAGCGTCAACTCGAGGCCGTCGAGCGCGCGCACGGAGCCGTAGCTCTTCGACAGTCCGTGGATCTCGATCACCGGGGCGCTCCTGCGCGGGTGCGGACTCTAGATTCCCGTTCCCGTCGCGTCCATCGGATCACGCCCGGCGCAGCAGGGCGCGCGCGACGGTCGAGACCAGGTCGCCGAGCAGCACGATCGCCGCTCCGAGCGTCACGAAGAACAGCATCTCGTCGTAGAAGAGCTTGGCGCGCGCGTCCTGGATCCAGTAGCCCAGCGACACGACGCCCAGCATCCCGAGCACGGTCGCCTCGCGCACGCAGGTCTCGAAGCGGTAGAAGAAGTACAGCAGGAAGCGCGACAGGGACAGCGGCAGCACGGCCGCGAACCAGAGCTGCGCGCGCCGCGCTCCCAACCCGGTCAGCGCGGCCAGCGGCTTGCGCTCGAGGTTCTCGATCGTCTCCGCGCCCAGCTTGCCCAGGATCCCGGCGTTGTGGATCGCCAGCGCCAGCACCGCCGGCCAGGCGCTGGGCCCGAGCATCGCCAGCAGCAGGAAGGCCCACACGTACTCGGGGATGGCGCGCAGGAAGATCAGGCCGGCGCGCACCAGCGCGTTGAGCGCCTGCCAGGCGCGCCGCCGTCCGGCGTGGCCCTGCTGCGCCAGGCAGGCCTGCTCGAAGGGGTGCACGGTCGCCAGCGTGCGCGCGGCGAAGGGCGCCAGGAGCAGGGCTCCCAGGCCGGCGAGCGAGATCGCCAGCACGGCGATCGAGAGCGTCGCGACCAGCGCCTCCGCGCCGTGCTCGCGCCACAGCGCCCCGGCCCAGGCGCCCAGCGCCGGCCAGCTGAACTCCGCCCCGCGCAGCGGGTAGGGCACGACCTCGACCGTGACGAACTGCGCGAGGTGCTCGCGGCGCGCCGGATCGCCGAGGGGCCGGAAGTCGAACTCGCCCGAGCACCAGGCCCACACGACCAGCGCGGCCAGCAGCGCCAGCGACAGGCGCACCAGGCGGCTGCGCGGCCGCTCGCGGTGCAGGCGGGCGAGGGACGCGTTCACGCCACGAACCTCCGGCGCAGGGCACCGCTCCACAGCTCGATGCCGATCACCAGCGCGCACAGCGCGTACAGGTAGGTCCAGACCTCGCCGTAGTGCAGGTTCTCGAATGCCTGGCTGATCGAGTAGCCCAGCGTCGGGAAGCCGAAGAAGCCCAGGATCGCCGAGCTGCGCACGGCGCACTCGAAGCGGTAGAAGGCGTAGGCGCACATGTCGGGCAGCGCGCGCGGCACGAGGCCGACGGCGAAGACCTGCAGGTCGCGCGCGCCGGCCGCGCGCAGCGCCTGCGCGGCGTCGCGCGGCGCCTCGTCGATCATCTCGGAGAAGACCTTGGCCAGCGTGCCGCCGTAGGGGATCGACAGCGCCACCACCGCGGCCACGTTGTTCAGGCCGAAGGCGGCCAGGAACAGCACGGCCCACAACAGCTCGTGCACCGAGCGCATGCCGACGATCACCACGCGCGTCGCCGACCAGACCGCCGGAGCGACGCTGCGGCGCAGGAAGCGCGCCAGACGGCTCTCGCCGCCGGCCGGCTCGTGCTCCCACCAGGCGCGCGAGCCGAGGAATCCGAGCACGGCGCCGAAGACCAGCGCCAGGCTCATGCCGGCGACGGCGAAGACCAGCGTGCGCCGCGCGGCGACCAGCGCCGCCACCCACAGCGGCGCTGCGCCGGCGGGTGCCTCGCCCTCGTAGCTCCAGGCCGGACGCAGCGCGCGCGCGAAGAAGTCGCGCACCAGCTCCAGGCCGCCCGCCTGCGGCACGAGCCCGACGAGCGAGGCATCGAGCGCCCAGGCCGCCAGCGCGGCGGCCAGCACCACCGCGGCCACGATCAGGCGCCGGCGCGTGAAAGGCGTGCGCGCGGCTCCGGCGCGCGGCAGCGGGACGCCCTCAGCTCGCATCGTCGGTCATCTCGGCGCGCTCCAGGCGGTAGAGCGACTCGAGCTCCGCGCTCGCGACCGCGGCGGCGGGCTTGTCGAACACCACCTGGCCGCGGCGCAGGCCGACCAGGCGCGGGAAGCAGCTCTGCGCCAGCGCGACGTCGTGCAGGCTGACCACCAGCGTCAGGCCGCGCTCGACCGCCAGCGCGTTGAGCAGCTCGACGGTGTCGCGCGCGCGCGCGGGGTCGACCGAGGACACCGGCTCGTCGCACAAGAGCGCGCCCGGCTCCTGGAACAGCGCGCGCGCGATCGCCACGCGCTGGCGCTGGCCGCCCGAGAGCGTGTCGGTGCGCTGGAAGAGCTTCTCGCCGATGCCCACGCGCTCGAGCAGCGCGGCGGCGCGCTCCAGGTCGTCGCGGCGCGGGTGCAGCAGCGCGCGCAGCGTGCCCCAGGTCGAGAGCCGGCCGAGCGCGCCGCTGATCACGTTCTGCGCCACGCGCAGGTTGGGCACCAGCGCCAGGTCCTGGTGCACGAAGCCGATGCGCGAGCGCAGCGCGCGCAGCCCGGCGGGCGTCAGCCGCGCCAGGTCGAGGCCGTCGGCCGTGACCACGCCGGCGCTCGGCCGCTGCGCACCGTTGAGCAGCCGGAGCAGCGTGGTCTTGCCCGCGCCGCTCGGCCCGACCAGCGCCACGCGCTCGCCCGGGCCGCAATGGAAATCGACTCCCGCGAGCGCCGCGCGGGAGTCGAAGTCCACCGTGGCGGTGGCCGTGCGGAAGTCGAGCGCGGCGGCGGGGGCGGCCCCGCCGCGCAGCGCCGGCTCAGCGGATGAGCCCGAGGTCCTTCGCGACACTCTTGAGCACGTCGAAGTCGGCGTTCGTGGCGGCCACCAGGCCCTGCGGGCGGTCCAGCGGCTTGAGCAACTCGGCGTCGGTGATCGCCAGGAGCGCGGCCGTCAATTTGTCGGTGAAGCCCGCGCCGAAGGTCTCGTCGAGCTTGGGATGGGCGAGGAAGTGGTAGTCGACGTAGCTGGGCGTGACCCAGATCACCTTGCACTTCTCGGGGTCGACGCCCTTGGTCGGGTCCTTCTTGAACTCGGCGACCATGCGGTCGTAGACCGCCATGTCCAGCGCGCCCGCGTCATACGTGCCGGCCTCGACCAGCTTGGCGGTCTTGTCGTGGCTGCCCGAGTAGGCATTCTCGGCGCCGAAGAACTCCTTGGGCGTCTGCTTGGTGAACTTGCGGATGAAGTGCTCGGGCATCAGCCGGCCCGAGGTCGAGGAGTCCGAGCCGAAGGTGAACTTCTTGCCCTTGAGCTCCATCGGGAACGCGTCCGACTTGGTCAGGCCCGACTTGGCGTTGGCGATGAAGTAGCTCTTGAAGTCGCGGTCGATCTTGCCGCAGGCGATCACCTTGGCGGTCGCGACCTTCTCGCGTGCGCGCAGGCCGGTCAGGCCGCCGAACCAGGCCAGCTGCAGGTCGCCCTTGGCGAAGCCCTCGACGGTCGCGGGGTAGTCGGCGCAGGGCACGTACTCGACCTTGATGCCCAGTTTCTCGCCGAGGTGCTTGGCCAGCGGCTTGTACTTGGCCTCCAGCTCGGAGGTGTTCTGGTTGGGGATGCCCGAGAAGCGCAGGACCTTGGTGTCCTGGGCCGGCGCGGGTTCCGCGGCGGGCGGGAGCGCGTCCTGGGCGCGCGCGCTCAGCGCGCAGAGGCTCAGGGCGACGACGGAGACGGTCCACGAACGACGGATGAGGTGCAGCACGGCACGTCCTTTCGGTGGGGGCGCCGGAACAGTCGGCGCACGCGGCCACGCATGGGTTGGGGAGAACGGATCGAGAGCGTACCCGGAACGAGGGGCAGGGCAAGCGCGAGCGCAGCCTGGGTCGGCGTAAGGCCGCGGTAGCCGAGCGATCTCGGACCTCGTTGATGACAGGTCGAGCTGCGGACTCCTAGAATCCGCCCCGGCGCGACCGTCGCCGCGCACGAGTCCCCGGTGCCCCTTACAGAGCGGGAGCCCCCATGAGTTCCGAGCACGTCCGCGAGGACGAAGCAGGCCAGGATCTGCCGCGTCGTCTGTTCCTGAGGAATGCCGGCGGCGTGGCCGCGGGCGCGGTGATCGGACAGGGCCTCTTGGCCGCCTGCCAGGCCGACCCGGGCGCGCGCGCCAGCACCGCGGCCGAGCCCGCGGCGCCGGTCGCGAAGCAGGGCGCCACCAAGCTGGCCGGCGAGATCGAGATCGAGCTCTCGATCAACGGCGCGAAGCAGAAGCTGCGCCTCGAGCCGCGCACCACGCTGCTCAACGCGTTGCGCAACCACTGCACGCCGCCGCTGACCGGCACGAAGCTGGTGTGCGACCGCGGCAACTGCGGCGCCTGCACGGTGCACGTCGACGGCGCGCCGGCCTACGCCTGCCTGCTGCTGGCGGCGGCGCAGACGGGCAAGGCGATCCGCACCATCGAGGGCCTGGGCACGCCCGAGCAGCTCTCGCCCTTGCAGGAGAACTTCTGCGCCCACGACGCCTCGATGTGCGGCTTCTGCACGCCGGGCTTCGTGATGTCGATCACGGCCTGCCTCGAGCGCCGGCCCGACGCCGACCTGGAGACGATCAAGCAGTCCTGCGCCGGCAACGTCTGCCGCTGCGGGACCTACCCGCACGTGTTCGCGGCGGCGCTCGCCACGGCGCGCGGGCAGAAGGGAGGGACGCGCTGATGGTCCCCTTCGAAGCGAGCTCGAACGGCGCTCAAGACGCGGCCCAGACGCCGCCCAAGCCGCGTACGCGCAAGGTCAAGACCACGCAGGACGTCAACGGCGTCCCGCAGGAGATCGAGATCGAGGTCGAGGACGTCGACGGTCCGCGCTGGGGCGCGCGCGACACGCTCAAGGTGCTCAACACCGACCTGCGGCGCGTCGACGGACCGGTCAAGGTCTCGGGTCGCGCGCGCTACACGCACGACGTGCGCCTGCCGGGCATGGTCTTCGCGCGGCTCCTGTGCTGCCCGCACCCGACCGCCGAGGTCAAGGTCGACGCGAGCGCTGCGCTGGCGCTCCCGGGCGTCGAAGCGGCCTTCCAGATCGCGGAGAAGACGCGCTACCTCGGCCAGCCGATCGCGGTGGTCGCGGCGCGCACGCCCGAGCTGGCCGACGACGCGCTGCGCGCGTTGAAGGTCGAGTACACGCCGCAGCCCTTCGCGGTCGACCGCGACCAGGCGCTGGCGGACGGCGCGCCCAAGGTGCGCAAGGACGGCAACCGCGGCAAGCCCGCGACGCAGGGCGACCTGGCCGAGGCCGAGGCGGCCCTGGCGGGCGCGGCGGCGGTGGTCGAGGCCACCTACACGCTGCCCGTGCAGCACCACGCCTCGCTCGAGACGCACGGCTGCGTGGTCGACTTCCGCGGCGGCTCGGAGGCGACGCTGTACCTCTCGACGCAGTCGACCTTCGGCTCGGACGAGCGCGTGGCGGAGCTCTTGGGCCTCAAGGCCAACCAGGTGACGACGATCGTCGAGTACATGGGCGGCGGCTTCGGCTCGAAGTTCGACCTGGGGGTCGAGGGCGCGACGGCCTGCCGCGTGGCCAAGCAGCTCGGCAAGCCCGTACACCTGATGTTGACGCGCGCCGACGAGTTCCTGATGGCGGGCAACCGCAGCGGCAACCGCGTCACCTACAAGGCCGGCATGGACCAGACCGGCAAGTTCGTCGGCATGGTCGTGCGCGCCGAGAAGTACGGCGGCATCGGCGAGGGCTCCTTCGCGCGCCCGCCCTACATCTACCAGGGCGGCACGCTGCACTCGGAGGTCCAGGCGGTCTACACGCACACCGACTCGAACCGCGCCATGCGCGCGCCGGGCCACCCGCAGGCCTCGTTCGGCATCGAGAGCGTGATCGACGAGCTGGCCTACAAGCTCGGCCTCGACCTGGTCGAGGTGCGCAAGCAGAACCTCAAGGACCCGGTGCACGTGCGCCAGCTCGAGCGCGTGGCGCGCGACATCGGCTGGGGCGAGCACGCGCACCGCACCAAGCCGGGACCGGGGAACGGCCTGCAGGTCGGCATCGGCTTCGGCGTCGCGGTCTGGGGCGGCGGCGGCTCGGGCGGCACGAAGTGCGAGGTGCGCATCGACCCCGACGGCTCGGTGACGGTCTCGGTCGGCACGCAGGACCTGGGCACCGGTTCGCGCACCCTGGTGGCGGCGATCGTGGCCGAGGAGCTGGGCCTCGAGCTCGGCCAGGTCACGGCGCGCATCGGTTCCTCGCGCCTGCCCTCGGCCACCGGCTCGGGCGGCAGCACGACCACCGGCTCGCTCTCGCCGGCGGTCAAGGACGCGGCGCACAACGCGCGGCTGCTCCTGCTCGGCCACCTGGCGGAGGTGCTGCAGGTCAAGCCCGAGGAGCTGCGCGTCGAGCGCGGCTCGATCGCCGAACTCGGCGGCAAGCAGCGGCGCCTGCCCTGGAAGCAGGCCTGCGCGACGCTGACGCGCCAGCCGATCACGGCCAGCGGCGCCTGGGAGAAGAACATGGCCGTCAACCTGATGGGCAACGGCATCCACGGCGCGCAGGCCGCGCGCGTCGAGGTCGACACGCTGACCGGCGCGGTGCGCGTGCTCAAGATCGTGGCGATCCAGGACTGCGGCCTGCCGATCAACCGCATGGCGGTGCGCAGCCAGCTCAACGGCGGCGTGATCCAGGCCCTGTCCTACGGGCTCTTCGAGGAGCGCGTGATCGACCCGGTGCTGGGCTCGATGCTCAACGCCAACTTCGAGGAGTACAAGCTCGCCGGACCGCTGGAGATGCCCGAGATCGTCGCCCTCATCGACGACGACGACCAGCGCCAGCAGGTGATCGGCATGGCCGAGGGCGCGATCGTGCCCGGCCACTCGGCGATCGCCAACGCCGTGCACAACGCCTGCGGCGCGCGCGTGCGCAGCCTGCCGCTGACCCCCGACAAAGTCCTGGCCGCACTCGGCCGTCTCTCCTGAGGTGCCGCCATGAAAGCCTTCACGCTGATCCAACCGCGCTCGCTGGCCGATGCGCTGGGCGAGCTGGCCGCGAACCGCGACGCCAAGGGGGCGGCACCCGTGCGCGTCCTCGCCGGCGGGCAGGACCTCTTGACCGAGATGAAGGAGCACCTGGTCGAGCCGCAGGCGCTGGTCGAGCTCAAGCGCGTGCCGGGCCTCGACGCGATCGAGCTCGACGCCCAGGGCGGCTTCAAGCTGGGGGCCTTGGCCACCGTCACCGCGCTCGAGCAGCACCCCGAGTTGCAGAAGCGCCTGCCGCTCCTGGTGCAGGCGGCAGCCACGGTCGCCAGCCCGCAGATCCGCAGCCAGGGCACGCTGGGCGGCAACCTGTGCCAACGGCCGCGCTGCTGGTACTACCGGCTCGAGTCCGCCAAGTGCCTGAAGAAGGGCGGCTCGGAGTGCTTCAGCTACGCCGGGATGAACAAGTACAACGCGATCCTGGGCGGCGGGCCCTCGTACATCGTGCATCCCTCGGATCTCGCGCCGGCGCTGGTCGCGCTGGAGGCCGAGGTGGTGCTGCGTTCGGCGGCCGGCGAGCGGCGCCTCAAGCTCGAGGACTTCTACACGCTGCCGGCCGACGGCGACATCACCACCGAGACCGTGCTGCGCCCCGACGAGCTCCTGACCCAGGTGATCGTGCCGCCGCCGCCGCCGGGGATGAAGAGCGTCTACCTCAAGTTCCGCGAGCGCGGCTCCTTCGACTTCGCGCTCTCGGCCGTGGCCGCCTGCGTGTGGAGCGAGGGCGGGCGCGTGAAGCGCGCGCGCCTGGTGCTCGGCGGCGTGGCACCGCGGCCCTGGCGCGTGCCGGCGGCGGAGAAGCTGCTCGAGGGCCGGGCCCTCGACGCGGCCGCGCTGGCCGCGGCGGGCGAGGCGGCGGTCGCGGGCGCCGAGGCGCTGGGCCAGAACGACTACAAGATCCCGCTGACCAAGGGCCTGATCGCGCGCGCGCTGGGCGCCTGCGCCTAGGAGGGACCGTGGAGCCCCAGCCGCGCGACACCGCCGCGCTCGACCTGAGCCCCTTCTGCAAGGCGCTCTCGAGCAAGAAGCTGACCTTCCGCCTGACGCCGCCGCAGACGGAGGCCGACATCCTCGATGCCAGCTGCCACACCTGGTGCCGCCGCACGCACCATGCGATCGGCCCGGACGGCGAGGTGGTCTCGGTCGAGGACTGCCGCCGCGGACGGAGCTGTTTCGAGCCCTTCTGAACTCGCGCGCGGGAGTTAGGATCGAGGAGGCCCGCAGGCTTCCGGAGGTATCCCATGCTGCAACCCTTGTCCCTGTCGCTCTCCCTGGTCGCGTTCGATCTCTCCGCCGTGCCGCCCGCCGCCGACGCGACGCCGCGCGGAACCTATGTCGAGGCGCGCAGTGCCAGCGTCTTCGCCGGTGGTTGCCACTACGGCGGCGAGTCGGTCACCAGCGGCGGCGAGGCGCTGCTCGTCTGGCGCTTCGAGTCCGGCTCGCACGCCGGCATCGACCTGGCCGGACTGGACGTCGCGCTGGCGCTGGTCGGCGAGCGCAACCTGGTCGAGGGCGGTCCGCGCCGGAGCCAGCTGTACTTCGCTCCCGCCAGCCTGCCCGAGCAGCGCGCGGCCGCGACGGCGCTCTTGCAGCGCGAGCTCGGTGCGACGCTCGGCACGCAGCTCGCGCCGCGCGTGGTCGACCTCGAGCTGTCCTTCGCGGGCGACACCTGGTCGGCGCGCGCTCCGGAGCTGTTCGCCTTCAGCGGCGAGCTGCTGCCCGACCGCGCGTGCTGCAAGATGCCGCTGGCCGTCTGGTACACGCCCTTCGCGCGCCTCGAGCAGCCGATCGTCGGCCGCACCGACGAGTTCCGCTTCACGGACGAGCGCCTGGCGACCAGCTGGTCGCGCCCCGGCGAGAACGCGGCCTTCCTGGGCCGCTTCGCCTACGCGACGCGCTGAACGACGACGGCGCGCACGAAACGAGCGAGGCCGCGCACCCGCTGGGGTGCACGGCCTCGCGTGCTTGTCGGACCGCCTCGGCGGCGGCCGTCACCATCAGCGCGACACGGGCTGGCCGGTGGCCGGCACGTAGGCCGCGTTGTTGGTGATGATCACGCGGTCGAGCTTGGCGCCGTCTTCGCGCCAGCGGATGCGCAGCGTGTGGCTGCCGGGTTGCAGGGTCCACTTGAGCGGGTCGTTGGCGCCCGAGTCGTTGACCTTGTCCCAGGTCCAGGTGCTGCTCGCCGCGAGCGTCCAGGTCTTGTAGGTCCCGGAGTCCAGCTTGGCCATGAAGGTGTTGTCGGCCGTGGTCGGGGCCTGCACCAGCGCCCAGACGTAGAAGTCGTCGGCGTGCGTGACGTCGAAGGTCAGCGCGGCGGCGCCGCTGTTGCTCGTGGTGCTCGAGTTCGTGCCGGTGCCGTTGGGCACCCACAGGAACTCGCCGCCCGAGGCGTTGGCGTCGGTGACGCGCACCATCGGCGAGTTGATCGTCGCCGACTCGGCCTGCAGGTCGAAGGTCTGGAACACGCGACCGCTGTCGCGGGTCACGTAGGAGACCGTGTTGCCTTCGATGCCCGCGAAGCGCTTGTCGCGCGACACGGAGGTTCCGACGCTGACCTCGAAGGAGTGATCGCCGTCGAGCAGGCCGTCCTCGCAACCGCAGACCTGCACGAGCTGGGGCGAGAACCAGTTCTCGGGCGTGAAGACCAGCTTGGTCTTGCTGACCATGCCTTCCGTCGTGTCCGTGACGGTCACGGGCACGGTGACGTTGGCCTCCGGCCGATCGCTGAGCACGATGCGCAGCTCCGCGGGCGCGCCGCCCTCGGTCACCTCCGCGCCGGGCGCGGTCAACAGCTGGAAGCAGGGCAGCAACGTGCTGTGGAACGGCAGGAGCGGGATCACCGCGCCCGACGCACCGGTCTTGGGCAGCACGAGCGGCACGTCGACCGCCTCGCACACGCCGCTGTCGCAGGCCAACAGGTTGGGCACCAGCCCGCCGCTGAGGTTGGGCAGGTGGCCGACCACCAGCGGCAGATCGGGGCCGTCGAAGGGGGCGCGGCGGTACTTGACGCGCTCGTCCGTCAGCGTCTTCAGGAAGGCGACCAGCGCGGCCTTGCGCTCCTCGTCCATGCCACCGATGCCCGCGACCTCCGGGTCGAGGTCGTCGATGTTCTCCTGGAAGAAGTGCGCGCCACCGGCATAGAAGTCGACCACCTGCTCGAGCGTCGAGAAGCCGCCGTGGTGTCCGTAGGGACCGGTCAGCTCGATGTTGCGGAGCGAAGGCGTCTTGAAGGCACCGTTGACCGCGATGCGCTCGGCCGGACCGCAGGGCGGTTGCAACTGGCCGCCGTCGACGTCCTCGCCGGCCTTGGCCCGCGCGGCCAGGGAGAAGGGGCCGAAGGGGCCCGAGCCGCCGTTGCCCAGGTCTTCCAACGTCTGGCGCATGCCGATGTTGTAGAAGCCGTTGTCGTAGACCGCCGGTCCCTTGACCTGGCCCATCTCGATGTAGCCGCAGAAGGCCCCCGCGATGTAGAGCGTGTAGTTGCCGGCCGGCAGGCCCGGCCAGTTCCAGGCCATGTCGACGCGGAAGAGCTTCGAGCAGTTGTCGCCGATGCGCAGCCGGACCCCGGCCTCGAAGCCCGAGTTCTGCGGCGCGGAGTTGCCGGGCGTCAGCACCAGGCGCTCGTCGAGCGGCGCGCAGCTGCCGGCGCCGGTCGAGAAGTAGCCGAAGCCCCAGGCCAGCGGCGCACCCGCGCCGCCCGGCGGACGGATCTCGATCAGCTTGCCGCGCGGGTCGATCGTCAGCGGCAGGTCCGTGGCGTGCAACACCTCGTCCGCAGGCGGCGGGTAGGTCACGAACTGCAGGCCACCTTCGGCGAAGCCGTCTTGCATCAGCATGCGCTCCAGCGGTCCCTCGAGCGCGATGTTGGTCAACGTCGCACCCGCGAACTCGGGGCCGGAGTGGCAGACGATGCACGCGCCGCGGTCGAGGAAGATGTCGAGGCCTTCCTTCTCCTGTTCGGTCAGGATGTCGGAGTTCGAGCCGCCCTCGCCGCCGCCGTCCATGTACTGGTCGTAACGGCAGTCGTCGGAGACCAGCGTCGACTCGTAGCACAGGATCGCGAGGCCCCAGAAGAGCGGGAAGTTGCGCTCCATCTGGGTGTAGCCGCCGAAGTCCTGGTTCGAACCCCAGAGCTTCTCTTCGAAGGCGCCCATGATCATGTCGTCGTAGCCCAGGCCGATCAGCAACCCGTTGTTGTTGTCGTTGGCATCCGGCACGCGGTCGATCGAGCCCAGCACGCTGTCGAAACGGTCGACGCGCTGGCGCGCCAGGGGCGAGAGCGAGAGCATCTTCCGGCCGAGCTTGTGGAACTCGCGGCCCGAGTAGGACATCTCGAAGTCCGAGAGCGGCGGCCCGACAGACTGCGAGGCCAACGCGCCGTGGTCGAACAGGTGGCGCTCCTCGAGCACCGGGTCGCCCGCGCCGGGGCCCTGCTTGACCAGGATCTTCGCGTCGGGGTCGGTGTCACCGAAGGGGTTGACGCCGTTGAAGTAGTGGTTGGCGCGCCCGTCGAAGAACAGGCGGTGCAGGAACACCGCGTTGATCACGGTCGGCGTGTTGCGCGGCTCGACGCGGCGCGTGTTGACGTTGCCGACGTGGAAGTTGTGGTTGTCGAGCTCGATGTCGCCCGAGTCGAAGCGGCTGCCGACGTTGATCTCGTCGTTCGTGCGGTGGAACACGCCCATCGACGACAGGCGGTCGTCCGTGTCGTGGATCACCGCGGACGTGTTGTCGTCCGGCACGGCCAAGCGGCGGAACGGGAAGTCGCACGAGCGCACCAGGTAGTTCGGTCCGCCGCCGCCCGAGAAGAACGTGTCGAACTGGTCCCCCGGACCCGGGTTGACCTGGTTGGCGGCGCGCGAGTCGCTGCCGGCATGGAAGTGGCAGGAGGCGCAGGCGGTCTTGCCGTCGCTGCCGACCTGGATGTCCCAGAACAGCGCCTTGCCGAGTTGGACGGCCCGATCGAAGTCCTTGACGGCGAAGTCCAGGTTCGACGGCAGCTGCACCTGGACCGTCTTCAAGGACGGCGGCGGCACCGGCGTCGGATCGACGTGCGGCGGGACCTGGGCGACGACCAGCGTCGCCACACAAGGCACCGCGAACAGGAGCAACGCGAGCGGACGGCTGGACAGCCCCCGCGACAGACAGGAGAACTTCAAGGCAACCCCCTTGATGCAGAACAATGGTGCGGAACCCGTGGAAGGTCCGAGGATGGGTCCGAGGATAGCGCAATTCGTGAGGCCGGGAAGGGGGATATGCGAACTCGTGCGCACGCCCTCGGGAGATCTCGGACTCGCATCCTTGCGAGAGTGTTGAGTCGCGGGCGCCGCGCGCCATCCCGCGCGAGCGAGCCCCAAGAAAAACGACGACACGCGCGAGCGCGCGTGTCGTCCGGAACCCATCACACGGCGAGGGCAGCCCCCCGCCTGTGAGTCACTTGGCGTTGCTGGGGTCGCCGCCGATGCCCAGCGGGAGCAGGTCGCCGTTGTTCTGCGTCCCCTGCCCGAAGGGCAGCGAGGCCGCGCTGTAGCCGCCGACCTTCTCGATCAGCACCGCGAGGAACGCCGGGTCGGCGATCGAGGTGTTCGAGGAGAACGCCACGTTGCCGTTGAGACGCATCCAGCCCGACTTGAGGTACTCGGCGCTGGGGATCTCGTTGAGGGCGTGGTTGGTCGACAGCAGGAAGTCGTTGGCGAACAGCCCCGAGATGTCGAGCAGCGACACGTAGTCCCAGCAGCGGAACTGGTACTGCGACGAGAAGGCCTCTTCGTTGTCGTTGTAGATCAGGAAGTCGATGATCGCGTCGAAGGCCTGGCCGCCCGTCAGGTTGACCAGCACCAGCGCCGAACCGTTGCTGCCCGGGCCCGATCCGTACATGTGTTGCGGGTCCTGGCCGAGGAAGCGCGGGATCAGGATCTCGTCCGGAGCTTCCGAGTACTCCTGGCCGTCGAGGTCGCGGATGCCGTCGCTGTCGCCGTCGGTCGGGTCGCCGTCTTCCGTGGCGTTCGAGCCGGCCTTGAACACGGCCGGATTGACCGAGTAGTCGAACAGGCCGAGGCCGTCGATCACGAGGTTCGAGCCGATCAGGTGGTCGAACTTGATCGGGGTCGTGCCCGGGACCGACTCGGCGTAGCAGTACAGGTAGCCGGCCTGGTAGTTCGGGTTGTCGAACTTGGTCAGCACCGAGATCGTGTCGTTCGGCGTCAGGCGGCGCGTGCGGTTGGTCTCGAGGCAGTTGACCGTGCCGTAGCTCGCGTTGTAGCGGGCGCGGTAGACGTAGTGCACGTCGACCGTGTCCGTGCTCAGGTCGCCGTTCGCGGTGTTGGTCACCGTGATCAGGTTGGCGACACCGGCGCGGTTGTCGAACTCGTGGAAGAGGAGCAGGCTGCCCGGGGTCTGGAGGACGTCCTGGGCGGTCGCCGGCTGGCCGAGGAAGGCCATGCCGAGAAGGGGGAGCAGGTTGAGGTTCATGGTGCAGATCCGGGGAAGTGGGCCGGGCAGCCGTGGGTCGGCACTCCCGGGGAGCGGGCCAACGAGTCGCACTGGGCGACAAGAAGTGCTCGCACCGCTCTCAGAAAGTAGGAAGTCTCAATACTACGGGACGGGCCGCGCGGATGCAATGGGTTCAACACGCCGCGCGGGGGGATCCCACGTGGAATCTATCCCCGCCTTGTCGACCAGGTCGGCAAGCCGTCGAGAAACCCGTTCCGACCGACGCTCGGCGGGGCGACGGCGAGGCTCGGGACCGTCCGCGCGGGGCTGCGCCTTGCCGGGCCGAGCCGCCGGGCTCAGACTCCAGCGCGGATGAGCGCGCGCGACCCCAATGATTGGATGTGGGAGCGGGCGGCCGAGCTGCTCGAGCGCACGGCCTGGGTCCAACGGCGCTTCTTCCAGGCCCCGCACCAGCGCGGCACGGCCTGGGAGCCGCCGGTCGACATCTTCGAGACGGCCGAGGAGCTCTACGTCCTGGTGGCCCTGCCGGGGGTCGAAGCGGCCCGGGTCGAGATCAGCTGCCAGGCGGACGTGCTGGTGATCGAAGCGCGGCGCTTCCTGCCCCAGGAGTGCGATCGCTCCGAAGTGCGGCGGCTCGAGATCCCGCAGGGGCGCTTCCAGCGCCGCATCCCGCTGCCCAATCCCCACTGCACGCTCGGCCGTCACGAGGTCAAGGACGGGCTGCTCTTCGTGCGCCTCAGGAAACCGGTCTGATGCAACCCTCGGATCCCGTCGTCCAGGTCGACCCGCCCGCCGACGCGCGCGTGATCGTCGTGCCGGTGCGCAACATGGTGCTCTTCCCGGGCGTCGTGCTGCCGGTCGTGATCGGCCGCGAGCGCTCGGTGCGCGCGGTGCAGGAGGCCGTGCGGCGCCAGGCGCCGATCGCGGTCGTGCTGCAGCGCGACGAATCGATCGAGCACCCGCGCCTGTCCGACCTGCACGCCGTCGGCACGCTGGCCGAGGTGATGCGCTACCTGACCGCGCCCGACGGCAAGCACCACGCGATCTGCCAGGGCGTGGCGCGCTTCCGGCTGCTCGACCTGGTGGAGGAGCACGAGCTCCTGACCGCGCGCATCGAGCGCATCGAGGAGCGCGATCCGGCGCGCACGCCCGAGCTCGAGGCGCGCTTCCTGGCGCTCAAGCAGCAGGCCAGCGAGGTGCTGCAGCTGGCCCCCGGTGCGCCCGAGGAGCTGGCGGGCGCCATCCAGGGCATCACCTCGCCGGCGATGCTGGCGGACATGGTCTCGACCTTCCTCGACATCCCGCTGGCGGAGAAGCAGGAGCTGCTCGAGACCTTCGACCTGACCGCGCGCCTCGACCTGGTGGCGGTCAAGCTCGGCAAGCTGGCGCAGGTGCTGCGCCTCTCGCACAAGATCCGCCAGGACACGGCCGGCGAGCTCAACAAGGCCCAGCGCGAGTACTTCCTGCGCGAGCAGCTCAAGCAGATCCAGAAGGAGCTGGCCGGGCCGGGCGCGGAGGGCGGCGACGTCCTGGCGCTGCGCGAGGCGCTGGCCAAGGCCGGACTGTCGGAGGAGGCGCGCAAACACGCCGACAAGGAGCTGGCGCGCCTGGAGCGCATGAACGAGTCGGCGGCCGAGTACTCGATGCTGCGCACCTGGCTCGAGGTGCTCTCCGAGCTGCCCTGGGCCAAGGAGAGCACCGACCGCCTCGACATCCCGCGCGCGCGCGCCGTGCTCGAGGCCGATCACCACGGCCTGGAGAAGGTCAAGCGCGCGATCCTCGAGTACCTGGCGGTGCTCAAGCTCAAGCCGGACGGCAAGCGCGCCAACCTGTGCCTGGTCGGTCCGCCGGGCGTCGGCAAGACCTCGCTGGGCCAGTCGATCGCGCGCGCCATGGGCCGCGCCTTCGTGCGCGTGTCGCTGGGCGGCGTGCACGACGAGGCCGAGATCCGCGGCCACCGCCGCACCTACATCGGGGCCCTGCCCGGCAACATCGTGCAGGGGCTGCGCAAGGCCGGCACCAAGAACCCGGTGTTCATGCTCGACGAGCTCGACAAGCTCGGCGCCGGCATCCAGGGCGATCCCTCGGCGGCGCTGCTCGAAGTGCTCGATCCGGAGCAGAACCGCGCCTTCCGCGACAACTACCTGGGGCTCTCGGTCGACCTCGGGCGCGTGCTGTTCATCGGCACCGCGAACGTCCTGGATCAGATCCCGGCCGCGCTGCGCGATCGCTTCGAGATCATCCACCTGCCGGGCTACACGCAGAGCGAGAAGCTGGCGATCGCGCGCCGCTACCTGGTCAAGCGCCAGCTCGAGCAGAACGGCCTGACGGCCCGCCAGCTGGTCATCGAGCCCGCGGTGCTCAAGCTCGTGGTGCGCGAGTACACGCGCGAGGCCGGCGTGCGCAACCTCGAGCGCCTGATCGGCCAGCTGGTGCGCCACGCCGCCGTGCGCATCGTCGAACACAAGGCGCGCCGCGTGCGCCTGGCACCGGACGACGTGCCGGCCATCCTGGGCGCGCCGCGCTTCGCCAGCGAGCTGGCCGAGCGCACCGCGCTGCCGGGCGTCGCGATCGGCCTGGCCTGGACGCCGGTGGGGGGCGAGATCCTGTTCGTCGAGGCCAGCGCGATGAGCGGCCGCGGCAAGCTGATCCTGACCGGTCACCTGGGCGACGTGATGCGCGAGAGCGCGCAGGCCGCGCTGACGCTGGCGCGCTCGCGCGCCAAGGGCCTGGGCGTCGAGGCGCGCTGGTTCGAGACCCACGACCTGCACGTGCACCTGCCGGCCGGCGCGATCCCCAAGGACGGGCCGAGCGCGGGCGTCGCGCTGTACACCGCGCTGGTGTCGCTGATCACGCGCCGCAAGGCGCGCTCGGGCGTCGCGATGACCGGCGAGATCAGCCTGCGCGGCCTGGTGCTGCCCGTCGGCGGCATCAAGGAGAAGGTGCTCGGCGCGCTGGCGGCCGGCCTCGACACGGTGCTGCTGCCCGAGCGCAACCGCCCGGACATGGAGGAGGTGCCGGCCGAGGCGCGCAAGAAACTGCGTTTCGTGTTCGTGCGCGACATCGCCGAACTCGAACGCCACGCGCTCGAGCGCCGGCCGGCGAAGTCCGCGCCGCAGCCCGCGTCGGCCGCGCGGCGTGCCGCGCGCACCCCGGCGCGTTCCCCGGCGCGCAGCCCGGCGCGTGCCCCGGCGCGCGGAACCGGCAAGGGCGTCAGGCGCCGGCTCGCAGCCAAAGCCACGCCGCCGCGATCGCGAGCGTGACCAGCGTCACCGGCACGCCGACGCGCGCGTGCGCGCGCCAGCTGATCGCCACGCCGTGCGCGCGCGCCTGGTCGACCACGATCAGGTTGGCGATGCTGCCGACCAGCAGCAGGTTGCCGGCCAAGGTCGAGCTCAGCGCCAGGATCGCGCCGGCCTGCGGGTGCGTGGCGTGCGGCAGCAGCAGCATCACCGACGGCACGTTCGAGACCAGGTTGGCGAGCGGCACGCTCAGCGCGAAGAGCGGTGCCGGCGCCGACAGGTCGAAGCCCTGGTGCGCCAGCCAGGACGCGGCCTCCGCCAGGCGTCCCGTCTGCGCCAGCGCATGCTGCACGACGAAGAGCCCCATGAAGAGCAGCAGCAGCGGCCCGTCGACCTGCTGCAGCAGCGCGCGCGAACTCTGGCGCCGGCTGACCAGCAAGAGGCCGGCGGCGCCCAGCGCCAGCGCCTCGCGCGGCCAGGGCGCGAACAGGAAGCAGCCCAGCAGCACGGCCAGCAGCACCAGTCCCTTGGCCGCCGCCGGCCGGTCGAGCGCCGGTTCGTCGCTCGCGCCGCGCACGGCGGCGCGCTGCCAGCGGCCGCGCACGCGCCACACGATCACCGCCTGCACGGCGCACAGGCCGAGCAGGCTGGGCAGCGCCGCGTCGGCGAGGTAGCCGGCGAAGTCGAGCTGCAGCGCCTGGCCGATCAGCATGTTCTGCGGGTTGCCGATCAGCGTCGCGGCCGAGCCGACGTTCGAGCCCGCCGCCAGGCCGAGCAGGAAGGGCACGGGATCGAGCCCGCGCCGCAGCGTGCCCTCGACCACCAGCGGGGCCATCGCCAGGCAGACGATGTCGTTGACCAGCAGGGCCGACAACAGGCCCGCGGTCAGGATCACGCCGAACAGCAACCGCTCGGGCGAGACCTCGAGCGCCGCGAGGCGGCGCGTGACGGCCGCGTAGAAGCCGCTCTCCTTCAGCTGGCCGGAGAGCACCATCATCCCGAACAGGAGCGCGATCGTCGCCACGTCGACCGCCGCCCAGGCCTCGCGCGGCGTCAGCGCGCCGATGGCGATCAGCGCCAGGGCGCCCAGCACCGCGATGCCGGTGCGATCGAGGCGCAGGCCGGGCCAGCCGCCGAGCAGCATGCCCAGGTAGACCAGCGCGAAGACGGCGAAGACCGCGTTCTCCATCCGCGCGACGCTACTCCTCGTCGATCTCGGCCAGCTGCGCCTCGCCGCGCTGGAACTCGCGCACCAGCGTGGTCGCGTAGACCCCCTTGCCCAGCGTGAAGCGCAGCGTCAGCGTGCCTTCGCCGGCCTCGCAGGCCAGCTCGCCCGGGAAGACGCGCGCCGCGCGGCGCGTGCCGTCGAGGCGCGCGCGCGCGAAGTCCTCCAGCGTGCAGCCGGCCTCGGCCAGCAGCTCGGCCTCGAGGCGGCCGGGTTCGCCCGCGGCCGGCCGCAGCGCGCCGCCGTAGATCGGGCCGGTGGCGACGATCTCGCGCCGCGCGGCGCGCTCGTTCTCCGCAGCCTCGTCGAGCACGTCGAACAAGGCCCCGTTGGCCACCTTCTTCGCCACGTCGCCGGTCAGCAGCCGCTCGAACCAGCCGCGCTCCAGGCGCGCGACCAGCCAGCGGTTGAAGAGCTCGGCCTGGAAGGCGTTGAGCGCGAAGCGCGAGGCGAAGGTCGGGCGCGGCGCCGCCAGGTCGCGCGCTCCGCGGCGCGCGTGCTCGCCGCGCGCGCCCAGCCGCTGGACGCCGTAGAAGTTCGCCAGGCCGCGCGCCTCGAGGCGCTGCACCAGCGCCGCGGCGTGCGCCAGCCGCTCCGCGGGCACCTCGCGCAGCACGAGCGTGAAGCGGTTGCCGAGCAGGTGCCCGCGGCGCAGCTTGTTGGCGTGGCGCCGCGCGTCGAGCACCTCGACGCCGAGTTCGCCCGCGACGCGCCGGGCCAGCTCGGCGGGGTCGCCGCGCACGGCCAGCGAGAAGCGCTGCGTGACGCGCGCCACCTTGTCCTTGAGCCCGGCGTAGCCGACGTCGCGCTCGCTCGTCCCCAGGCAGGTCGCCAGGCGGCGCGCCAGGTCGCGCGTGGTCCAGCCCTCGCGGCGCAGCGTCAGGTACAGGTGCTCGCCCTCGCCCGCGGGCTCGTAGAGCGCCAACTCCTCGACCACGAAGTCGGCCGGCTGGGCCTTGATCACGCCGCCCGTGCCGGGGAGGTCGCCGGTCAGGTAGGGGAGCTCGTTCGTCGCGCTTTCAGCTGCCATGGGGCGACGACGCTACCGCATCGCGGCCCTCGATCCAGGACGAGACGGCGAAGTTCGACAACCAGACCAGCGCCAGCACGTTGAGCACCAGGCCGATCAGGTCGCCGCACAGCAGCGCGGCCACCAGCGCCAGGGCGTTGACCACCCGCAGGTTGCCGACGCGCTCGCCGTGCATCGCACGCCAGCCGCAGACGGTCGTGATCACCGCCATCGCCAGGCAGGGGATCCACAGCACGCCGATGCAGAAGCAGAGGAACAGGAGCACGATGCACAAGAGCGCGCACAGACCGGTCGTCAGGCCGGCCGCGAACAGGAAGGCGCCCGCGGTGCGGTAGTCGCGCGGGGCCGGGGCCGGAGTCGGGACCGGGCTGGCCGGGCTGGCGGCGCCGCTCGGGAACGCGGGAGGGAGGTCGCTCTGCATGCCCCCAGCCTACGCCGCGCGCGCGTCCGCATTCGAAGGCGCGTCAATCGTCGCCGCGCAGCAGCGCCGCCGGAGGCCAGCGCCAGGCGACCGCCGCCGGCCAGAGGCCCGCGACGGCGCAGATCAGCGTCAGCACCCCCAGCGTCTCGGCGATCCCCAGCCAGGGCACGGCGAAGTCCATCGTCCAGCGGAAGGACTGCACCTGGACGTACTCGACCAGGATCCAGCCCGTCGCCAGCCCCGCCAGGCAGCCGAGCAGGCCGCCGACCAGCCCGAGCAGCGCCGCCTGCAGGCCGAGGCTCAGGCCCAGCTCCGCGCGCCCCGCGCCCAGCGCGCGCAACAGGCCGACCTCCGCGGCGCGCTCGCGCAGGAGCGCGAACAGCACGGTCAGCACGGCGATCACCGCGATCGTCGCGGCCACGCCTTCCAGGCCGCGCGTGATCGCGAAGCTGCGGTCGAAGACCTGCAGCGCGCCGGCGCGCATCTCGGCGCCGCTGTAGACCTCGAGGCGCCAGTCGGGCTCGCAGGCCGCCTGCCAGCGCGCGCGCGCCGCGCCGACGCTCTCGCCCGCGGGCAGGAACACCGCCAGGTTGACCGGGCCGACCTCGGGCATCCATTCCAGGAAGCGCGCGCGGTCGACGATGATCTCGCCGCGGCTGTCGCCGTAGTCGCGCAGCACGCCCGCGACCGGCAGCTCGACGGCGCGGCCGACGACCTCGAAGCGCAGCCGGTCACCGGGCGCCAGGCCGAAGCGCAGCGCGCAGGACTCGTTGACCAGCGCCTCGCCCCGCGACCAGGCGCGCTCGAAGAGCTCGCTGATCGGCCGGCCGTCGGCCGCGACCAGCAGGCCCTCGCGGCGCAGCACCTCGAACTGCGCACCCGAGAGCTTGACGCTTGCGCCGCCGACGCGCGCCTCGGACACGTGGTAGGGGTCGACGTGCTCGGCGCCGAACACGGCCAGCGCGCGCTCGAGGACGCGCGCGTCGAGCGTGCCGACCGGCCCGCCCAAGGCGCCCTGCGGCGGCCGGATCCAGAGCTCGGCGCTGAAGGCCTGCGTCACCAGGCTGTCGACGCTGGCGCGGAACGAGCCGACCAGCGTGGCGATCGCCACCGAGAGCGTCACCGCGATCGCCACCGCCCCCGCGGCCCAGGCCGCGCGCCGCCGGCCGCTGGCCAGCGCGCCGACCGCCAGGCGCAGCACCAGCGCGGCGCGCGTCGTCGCCTGCCAGGCCAGCGCCAGCCGTCCCACGTGGTCGAACAGCGGGCCGAGCAGGGCCAGCAGGGCGAACTGCAGCACGAAGGCCGCGCCGATCGCCGCCAGCGGATAGGTGTCGACCGGCGGCAGCTGCAACAGCGCCAGCGCCAGGCCGAGCAGCAGCGCACAGGTCGCCAGCGCCCGCCGGCGCGAGCGCGCGCTCAACAGCTCGGGGTGCGCGCGGCGCAGGTCCTGCAGCGGCGGGGCGCGGCGCGCCTCGAGGATCGGCAGCAGCGAGGCGACCAGCGCCGTGACCGCGCCCAGGCCCAGGCCGAGCAGCACGTCGTCCCAGCTCAACGTCGGCCGTCCCGCGGGCTGGGCGCCGACCAGCGTCGCGGTGGTGGCGCGCACGCCGTCGACGCTGACCCGTGCCAGCGCGTGGCCGAGGCCGACGCCGAGGGCTCCGCCGACCAGGCCGAAGAGCAGCGCCTCCCAGGCCAGGGCGCGCGCCAGCTGCGCGCGCGAGGCGCCCAGCGACAGGAGCAGCGCGAGCAGCGCGCGGCGCTGCACGACCGAGGTGGCGAGCGAGATCGCGACCAGGACGCAACCGACCCACAGCGAGACCAGCGCCAGGACGTCGAGGTGGAAGTCGAGCGTGTCGACCAGCGCCGCGCTCTCGCTGGCGCGCTCGGCGGGCGCGGCGATGCGCCAGGCCGCGGGCAGTGCGGCGCGCAGCTCGCGCGTCAGCTCGCCCGTCAGCTCGGCGGACGCCGCGGCGTCGAGCGGGCCGCGCGGCACGAGCTCGAAGCGCGTGGCGCGTCCGGGCCGCCGGCAGAGCTCGGCGGCGCGCGCCGCCTGGAGCACGACCACGCGCTCGAAGAGCGCGCTGTCGGTCGGCGGGTCGAAGAGGCCCAGCACCTCGAGGCCGACGCGCTGCGCGCGCAGCACGAGCTCCAGCTCGCCGCCGACCGCCAGGCCCAAGCGCGTGCCCAGCGCGCGCGGGATCCACACGCCCTCGCCCGCCAGCGTGCGCGCGACCGTCGGCAGCGGCGTCCCCGCGCGCAGCACCTCCGGCGCGGCCAGCGCCGCGCGCCCGGCCTCGAGCTCGGCGGCGAAGTCGACGCCGATCAGGCGCAGCGTGTCGTCGAGCGCCGGGCACAGGGCCAGCTCGTCGACCACCGGCAGCGCGCGCACCGCGGGCGCGGCCGCCGCGATGCGCGCGCGCTCCTCGAAGGCCAGGCCGCCGGGGAAGGAGACCTCGAGCAGCGCCGGACCGGCCAGGTCCTGCACGCCGCCGCGCAGCGCCTCGACCGCCGCGCGGCTGGCGCTGCGCGTCGAGACCAGCGCGGCGATGCCGGCGGCGATGCCGAACAAGGTCGCCAGGGTGCGCAGCGGCGTGCGCAGGGCGGGGCGCAGGCACAGCGCGCGCAGCAGCATGTCAGCCGGCCCGCGCGCGCTCGGCGACCAGGCGTCCGTCGGCCAGCTCGAGCACGCGGTCGGCGCTGGCCGCCACGCGCGCGTCGTGCGTCGCGACCACCAGCGTCGCGCCCGACTCGCGCACCAGTTCTTCGAGCAGCGCCAGCACCGCGGCGCCCGAGCGCGAGTCGAGGTTGCCCGTCGGTTCGTCGGCGACCACCAGCGCCGGCCGGTGCACCAGCGCGCGCGCCACGGCCGTGCGCTGCTCCTCGCCGCCCGAGAGCTCGCCGGGGTAGTGCTCGGCGCGCGCCGCGAGGCCGACGCGCTCGAGCAGCTCGCGCACGCGCGCGGGATCGGCCCGGCCGTCGAGCGCCAGCGGCAGCGCGACGTTCTCGGCCACCGTCAGGTGCGGCACGAGGTGGAAGGCCTGGAACACGATGCCGATGCGCCGGCGCCGCAGCAGCTCCAGCTCGCGTTCGCGCGCCTGCGCCAGGTCGAGCCCCAGGACGTGCGCGCGCCCGGCGTCGGGCCGGTCGACGCCCGAGATCAGGTTGAGGCAGGTCGACTTGCCGCAGCCCGACGGCCCGACCAGCGCCACGCGCTCGCCCGCGGCGACGCTGAACGAGACGCCGTCGAGCGCGCGCACGACGCTCTGCGCGCGCGTGAAGCGACGTTCGACCTGCTCGAGCCGGACCAGCTCAGACATGGTTGCGGATCAGCAGTTCCTTGGGGTGCGGCGTCAGGTAGCGCTGCTCGGCCAGGTAGGCGATGCCGTGGCGGCGCACCAGCCAGCCGATCAGGGTCACGGGCACGATCAGCGGCACGAGCCCCTGGCGGTAGTCGGCGATCAGAGCCACGAGCTCCTGGCGCTGCGCGGTGTCGAGGCGCTCCTCGAAGTGTCCGAGCATGTGCTCCAGGACGTTGGCATGCCGGCCGGGCGTGGCCTTGTGGCGCAGCGTGCGCATGTAGAGGGCGCCGTACTCGCGCACCAGCTGCGTGCGTTCGAGGCCCTTGGCGCGCGCGACCAGCCGGCCGAGCTCGCGGTAGCTCTCGGTGTGGTGCGCCAGCAGGAAGAGCTTCTCGCGCGTGTGGAACGCGACCAGCTCGGCCAGGCGCCAGTCCGTGGCGAAGAAGCTCGCCAGGCGCTGGAAGCCGAAGACGCGGTCGAAGAAGTTCTCGCGCAGCACGGGGTCCGACAGCCGGCCTTCCTCCTCGACCGGCAAGAGTGGCGCGCTCTCCAGCAGCACCTCGGCGAACAGCCCGCGCGCGTCGCGGCTGGGCACCCCGTTGGCGTCATAGACGCGCACGCGCTCCATGCCGCACGAGGGCGAGTCCTTCTTGAGCACGTAGCCGCTCAGTCCCTGCTGCGCGAGCTCGGCGCAACGGCGCCCGGCCCAGGCCCGCATCTCGGCCGTGTGGTCGGCTCCGCTCGCGCCGACCAGCCGCGTGCCGGCGCTGCTGCGCACCAGGCGCAGCGATTCGCGCGGCACCGGCAGGCCCAGCTCGACCTCGGGGCAGACCGGCACGAAGCGCACGAAGCGTCCCAGCGTGTCGGTCAGGAAGCGGTCGCGCTTGTGGCCGCCGTCGAAGCGCACCGCCTCGCCCAGCAGGCAGGACGAGATGCCGATGCGGATCTCGTCCGCGGCGCGGACGGACGGGCTGCTCGGGAGCGGTGCGGAGTTCGTCACGCAGCGGCCCAGTCTCCGCGCCGGGGCTCGGACATTCCAGCGCGGGCCCGCACCGGGCAGGATGGGGGACGCGAGCCTCCGATGCGCCTCTTGACCTTCCTCGCCCGCCGCTTCGCCTGGCAGGCGCACGAGCGTGTGCAGCCCGACGCCGAACCGGCCGCGGCGGGGGAGTTCTCCGAGTGCGTGGTCGCCTTCGTCCACGCCGAGCACGGGGACGAGGCGCCCGAACGGCGCGCCAGCGCGCTGCGCCAGTGCACGAAGCACGTCGAGTGGCTGGCGCGCAAGCGCGGGACGCAGCGCTGCGTGCTGCACTCCTTCGCGCACCTGGGCGCGCGCACCGCCGAGCCGGGCTTCGCGCGCGACTTCCTGGCGGAGCTCGCCGCGCGCCTGCGCGCGCGCGGCTTCGAGGTCGCGGCGACGCCCTTCGGCTGGTCCTGCGCCTGGGACCTGGCGGTGCACGGCGAGGGCGTGGCCAAGGTGTGGAAACAACTCGACGCCGGGGGCGACGCGGGGGCCTGACGCCGCGCTTGGTTCGCCGCGCCGGGCTTGGCACAATCCGCGGTCCGGGCCCCATGCCCCACCCCCCCAACCCCCCACCCCCCCGAATTGAAGATTACCCCCCCAAGAGACGGCCCCCCCCCCGCAAAAGGCCCCCCACCAAAAACCACCCCCACACACACCAAAC
>Ga0315910_10000177_pt1 | contig 73177 bp, 55 predicted proteins | sample EdamamesoilMG_FD_204470 | JGI IMG/M metagenome (GOLD analysis project Ga0315910, IMG submission 204470) | Garden soil microbial communities collected in Santa Monica, California, United States - Edamame soil | ecosystem: Environmental > Terrestrial > Soil > Garden | place: USA: California... | reverse complement strand
TGAATTCTGACCTTGTATGACGCCGTTCCCGTCCACCATCCCGGCGTTGCTCATCGGTCTCGTATGGCCCGATACGCTCTCTCTTCGCGCCTTGGTCTGGTGGACGCTAACAGCGTCCTCCAAGGTCAGAATTCATCGGTCGGGGCAATAGCCAACAGCGGTGTCGGGCCTGGTACCCTGTGCGGGTCGCCGAGGCCGTAGCTCAGTGGGAAGAGCGTGCGACGGGCTGCCAACTCGGAAAGCAAAGGTCGCCGGTTCGAATCCGGTCGGTCCTCGGCGACACTTCACGCATGGACGGAAACCGGCCCAGCCCGAAGAACCCGACCTGTGCGGTCCCCGTGCCGTGCTCGGACGAGGAGATGCGGCCTCTGTTTGCATATCTGGCGAGCGGCGAGCAAGCCGATGTCGAGGTTCGCTTTCCTCGCGGGACCTTGTTCGCGGACGGTCGCCTCGACCTCTGCAAACAGTCGGTCGGACCGGTGCACACGCACCGGTTGGCGTCGCTCCTCGAGGGGCACGCAGGCGTACGCTCGCTCTTGCTGGGCGCGGACTTCATCGGCGACGAGGGGGCCGGCGCGTTGGCGGGCATGATGCGGGCGGGGAAACGGCTCGACACGTTGTTTCTCGGATGCAATGGGATCTCCGCACGCGGAGTGCAGGCGCTCCTCGAGGGCGCGCGGAACCGGCCTCTTCGCGCGCTGTGGCTCAAGCGAAACCCGATCGGAGACGACGGTGCGGAAGCGCTGGCCGAGTTCCTCGCCGAAGATCGGCGCCTCGAGACCTTGGATATCGATCAAACCTCGATCGGTCCGCGCGGGCTCCGGGTCCTCGCGGATGCTTTGGCTCGACACAATCGCACCCTCAAGCGGCTCTACCTCGGCGGGAACGATCTGGGCCCCGCGCAGGCAGAACTCCTCGGCGAAGTCCTTCGTCGCTGTCCCTTGCAGGCGCTGTACTTGGGTCCCGATCCGCTCTCCGATGATGGGGTTGCGAGACTCGCTGCGGGACTCAAAGCCTGTGTGACGCTGGAGGAGTTCGGTGCCCGATCGTCAGCGATCGGGCCGGAGGGGGCGGAGGCGCTCGCGGACGCGTTGCGCGGACATCCCTCGCTGCGACGCTTGGATCTCGGCCGAGCTCCGTCCGCGAACGTCCTCGCACGAGCATCCAATCGGATCGGCGACCATGGTGTTTTCGCGATTGCGAGCGCAATCGACGATCGAACGCGCTTGGATGCTTTGCTGGTCGGAGGGAATGGTATCGGAGCAAGCGGGGGTCTGGCGCTCGTCGAGGCGGCAAGGCGTTGCCGAGCGCTCACCACCGTCCACGTGGGCAAGGGCGTACCACGACCCTTGCGGCGCGCCCTTCGATCCGCGACCGAGGAGAATGCCGCCCGAGAAGGAGCGCGGGGCGTGCCCGAAGCGGTGATCCAGATCCAGAGCGTGTACCGCACCGTCCGAGCCAAGCACCGGACAGAGCAGGCGAAACCGGAGTCCATCGCGACGATCGATCCCCCGACCGCCCTACCCGTGACCCCGGGCGAGCTCGCATCGGCGACTCGGCTGCTCGAGAAACTCGCCGCAGCGCCGGCGCTGTTCGGCGCGTTCAAGAAAGAGCTCTCACCGCTGCGAGGGGCTGCGAATCGATTGATCGCGTCGCTCATCGAGCAGACCCGCGGCGAGAAGAAGAGTCGCACCGCAGGCTCCCGCCCCCGTGCCGACCACGCTCCTCGGGGAGCTCCGACCTCAGATCAGAAGCGTTTGACCCGCGCCGAGGCCCGCGAGCAAGATCGCCAACTGGCAGAGCGTTCGCTCGTTCGAGTGTTGCGCAATCGGGACGTTTCCTACCCGGGACCCCCCGCGAACTATGCCATCCCTCGCCGGTGCTACATCTGCAAAGCCGAGTACAAGGAGAAGCACGGCTTCTACGACGCCCTTTGTCCGTCGTGCGCGCACTTCAACTGGGAGCGGCGGATCCGAGTCGCGGATCTGCATGGACACGTCGCGCTCATCACGGGCGGGAGGATCAAGATCGGGCACCAAGTCGCACTCAAGCTACTTCGCTGTGGCGCATCCGTCTGGATCACCACGCGATTTCCTCGCGACGCGGCCCGTCGCTTCGCCGCGCACGACGATTTTCCACGCTTCGAAGGCCGCTTGCGGATCATCGGAATCGATCTGCGCGACCTCCGGAGCGTGCATGCGTTCACCACGCGATTCGACGAGGAGGCCTCCCATCTCGACATCCTCGTCAACAATGCAGCGATTACGGTGCACAAGGCCCCGCAGTACTACGGGTCGCTCCTCGACGGGGAGTCCCGACCCCTCGACCCCTGTCTCGAAGGGCTGATCCATCCGCTGACCTGGGGCATGCATCCCTTGATGGCGGCGAAAGACGTGGCCGGTGCGCTGCCCGGGTCGGCGGCACTGGTGGCCCACAGTTGGGTTCCGTCGCTGGGAACGGGCGCGCCAGCGTCCGACCTGAAAGATCTGGATGGAGAACCGCTCGATCCGAGGCCGCGCAACAGCTGGTCATCGGCGATCGAGGACGTTTCGCTGGCAGAGATGCTCGAGGTGCAGGCGGTGACCAACATCGCGCCGTTCATCCTCACGCGAGGCCTTCTGCCGGCCTTGCGCCGCTCGCCAAACCAGCACCGGCACGTCGTGAACGTCTCCGCGATGGAGGGGAACTTCGCGCGCGCGTTCAAGAGCGGCTGTCATCCGCATACGAACATGGCCAAGGCTAGCCTCAACATGTTGACGCGAACGATCGCGGGAGACTTGGGTATCGAGCGCATCTACGTCAACAGCGTGGATACGGGGTGGGTCACCGATGAACAACCCCTTCCCTTTCGTGCGAGGGTCCGCGAGGCCACGGGCTTCGAACCGCCGCTCGATACGTTGGACGGCGCAGCGCGGGTCTGCGATCCCGTGCTTGGCGTGCAACTCGGGGAAATGCCGAGCTTCGGCCAGTTCCTCAAGGACTATCGGCCGCAGGCTTGGTAGGTCTCAGGTTTCTTGGATCGGATGATACTGATCGGGGGGAAGCCCCGCGAGCCAGGCCGCCGCGGCATGACACGTTCCCACCGTGGGCGGGACTCGGAGTAGATACTGGTGCCCCGTCGATGGACAGCGACAATCGAGGAAGGCGTATACCTCCGTCCGACGGTCTCCAAACGAGAGTCGCAAGAGCCTACGCGGTCCACCGGGGTCGAGATCTTCGTCGACGACTTGGGGTTCGAGCAACGCGATGAATCGCTCCGCGCCGAGCCTCTCGACAAGTACCCGGCGCTGCTCGACGTTGGTGGTGTCGACCACGGAGCGAGCCGAGAAGGAAGAAACCGGGTTGAAGGCGAGCTCCGGCGTCACGCGGACGCCTCGCCAGACCAACACATCGCGGTGCGCGGGTGGCCCGTGCTCGAAACCGCTGCCTGCGACCTCGATGACGGCTCGCCCGTTCTCGAGCACCAGTCGCCGGGGCCAGTCCCTAAGCGATTCACATCCCGCCAAGAGCAGGACGGACCACGATGGCCAGCGGCCCTGGCCGTGCAACACCAAGTCCTGAGGCAACGAGCGTAGCGATGCACAATCCGCCAACCAGAGGTGCGCGAGTCTCAGCGTCTCCGGCAGTGTCTCGAGGGCGCGACCGCCCGACAGGTCGAGCGCTTTGGCTACGCGGATCGCCCCCACCTCACGAAGCGCGGAGAAACGCATGTCGAGGTGTCCGCCCACCGTGAGACCGTCGGGTAAGCGGGTGAGACGTGGACAACCACGAACGAAGAGATCGCCACCGATGTGGAGCGGGGGCAGCTCCGTCAGGTCGCGGAGGTGAAGGAGAACCAGGCTACCGGCGACCTCCAGATCCGCTGGAAGAGACGCGAGGGATCGCCGAAGGACGAGATCGCCGGCGAGACGGAGTCCCTCGGGCAACCTCTCCAACTTGGTCCGGCCAAGGATGCTCAGGCTGTGGCCGACGCGGGTCCCCGAGGGAATCCCCCGCAACCTTGGACACCCGGTGATCCGCAATTTTCCGGCCACATGGAGTCCTTCGGGCAGCACCTCCAGCTGCGGGCAACCTTGCAAAGTCAGGTTTCCAGAGACCTGCAGACCTTCAGGCAGGCGGCGAATACCCGAATCGCGAATGATCAACGACCGCACGATGAGCGGCCCACCAATTTCCTCGAGTCGAGGGCACCCTTCGATCGTCAGGGTGTCTCCCACGACACAACCCGCAGGAAGCCGTCGCAAGCGACGGCAGTTCCGAACGCTCGCCGAGGAATCCGCGATGATGGGCCTCTCGAGGCGACGCCAAGAACCGCGCAGCTCGTCGAGTGGCAGCCGATGATCGGACTCGTCGATCACCGGCGCTGCGACTGCACCTTCCGCGCCGACGTGGGGCGGAGGCTCCTCGCGCGAGTCTTGCTTGCGCACGAAAAAGCGATGGAACCACGACCACATCAATCGATGACGATTCTCGTGCGCCCCTCGTCCGCGAACTCGCGTTGACGCCAGACTTTGTAGATACCCGCCCCCAGCGAAATGGGTTTGTGCTCGGGGTGCGTGACCGTGACCGCATCTCGAACCCGCAGGTACAACGTGTCGCGTTCTTCGAACAACATGGCCGCCTGCGCTGGCCGAACCTCGTGCCGGTGCCCCGTCGCGACCCCTTCTGCCAGCACGAGGTCGTCTCGCTTCGCCGCGTTGCGCGGAACGGCAGCGACCTCCTGAATGAGGATGTCTCCCTGGCGCCAGAGCTTCATGGGTCGGTCCCCTCGAAGACCGAGACTACCACCGGTACGCCGCTCACTGCGGCACAGCGCCATGCCCCCAGAGCGTGATCGACGCCGCTCGTACCTGAACCACACGACCACCGGCGGTCGCGGTCTCCAGCCCTCCCCCATGATCGTTTTCCTCGTCGCGGGCACGAACGAAGGGTGATGACCATGGACCGACCCTTTCATCTGGTGCTTTCTTCAATTGTCCTTGCCGTCGGCGTCCTGGTCTTTGCTCCATCCAGCCGCGCCGAAGCGTCACCGAACGCACCGAACGCCGCGGAGGGCACGCCGCCCAACGACCCGCCGGCATCCCAAAACCCCTCGGTCACGCCGGGGGGGGACGCCTATGTGATTCGTCCGGAGGACCGCGAGCTCCCCTATCGAGTGTCGTCCCCCCCCTACGGGTTGGGGCTCCAAGAAGTCACCATACAAACGCGCCCCCACGAAACGATTCGTCTGACCGCCCGTCAGTGGCGTCAGATCGTGGACGACGACGTGGAGCTTTCGCGCCTGCGCCAAACTGGCCGCGCGCTGGTACCGGGAATCGTGTTTACGGTCGTGGGTGGACTTTGGCTAGGGAGTTCGATGAGCTTCGCGATAGACGGCTACACGACCCACGGTGCGGCTGAGGCCTTTTTCGTATGGGTCGTCCCGGTCACGTTTTTTACCGGCGGCGTCCTCATGACCGCCTTTGGAGGCCACGCCCGCTGGAAGCTCAACAACGTCCGTATGAATCTACAGGTGACCCCGTCCGCGAACCGACATTCCGCGCAGTTGCACATCACGGGCCGCTTCTGATCCACGGCACGAGCTCGAATCCGGCACGGCTCCTACGAAGGTGGCGAGCTCGTGGGTGGATTACTCAGCGGTGAGCGCACCGGTCGCCAGGAGCTCGTAGGTCGCGGACACGCTGCCTTCCGTGCAGCCTTGCTCGAACAGTGCCGGCATTCCGCCATTGCAGGGCAACACCAGCGTACCCCCAGCGCCCACCTCGGTCTGCCGGACGAGTCCAGCGATCAACGGGCGCCCTTCGTAGTCTTGGAACTCCAACCCGCCTGCGGCATCCTCGACGACGAACGAGACCTTCTGCGCCATGGGCTCGAATGTCGACCCTTCAGCGAGGATCCCCTTGAGATCGACGCCGTACACCGTGCGGTTGGGGTCGGATTCGACGCCGTAGAGCTCGAGGCGAAGGTCGAAAGGACTCGGGAGCGAGGTGCCATCCACGTGGATTGCGTACGACTCGCGCGTGGTCGCTTGACCTGCCCTGTGCGGAACAGGCGAGAGCTCGAGCATCGGAACGAAGATTCCGCGCCCGTGCGAATCGCCGAAGCTGACCGTGCGGGTCGTGCAGCTCATTCCACTGATGATTCGATCGGGGTTGAAGACGAGATCCAGCGCAAACTGGGTGCCGCCATCGAGATCGGCCTGGGTGACCTCGAATGGGCGCTGGAAGCGAAACCACGTGCCACCATTGTTGAGCATGGCGACCCCGTCGCTCGCGGGACCGACGGTGAGGTCATCGACGGTGTTGGTGCCCTCGATGACGACGCCATCCCTCGTGTGGAGCGTGGTTGCGCTCCCAGAACCGGTATCGAGTTCGACGCTGGCGCGCACGATGACAGGTCGGTACCAATCGATGATTCCGTAGTTGAAGGCGCCGAGCGCCTCCGCATCGAGAGCCACGGTCTGGCCGAGCGACGCGACAGAGGTGGGATCCAAGAGGTCGGTGTAGAGCTCGGGGTGGACACGCGCTTGCTCGGCGCCGAAGCTGTCGTAGTCCAGTTGAGTCGGCGCCGCGTAGAGAGATAGACAGTTTTCGGCGTTGTCGTACCCCGAACCGTGCGTGACCAGGTTTTCGCACATCCGGATCGAGCGGACGTAGTAGCGCAGGCTCTCGAGGGCATCTGCGGCGGCCTGTCCGATCGGCGTCGTCGGACCGCTGCAGCTCGGGTACGGCGCGCCAGAGCGCCCGTCCGCGGGACCTGTGAGTCCGAGTGGGGCATGGGACCCGAGGACCCGTGGGGATCCCGGCGTTGCGCGCGTGTCTACGACGCCACGAGCGAGGGCGATCCGGACCGCGAGGGTTGCCGCAGGAGCGGCCCCCGACGACGTATCGTCGCCCTCCGACGAGGAGCCGACGCCCGATGCGTCGTCGCTCGATCCCATCGGCGGATCGTCCACGGCGCACGCGAAGAGGGAAACGCTCGCGGTGAGCAGCTTGAACGAAAGATCCGAAGGACGGCGCAGCATCGTCTGGCCTCTTTAATGCGGGGGGCCCTCGACGCCTGCGCCAACACGGCACTCGCGCCGCATTCCACGTCCGTAGAACGACCTCATCCGCGCCGACGCCCGACGAACGGGCTCGAGACCCGAGCCGTCGGTCGTGAAGCTCTGGCTGCGTTGGACGCTGTCACGACACCGCAGCCACTGGCACTCCACGATCACGCGTCGGACCTGTTCGAACCGACGGAAGCCGCACTGCCGAGCACGGTGGCAATACACCAACGAGTCCCCGCGAACGGTCAGTGCACGTTGCGCCTGACGAGGGAGCCTTTGCGAGGCGAGGCCCAGAAACCGTCCCTGTGGCCTCGCAGCGCCCCCGCGGAGGAACCAGAGGAGGATCGACATTGCAGACAATCAACAATCATGAATCATGAAATCGGGCGCGTTGGATCGATGAGGGTCCAACGGCTACATGGTTGGGAGATGCCGTTTGGACGCCGGGGTTCGTCGGCGATCCATTCGGCGTGGACACGCGGACGCAAACCCGCGTTTGGAATCGCGAGAGGAGACGACGATGGTTGTGAGGAACTCATCCCTGGGGGGACTGGTCGCTACCCTTGTTGCGTGCAATTTCGACCTACAGTTCCCGGGTGACTCGGGAAACGATGGTAGCGATACGTACGAGGACGACGACGAAAGCGAGGAGTCTGGAGACGACGACGACGACGACGACGACGACGACGACGACGACGACGACGACGACGACGACGACGACGACGACGGTAGCGAGACGAGCGAAGAAGAAACGAGCGACGAGGCGTCTTCCTCGGCGACCACGTTCGGGGACACCGAGGGCGGTGACGATTGTTGCCGTGTCCATTCGGAGCCCGGCTGCGAGGACCCGGGCGTGGCCGCGTGCGTATGTGACCTGGACCCCTTCTGTTGTGACGTCTCCTGGGACGAGGCGTGCGTGTCGCTCGTGGATGCGTTTGGCTGCGGTTTTTGTGGCGGAGACACGTCGTCCTCGGGCGAGGAAACGTGCGGAGACGACTCCGGAAGCGTCTCGACGGGCATGTCCGAGGGCGACGTGCGCTTCGGCGTGATCGAAAACAGCCTCGAGGCGCTCCAGTTCTTCACCTTGGAGACGGCGATGGGGGCGGTCGCCGCGCCTGACCGCAGCGGACGGGACCTCTACAACAACCTCATCGATACGTATGCATCGGAGGAGAATGGATTGCTTGATATCGAGCACTGCACGGGGGAGCTCAACGGATTTTCGATCGACTGCGATCGGCTGGAGCACCAGCAGTTCGACAACTTCGACACCTGGTTTGCCACCGCGGTTGTCAATCGGATCGATCTCGCTCCGCTCGACGGCTCACACTGCGGGCAGCAACGCGTGATCTTCGCAAACAACACGCCCATCGGCAACGGTCGAATGTTCATCATCATGGAGGCGGTGATCCCCAATCCGGATCCCGGGTGCGGACTGGCGGGATGCCAGCCCATCGCCGAAGCTTGGGAGGAGATCGCGCGACAACCTGCAGAGATCCGGGGACAGTTGCTCCGTGATCTGTTCTTTTCCGAAGGGTTTGGGTTGGAACCATTCTTCACGCGCGAGAACTTTGGACCCGACGCGGGGCAGATTCGCACGAACAACTTCAACGACTTTATCTGGACGCTGCGCGAGTTCGCCATCGTGGACGAGGCTGGTGAAGCGTCTCCGGTCGTCCTCGCGGCGCCCACGGCCGAGGCTCCGCCGGGGATCTTGTGGGAAGATTCGAACGACCCGCTGACGCTCGCGTGCCAAGACGCCTTCTTGGACGCGATTCCAAACCTGCTCGGAGATGAGCCTGCGGCAATGTCACTACCGATACCGATCCCCTGCCGAGATGCGGAGAGCCGGAACGACGCTTCGCAGTTCTACCCCGGATCGCTCGGGAATGACTTCGGGACGCGCATCGACGAACGTTTGGAGGCGTTGGGAAGTTCCCTGGGCGCGAGCGAGATTGCGTCCCGCGCTCAGTTCGCGGGCTCGTGCATCGGGTGCCATGAGGAAGCGGTGGGCAGCGACCTTGGAGACGGCGTCCAGGCCCCGTTCTCCGCCGGTTTCGTCCACGTGGACGAGTTCTCCGAGGTGGGTTGCGAGGACGGCGGTATGTGCAGGTTCCTCTCGGATGGGCTCGTGAACTCGTTCCTGCCGCATCGGCGGAGCGCAGTCCGAACACTGCTCGACATGCCCTCATGCGGCGGGTCCGAGGAGGAATCCGGCGGTAGCAACGATACCGACTCCGGAATGGGAGGCTCGGAAGGAATCAGCACGTTCGATCCGAGCGCGACGACAGGCATCGACGGCTCCGACTCTGGCCCGGACGCGGAGACGGGCTCTGCCGAAGGCGACACCGACGGGATCGCGGCCGCTCCCTTGAGGCGCGGCCCCGCGACCCGAACGTTGGGCGGTCAATCGGTTCTCATCAGCCATTGAACGTGGATCGGACCCATCTTCGTCACCAGTATCGGGCCTTGATCCGATCGAGATAGCTCATCCAACGTTCGCTGGAGACCACCGCGTCCGAAACCACCCCAGGGAGGGGGCAGGCGCGGGCGTTCTCGAGGGCGCCGTAGACGATGGCGTCGGTGATCCCAGGGCTTCCGAAGAAGAAGTCCTGGTCACCGAGGATCTCGGCCAACGCCTCGAGGTCGGCCAGCGCCTCCGCGTGGACCTGCTCGGGCGGGCGACGGCCCAGCCCTTGGCCGTTCGCTTGGGCAAGCGCCCGACGGCGGAAGAGGGGTCCGAAGATCGCAAGCAGGGGGCGAGGGATGGCTCCGCCGAAGTAGGCGTCCCGCGTTTGCGGCCAGTGGTCTCGCCACCGGTGGAGGAGACCCACGAAATAGAGGTGACTTTCGACGGTACGCTGGACGAGCACCATCAACGCCCGCTCGCGCGGGCTACGTTCGGCATCGAGCTTCACGCCATGCTCTTGGGTGAGGGCATCGACGATGATGCTGCTATCGTCGAGCACGCTGCCGTCGCGACGGATCAAGTAGGGCGCCTTTCCGGTCCTGGACCGCGGGGGCCCCTTGAGCTTCTCGAGCTCGTAGGAGATGCCGGCCATCCGCAGCCAAGTCATCAGCTTGAGGCAGGCAGGGCTCTCGCTCGGGACCGGCCAACGGCCTTTGAGAATGGCGATTCGAGGGGTCTCGGACATCGGCGCTTGTCTACCACCGAAATCATGCGGCTACGGCGCCTCCGCACGTGGAACCGTCGCGCACGGCATCGTCTGAGCCACGAGTTCCGCCCGATAGGCTGCGGGTGAACTCGACCCGCCTGCTTTGGGCCACGGCTGGACGTTCGGCGACCACACGGACAAACGTGACGCGGTGATCGGCCGCGCCGGGGATCGGCTGCGTCTCTCCCAGACCGAGGACGATCCGATCGGACGGTGGCGAGGGCTGGGGCGAAGCGACGACCGAGCTCCCGCATGCGCCCAAGAGCAGGAGCACCCCCCAAAGACCGCCTCGCATGGGCGTCAATCTCCCTCCGGAGGCGCGATACGAAAGTCGAAGCCCGCGAACGCGGGGCACGTTCGCTCGGCGACCAAACGGGCCTGCGTGGCGACCGAAGGCGGCGGCCACAAACGAAACGCTCCCGCGTATGGCGTCTCTTTGAGCGCGGCGGTCTTGCTCACGAACACGATGCCGAGCTCGATGCGAACGGTATCCACACTGACCTCGCGATCGACGACGAGCGTGTGCCCGGGTGGAACGTTCTGCTCGAGGACGAGCTTTTGGAAGGGATGGTGTGGACGCACGGGGAGTGGTTGAATCCAATGCCCGCGCAGATGCTGGCCCGGCTCGAGCGGATGCACCAACGGCACGATGGTCTCCGTGGCTTTGATGCCGGGAGGCACCGCCAGGATGCCGCGAAAGACCGTGAGGGTGCCTGCTTCGAAGGTGCGGTACCCTGCGGTATCCCCGAGCTCGGGAGCACCCTTGGCATCCAGCGTCTCCATGGCGTCCAGAATCGCAATGGTCGCGTTGGTCTGGTTGCCGACCGAAGGTTGAGCGGGGCGGGCTCGCCCGCCGTGGGGCCGCCCGTTCCGAAGTGGTTGTCACGCCGCGGCAGCCCCAGATCGTTGCGTGAACCCTCCAACGTGACCGTCGCGGGCATCGCGAAGGTAGGGCCGCCGATGAATACATTGGCTGCGCCCAACACGATGAGGCGGGAGACTGGCAGACCCACGGCCAATGTCACCACCGCACCGGGTGGGAGCAACGGACGCTCATGAACGCATGATCCATCGGTCCAACTCGTCGCGCGTCCCCTGCCCTGCCATGAGAACGCCGTGACCCCCGAGGCTCTCGAGTTCGCAATGAACATAGTGGACGGGCTCGACGACGAAAACGACAGTACCTCCGCGGTCATCGAGCGCTACTGGGCCAGCCGTCACTTCGTGGTTCAGCCGCACGGAACGCTCATGATTCGCCTTCAAACTCCGTTCGAGGCGCCCACGACCTACGGTCGCGATCTCGTCGCGGCGCTTCATCGCGCCTACCAACTCGTCGCACGGAGGGGATGAACGCGTTGCGATTGTTGGAAGCTCAACAACCGTCGGCATCGCGAGACTCGGCGATGGCGAGCACGGGGAAGGTGCTGTTGCGGATCGCGGATCGCAGTCGGCCTCACGGTCCGCACGGCGTTGCGATCGATGCTCGGTTGGAGCAAGTGATAGGGCCCAAGTGGCGCTTTCGCTGAGTACATTTGGCGATCATCGAGATCCACGATGACGGTTTTGTGTGGATTGGAGGATCGGCGCGAGCTCACGCCGCTTCGAGGGAGGTCGCCCGCGCTCTCCCGTGTATAGTCCCGCGATGCTGAGCACACCAAGGCGCCGGTCACGTCGCTGGTCCAAAACCTCGACGCTCGCGGCCACATGCTGGACGGGCATGACCCTCACTGCATGTTCCCCGACTCCGAACGAAGGACATGCGGAGGACGGCAACGCAGAGAGCGACGAAGACACGGGGAGCGCGGAGGAGGGGACGTCGGACGCCGCGGACCTCTCGTCGGGCGCAAGCGAGGAGTCCGGCACCTCGACCGAACCTGAATCATCCGGCGCCACAGAGGCGGATGCAGGTTCGAGCGCGGAGATGGCTTCGGACGGCTCTTCAGAGGCGGAAGGGAGCGAAACCGGAGGATCCACCTCGCAGGAGTCCGAGAGTACGGCGGCAGGAGAGGTCGTGGAGATCGACGACCTCTCCATCGAGCCCAACCCCAACAGCGTCCTCTCCGTGTTCGTGACCTGGACGACGCCAGAGCCCTCCACCTCCGTGGTCCAGTTCGGCGAAGGCGACGACCTGGTCTGGGAGACCGAAGGCGACGGCGACGTCACGGAGCACCGGGTCCTCGTCATCGGAATGCATGCCGACACGACGTATCGGATCCGGGCGCTGTCCGTGGGAGCGAGCCAGACCTTTGCTGGAGACGGAACGTACGCCACCGCGTCATTACCAGCTCAGATTCCGGTAGGGATGATTACAGCGCACGACCCTGCCGAAGCACAACCGGGGTGGACACTGATGAATGTGCAAAAGGGTGATGGGACCAATCGCGCCCTCAGCGGTGCCCCACCGGCGGCCGTGATCTACGACGAAGAAGGCCTCCCCGTTTGGTACTTCATCCATGGGGATCAGATCGAGCGAGGCGGAGCGATCTCCGTCGATCCCACGGATCGTGGCGTTCTGATGGGGCCAACGAACGTCACCCCGCCCGTGGAGGTCGACTGGTCCGGCGAGGTGCTCTGGACCTGCGATGACGTCCTCTGCGGCGGCAACTTTGGCCTCTCCCACCACGCCGGAAAGCTCTCCAACGGCAACTACATCGTCATGCGAGACGCGCAGAGCGGTGGGCGGATCTCTCAGGTGTTCGAGGAGCTGACGCCCAGCAACGAACTCGTCCACACGATCGGCGTCGAAGATGCCGTGACGCCTCCGGGCACCAGCACGGGGGACTGGGCCCACGGCAACGCGATCACGGTCGATCTCGAGAACGACGTGGCCTATATGAGCTTTCGCTGGCTCGGCGTGATCAAGATGGCCTACAGCACGAGGACGATGCTCTGGCATCTGCCCGCGAGCTATGGCGCGCAAGGGATGGGGAACATGGAGTTCCTTCCCCCCGAGTCGCAGTATACGGACATTCACGATCCCGAGATCCACACGGACGGAACGATCCTCTTCTTCGACAACGGTGGCTTCACGATGGAGATCGAAGACGGAAACCCCGCCAATCTCCACACGCGCGCGGTCGAATATCTCATCGACGAGGAGGCCTTGACCGCAACACTCGTCTGGGAGTTCCCAGGCGACTACGAGACCGACGCCTGGTATCGGGAGGAGCTCTACGTTCCATTCTGGGGTGACGCGGACCGCCTCGACAATGGCAACGTGCTCATCGCCGCCGGCCGTCGCGGCGTCGCCGACATCACGCCCGAGAGCCGCATCATCGAGGTCACGAAAGACACCGGCAGTGTGGTTTGGGAGATGCTCCTCCCCAAAGACCACGGCGTGTATCGGGCGGAGCGGCTCTCCTCGCCACCGCTACTGCGACGCATCGACCCCTGACCGACGTCCGCGGATCTGGGGACAGTGCATAGAGGCCCTCGCGTCGCCGCCGGCTCGGCGACGCGGGACGCGGAAACCGCCCATGCACGCAGTTCAGGAGGTTAGACTGCCATGCGCACGCCCTCTGCCTCCATCTTTCGTGCGCGCCGGTCGATGGCGAACGTGGTCACTTCGTCTGCCTGCACGTTGAAGAGGTCGAACAGAAATGTTGCATCGCAATTGCCACCCTTGACGACGTCTGAGAATTCCTCCTTTTTCTTGTCCGTCGCGCTGAACGCCTTTGCGCCCTGCAAGGTATCGATGACCCTGTCCTGGAGATTCTCCAAGACTTTGCCGACAATCCCCACCACGGGGACGAGCACGGCCGCGACGATACCTGCGATTGGGTTTGCCGTCGCAGCAGCTTGCAGCGCAGCAATCTCCGCACCGTGGTCGTCGTTGACCGCTCGAATGATCTTGCCCGCGTTGCGCGCGGCTCCCCGATCCTGGACGATGACGAGCGAGAACGCAACGACATCAGGAAGAGGGCCCGTCCGGCTGTAGAGCAACCCTCCGCTGAAACCAAGGTCGATCGTCGCTGGCTTCCCGACCAGAGGGCGATGATTGATCTGATGAGCTCCGGGAAGCTCATGGACCTGGACGCTCCCCAAGTTGTCCACGGAGACCCCAATGAGGTAGGCATCGAAGTTTCTGAAGGAACCGAACTTGAATCTGATTTGGTCGGCCGTCAGGATCATTCCATCGTTGGTCACGGTCTCATCCTCCCTGCGATACCTGCTTGGTACGGCTCGCAGATGACGTGACTCGATTCAACTTTCGTACCAGGTCGACGCTTCAACCCGAACCGCTGATTCGAACGCTGCAGGTGGTCGGTCTCGCGCAGACGCGGCCGATTCGCGACGTCGCCACCGTCTGGGGGGCGAGACGCATGGACAGCCGGAGTGTCCGAGATCATAGACACCAAGCGTCAAAGGCGCTTGCCCTCCTACGGTGAACCGCGGACGAACGAGGCGGACCGCAGCAGAGGCCGCGCACCCCCATCGACGGGCGGCCCAGGGTCGAACACTCCAATCCCGATGGGGCAAGTCACGCGGTCGCGCTGGGCCTATGCGCGGGCAGGCGTAGCGAAGGCACCATGGAGTACTTTTTGGTACGGAACATGTCGCGAAGACGACACGACCGATAAGATCCGCGGATGCGGACATTCGCCTGGGGACTCTTGACCACTGCCGTGTACGTCAGCCCGAACCTCGCCCGAGCGGAGACGTACGAGGTCGGCCCCGACCACACCTACGCCGCGATCACCGACGTCCCGCTCGACGCTCTCGCCCCGGGCGACGTGGTGCGCGTGCATTGGCGAGAAGAACCCTACCGCGAGCGGTTCGGGATCGACGTCGCCGGAACCGCAGACGCGCCCATCTCGATCCAGGGCGTCCCGAGCGACGATGGGGAACTCCCGGTGCTCGATGCCGAAGACTCCGTGGAAGGGCACGCCGCCCACGTCCGCGGGATGATTCACATCAGTGGCGACGCTGCATACATCGTCGTCGAGAACTTCGAGATCCGGAACGCAAACGCCGAGTTTGGCCTGGCGGACAACTCCGCAGGCGTCTACGCCCCGCGGGGCCACCATCTCACGTTCAGAAACCTCGACCTTCACCACAATGGGAACGGTTTCTTCTCGTGGCATGAATCCACCGATGTCCTCGTCGAGGGGTGTCACATCCACGAGAATGGCAACGCCGAGAGCCTCTACGAGCACAACATCTACACGGAATCGGAGAGGATCACGTTTCAATACAACGTGATCACACCGCTCCGCGAAGGCGCACTCGGCAACAACCTCAAAGACCGGTCAGGCAGCGCGGTGATCCGCTACAACTGGATCGAAGGCGGGAACCGATGCCTCGACCTGGTGGAAGCGGAGGACGGCGCGTGGAGCTACGACGACGCGGCCGACTACGTCTACGGCAACATCCTCATCAAACACGAGGATACACCTCAGTCGCAGGTCATCCACTACGGCGGAGACAACGACGGCGCCGCCGACCGTCAGCAGCTCTACGTGTTTCACAATACGATTTACTCGGACCGCCCCGACGATACGACCCTCCTGTTCGTCAATGCCGACGCCTCCGTCGGTGCTTACAACAACGTGTTCCACGGCAGCCAAGGCGCGCTCGAGCTCGTGGATCCGGACGACTCGGCAGCGGCCGTCATCGACCTTGGCCCGAACTGGATCACGACGGGATGGTTCGTCGGCAGTGGCGACGCCACCGTGAATGGCGCGGAGAACCTCGTCGAAGGTGCGGACCCAGGTCTCGCGGCAATCCCGACCGACTTCGTCCCGGTCGAGGGCTCGCCTGCGATCGATGCGGGTTCGCCCCTTCCGGAGGTGCTCTCCGACCACCCGGTGCTCGAGGAGTTCGGCGAACGAGGAATCCCGAGCGTCCGCACGGACCCCGATCCACCCGACCTCGGCGCCTATGGTTGGGCCTCGGACCCCGCGGAGACTTCGGGCAACGACGACGAGACCTCGTCCGAGGGCGAAGCTTCGAGCACGGGCACGCCCGTCGACACCGGCACCGAGACGACGGACGGGAGCGCGGCCACGTCCACCGCCACAAACGGAACTTCCTCCGGCGGCTCGGGAACGAGCTCGGCGACGAGCGGGACGACCACCTCGGACGACACCTCCACCACTGAGGGGACGACTGAGGAGACCACCGAGGATGGCTCCATCCCGCTCCCCATGGCGGAGGAGGATACCGGGTGCAACTGCAGCACGCGTCCCGCCGACCGTGCCGGCTTCCCAAACTTCCTCGTCGCGCTCGCCCTCGGTGCGCTGGCGCGACGTCGACGCAACCGTCCCTACTGAGGCGCGGTGGCCTGAGGCGCGGTGGCCTGAGGCGCGGTGGCCTGAGGCGCGGTGGCGGCTTGGAACGCGAAGACGGTGTTCCAGTCGCCCTTCATGTCCACCACGAGCCAACCTTCGTCCGCCGCGAGCTCCAGCGCCTTGTCCAACTTACCGATCGCGGACTCGCGGTCGTAGGCGACCTCGCGGGCGTCGTCGGTGTGGTGGACCAAGAGGGAGAAATGCGGACCGGGACGCTTGGACGTCCAAAGGAGCATGTGGAGATCGCCGTCCGAGTTGCCAGCAGCGAAGATCGGCCGACGACCGATGAGGGAGTGGATGGCGACGGGCTTCCCTGGTCCATCATCGATGAAATCGACCTCGGGTCTGCGGAGGACGACGGGCGTTGCCGCGGTCATATCGAACTCGGTCGTGAGGCGGCTCCCAATGACCTGCTCGGGAGGAATGCCGTACGCCGCCTCCGCCCACGGGCGCATGAAATCGACGCCGCCGCCCGAGACGATGAACGTCTTGAATCCGTGGGCGCGCAGATAGCCGAGCAGCTCCACCATGGGGGCATAGACGAGTTCGGTGTACGGCCGGTCATATTTTGGATGGCGCGCGGTTTTCAGCCATTGGAGGACGACCTCCCTGAACTGGTCGGTGGTCATTCCGGCGTGGGTCGCCATGATGAGCTTGAGCAGGCCCTCATTCCCCGCGCTCGCCAGGCCCTTCATGTCTCCCGTCAGCGCCGCCTCGAACGGTTCCGTGCCCCTCCACTCGGGGTGCTCCGGCGCGAGCGCCTTGACCCGGTCGAGGGCGAACGCCACCTGAACGTAGATCGGTTGTTCGGACCAGAGCGTGCCGTCGTTGTCGAAGACCGCGATCCGCTCGGACTCGGGCACGAAGTCGGGACTCCTGGGATTGGTGACCTTGGCGACGAACTCGAGAATCGCGGTCCGAGCCGTGCCGTCCTTCCACGAGCCGAGGTCAGACGCGACGTCCGCGGATGGGGCCGCTGCGGCGACGGGCTCCGTGCACGCCTGCTTGGAGCCTGCACATCCCGTTTGAGCGATCGCGAGGATGGACGTGACGAGGAGATAGAATCCCTTGGGCATCTCGAAAGCTCGGCGGGATTCTGGCGCGAACGAGACCTCGACGTCAAACCGCCCCCTCCTTGGGTCGGGTCACCACTCCCGCCACTCGAACGTGACGTCTTCGCCGTGATCGTGGAAGCCGTAGGCCGCCCGCGCTTCGCCGATCAAGTCACAGATCCCCTCGCGTTCGCCCGTTTCGATGAGCCCGTGGTCACACGAAACGTTGAGCGCGTTGAGTTTCAGGACCGCGTCGCGCGTACAGACCAACGCCTCGTCGCCGCCCTTGACCACAGCGATGGCGGCCAAGAACTCCGAGAGGATCGCGCCGCACCGCTCGATGTCGGACGGTGCGTAGGGCGAGCTCTCGCCGTCTTCTGCGTCGTGGAGGTACTCCTGCATCGCCGCGAGGATCTCCCTGCGCATGCGCTCCAAAGACCCCTGGGGCTCGTCGATCATAGTCCAGCGTACCACGCTCGGCTCTGCCTACGGTGACGTCGTAGACCCACGTTGATTCGCTCAGAACCGCAGGCCCGCGGCGAACCCCGGCCACGCCCGGATGCGGACGTTTTCGTCGACGTATCCCCCCGTGGTCCACCCATACCCCGGCCGCGCGACGGGGTCGTCGGGATCATCGAAGTGGACACCGACTGTGGGCCCACCAAAAATTGCGAAGTGCCGGGCGATCTGAACGCCAACGAGCAAGCGGGCGCGCGCGAGCGCAGACCAACCGTAGCGGCCATCCATCCCCGAGGCGACCGCATACCCCGCGACATCGAGATCGAGAAACACGAGTCGGCCGAAGGGGATATGCCCCCCGTATCCCAGGCCCATCTCCCAACCTTGTCCACGCCCATTGGCCTCACCTTCGTATTGGAAACCTGATTCACCGTTCGAGCTGTACGCAAACGGGTGGAAGCCAACCGAGACGAACCCATACGTATATTTCGCCGGCAACCGGAAACCGAGGTTCACCGCCGCGGTATCGCTCGTCCAGAGCTCCATCCGGAATCCACCTTCCCGAGTGATGGGCAGCAGCGCAATCGAAGCGTCGGCTTCATCCGCAAAGTTGATGAGCCCACCTGGACGCCCCGGACCTTGCGCCCGACGTTGATGAGGCCCACCTGCATGCCTTGCACCTCCTTCGCGATGTTGATGGACCCCGCCTGCAAACCCTCCATCGTCCGCGCGTGATTGAAACCCACGGCCCCTTGAAACCCATGCAGCTCCCCAGCCATGTTGAAACCGAGCCCGACTTGAGCGCCGTGGTGCCGACCGCGGCTGATGTTCCCCCCGAGCGCCGCGGTCATGCCCTGCGCTCGCTCCACGACGTAGGTCCATCCGAGCGCGAGGGCGAAGCCTTTCAACTCGTCGCTTCGACTCCAGAGCACCGCGATACTGCTATGGTTGCGAACGCGCGCGCCCTTGGCTCGCCTCCCGCTGATCGAGAGCGACGGCACGAGCCCCACATCGAAGCCGACGTCGACGATCGGCGGCTCGGTAGGCGTCGCCGGGACAGCCGGCGCGGGCACGGATGCAGGGGTCGAGACCGCCGCAGCACCCAACGTCACCTCGACCGGTACGGCTGCGCCACCGACCGCGACGGCCGCCGAATCCTCGGCGGGCACAGATGGCTGCACGCCCGCGGTCGCCGGCTCGGCCGCGATGGGAGCCGCGCCCACTGGACCGACGCCGATCGCTTGGGGAGCCCCAGATTCGGCGGCCGGGGCCCCTGCGGAGGGAGGGCCGGACGACTCGGTTCCAGGAGCGCCTGAGGCGCCGTTCTCGGGGGGTGGCGAAGGCTCAGGCGTGTTTTGCGCAGGTGCCTGCGCGGCACCCGAAGCCGCCCCCGATCCCTCGGGACCGGGCCCGGACCCGGGGTCTACGCCCATCACCAAGCCGGCCAACAATGACAAGATCCACGACGAAGCCATCGTGCCGTACAACCCCGGGGGGCAAAGCGGCTGTCACCCTTGACAAGGGTCGGCATCCCTCGTAAACCGCCCCTCCACTCGTTGCGGGGTGGAGCAGCCAGGTAGCTCGCCGGGCTCATAACCCGGAGGTCATAGGTTCAAATCCTGTCCCCGCTACTCACGAAGACGGCCGGCTAGGTTCACTAGCCGGCCGTTTTTTTTTGCGCCTACGCGTCGACCTCGATCACCTTGCCGGCGCCCACGGTCTTGCCGCCTTCACGGATCGCGAAGCGCATCCCCGCCTCGAACGCCGTGGGTCGATTGAGGCGAAAGTCGACGGTGGCGTGGTCTCCGGGAGCGATCGCCGCGGCGTCGCCCACATCGATCGTCGCGGAGACATCCGTCGCGCCGAAGTAGAACTGCGGCGTGTATCCCGTGCCAAAGGGCGTGTGGCGCCCTCCCTCTTCCTTGGTGAGGACGAAGATCTCGGCGCGCCCGCGGGCATGCGAGCGGAGCGAGCCGGGAGCGATGATCACCTGACCGCGCTCGACCTCCTCTCGTTCGACGCCACGGAGGAGGAGACCCACGTTGAGACCGGCCGCCGCCTCGGGGATGTCCTTGTGAAAGGCCTGAGTCCCCGTGACGACCACCGCGCGAGCGCTCTCGCTCCGCCCGGCGATCTCCACCCGATCGCCGACCTTGATCCGGCCGCGCTCGACGCGACCGGTCACGACGGTGCCACGCCCGGGGATCGTATGAACACTCTCCACGGGCATGAGGAACGGAGCGGCGAGATCCCGCGGAGGCGGGACGACGTGACGGTCCATCCGCCGGACGAGCTCGAGGATCGGCCCGACCTCGGGAGCGCCAGGGTCCCCGCGGGAGAGCGCCTGTAGGGCCAAAAGCGCAGATCCGCGGACGAACACGGGTTCGTAGCCGAATTTCTCGAGTTGCTCCGTCACCTCGACCTCGACGAGCTCGAGGAGGTCCGCATCCGCGACGTCGATCTTGTTGATGAAGCAGACGATGTTCTCCACACCGACCTGCCTCGCAAGCAAGATGTGCTCGACGGTCTGCTTCTGCGGCCCCTGCGAGCCATCGACCAGGAGGATCGCCCCGTCCATTTGCGACGCGCCGACGATCATGTTCTTGATGTAGTCCGCGTGCCCTGGACAATCGATATGCGCATAGTGACGGTCCTCCGACTCGTACTCGACGTGAGAAGCGTTGATCGTGATCCCACGCTCCCGCTCCTCTTTGGCGTTGTCGATCTGATCGAACGACTTCGCGTCGCCGCCATGGGTGGCGGACATGGCGTGGGTGATCGCAGCCGTGAGCGTCGTCTTTCCGTGATCGACGTGGCCAATCGTTCCAACATTGACGTGCATCTTCATGGTTCATCTCCTCGTTTCCCGTCCACGCAAACCCAAGGTGGCCGATCCGCGCGGCACATCGCCGCAAACGGTCGTACCCACGCGATCGTGCGCGTATGTCCACCTCGCTCCTCACTCGCACGCGGAAGGTTCGCGGCACTCGCAGATTCGCGAGCGTCCACGACGACGCAGCTCTCACGGTGCGACGACGCAAACGCGCCGCCTCACCAGAGACCCATTCCCTCCGTCTTGCGCTACTTGATTGATTCCCAGGCCGGGGAATCTACGTAGGAGGCAGACGCAGGTCGCACAGGTCCACCACGGCCAGCCGAAGCTGGGCGCAATGTTCCACCGCGCGTAACAAGGTCTGCGTAGACATGGCGCTGGTATGAACCGGCCTGCATCGCCTTGTCAAGGCCTTTTGGCAAGCGAGCGCCGGGTGAAGCGATGCGCGCATACGTCGGCCCTTTTTGCCTTCATCGTTTGGGGCGGCGCCTCGCCGAGCGACGCGTATGTTGAAGGCATGGCAACCGTCGGTCAGCTCCCACGGGAGCACGTGTCATTGATGGATCGAGCGGCTCGACTCGAGACGCTGATGGGGGCGCCGGCGAACGCATTGTTCTCGGCGCTCCGCCCGTTCTGCGATGCCCTGGAGGCCCAGCTGGCCTGGGAAGAACGGGGTGGCTACCTCCGTGACGTCGTTGCGCAACGTCCGGAGCTCGACCGGCGGGTGGAGCGGCTGCACGCCCAGCACGCTGCGATGCGCGAAGAGATGGGGTCGCTCAGAGCGCGGCCCGTGAGCGCGCGAGACATGCGAGAACACGTTTCCGCGCTCCTCGCGTTGATTCGCCGGCACGAGCATCGCGAGCGTGAGGTCCTGCAAGATTCGCTCATGCAGGACCTCGGCGTTGGGGACTGACGCTGCACGACAGCTCGAAGCCCGTCAGAGGCCGGGTGAGCGGAGCTTGATCGCCTGCAGCACCCGCGCCTCGAACTCGGCGAACGGCATGGTCTCTTGGTCGCGCGACCCGTAGCGACGCAACGTCACGGTCTGTTCCTCGACCTCGCGTTCTCCGAGAACGAGCACGTTCGGGATCTTCTGCGTGACGGCGTTGCGCACCTTCTTGCCCATCGTCTCGTTGCTGGGGTCGAGCTCCGCGCGGACCATCTTGTCGCGAAGGGCGGCCACGAGCTTCTCCGCGTGCTCGTTGAAGCGCTCCGAGACGGTGACGAACCGCGCCTGCACGGGCGCGAGCCACGTGGGGAACGCGCCCCCGTAGTGCTCGATGAGGAACGCGATGAAGCGTTCGTGGGTCCCAAGCGGCGCCCGGTGGATCACGTACGGGGTGTGCTCCGCGTTGTCCGACCCCACGTACTTGAGGCCGAGGCGCTCGGGGACCGCGAAATCGAGCTGATTGGTGCTCGCGGTCTCTTCCCGCCCGGTGACGGTCCTGAACTGGACGTCGATCTTGGGGCCATAGAACGCCGCCTCGCCTTTGCCCTCGACGAACGGCAAACCGCTGCGCTCCATCGCAGACCGCACGAGGCTCTGGGTGCGCTCCCATGCCGCCGGATTGTCGACGTACTTCTCCTTGCCCTTGGGGTCCTCGGGATCCCAGGTGGAGAAGCGGAAGTAGAAGTCGTGGAGCCCGAGGATCTCGTAGACGCGGCGGTGCATCTCCATGACCGCGAGGAACTCGGACTCGATCTGGTCCTCGGTACAGTAGATGTGCGCATCGTTCATGCACATCCCTCGCACGCGCAGCAGCCCCGAGAGCGCGCCGGCGTCCTCGAAGCGGTACACGTGGCCGTATTCGGCGAGGCGGATCGGTAGCTCGCGATAGCTGCGGGGGCGGGCCGCGAAGATCCTGTGGTGATGGGGACAGTTCATCGGCTTGAGGCAGTAGGTCTCCTTGACCTCGGTCTCGCCGTCGGAGCCCGTCTCTTTGAGCTCCATCACCGGATACATGTGCGTCGCGTAGTACGGCAGATGCCCGGTCTTGTAGTAGAGCCCCTGCTTACTCAAATGCGGCGTGGCCACGCGCTGATACCCGGCTTTGAACTCGAGCTCGCGCGCCAAGGCCTCGAGCTCGTCCCGGATCACGGTGCCGCTCGGCAGCCAAAGCGGGAGGCCCTTGCCGATCTCCTCGTCGATCGTGAAGATCTCGAGCTCCCGGCCGAGCTTCTTGTGATCGCGCGCCAGGGCGTCGTGGTACGCCTTGATGTGGGCATCGAGCTCCTCTTTGGTCTCGAACGCCCAGGCGTAGATCCGGGTCATCATCGCGTTGTCGTTGTTACCGCGCCAATACGCGCCCGCGATGCTGCGCAGCTTGAAGGCCTGTGCAGGGAGCTCCTTGGTATTGGTGACGTGAGGCCCCTCGCACATGTCGAGGAAGGGACCGTTGCGGTAGAACGTCAGGGACGCGAGGCCTTGCTTGTGGACGAGGTCCTCGGCGTACTCCCGTTTGTAGGGTTCGCCCATGGCGTCGATCCGCGCGAGTGCCTCTGCGGCGGGCAGCTCCTCCAGAACGAACTCCTGGCGCTGCTTGATGATGTGCCGCATGCGCTTCTCGATCTCCGGGAAATCCTCCTCGGAGATCGGCTCCGACAGGATGAAGTCGTAGTAGAAGCCGTCGGCGATCGCAGGGCCAAAGCCGAGCGTGCTGCCGGGGCGCAGCGAGAGCACCGCCTGCGCGAGCACGTGAGACAAGCTGTGACGAATCCTGAGGAGCTCTTGGTCCGACATCGCGGCCGCGGAGGCTATCAGCTCACCACGTTTTTCGCCCTCCATCTCGCGCTGGTCCGGAACCTTTGGCACACTCGCGGAATCCATGGAACGCCCCCGCATGTCGATCCACGACACTCTGAGCGGTACCAAGCGACCGCTCGCGCTTCTCCAGCCAGGGAAATGCGGGATCTACTGCTGCGGGCCCACGGTCTACGACATGAGTCACATCGGGCACGCGCGCGCGGCCCTGGTCCCTGACGTGCTCGTCCGCTTCCTGCGCCACCAGGGCTTGGAGGTGACCTATGTTCGAAACATCACGGATGTCGACGACAAGATCATTCGCCGCGCCCAGGAAATAGGGGCGAACCCCGCCGAGATCGCGGAACGCTTCACGCGCGAGTACCACGCGGATTTGGACGCGATGGGGCTCCTCCGCCCGGACAGCGAACCCCGTGTCACGGCGCACGTGGGCGAGGTCATCGCGATGATCGACACGCTCATCGCCCGAGACCTCGCGTACGTCGTAGAAGGCGACGTCTACTTCCAGGTCTCCCAGTTCGATCCGTACGGTCGCTTGAGCAAGCGTGACCCGGAGGAGCTGCTCGCTGGCGCGCGCGTCGATGTGGATCCTCGCAAGCGCGAGGCGGCCGACTTCGCGCTGTGGAAGGGCGCGAAGCCTGGCGAACCGGCGTGGGATAGCCCGTGGGGGCGCGGGAGGCCAGGCTGGCACATCGAGTGCTCCGCGATGGCGACGCACGAGCTCGGCATTTCGTTCGACGTCCATTGCGGCGGCCAGGACCTGATCTTCCCGCACCACGAGAACGAAATCGCCCAATCCCAGGGATGCCATGGGCCCGGGACGTACGCGCGCTACTGGATGCACAACGGCTTCGTCAAACTTGCCGGCGAGAAGATGGCCAAGAGCGTGGGCAACTTCTTCACGATCCGCGAGGTCACGGCGCTCTACCACCCCGAGGTCCTGCGCTTCTTCTTGCTCGGCTCCCACTACCGCCGCGGCGTCAACTTCGACGTCGAGGTCGCGTGCATCCAGTGCAAGGCCACGATGCCCCAAGAAGACCAGGATCGCCGCGCCTGCTCGGCGTGCGGCCGCGCCTACACGGAGGAGGAGCTCCGCGCCGCCGTCCGTTTCCCCGGACTCGAAGAAGCCGACGACCGCGTCGCGTACATCTACGAGACGCTGCAAGCGACGCGCGAGTTCGTGGAGAGCACCGCGGCCACGGACGATGGCACCAAGGTCAACGACGCCGTGGAGGACTTTTCCGCTCGCGTCGTCGAGGCGCTGCGCGACGACCTCAACACCGCGGCAGCGCTCTCGGAGTTGAGCGAACCGCTCGCCACCGTCAACCGCTTGCTCTCCTCGGCCAAGGGCGCCAACAAGACGCAGCGCAAACGAACGATCATGCGTTTCGTCGCGGCGTTCGAACCGGGGGAGATCCCGGCGATGCTCGGCGTGTTCGAGCGCGATCCCGCCACGTATCTTCAAGAACGCCGCGACCTCAAAGCTGCGCGCATTCGGCTCGATGTCGCCCAGGTGGAAGCGCTCGTGACAGAGCGTCAGCAAGCCCGGACCGACCGCGATTGGGCGCGCGCCGACGCGTTGCGCGGAACGCTCGAGGCCATGGGCGTGAAGGTGCGCGACGGGGCAGCTTCGACCAGCTGGACCCTCTGACCCCCATCGGTTGTGAGATGACGCGCGAGACTCCCAAGGGATAGAGTCTCGCGCGATCCGTATGCATGACACCGGTCGGGCTTGGCCACTCGGGGCGTCGTTTGTCGATGGCGGCGTGAATTTCAGCCTGTTCTCGCGGACGGCGGCGCGCGTCTCGTTGCTGCTCTTCGATCGCGACGACGACGCACACCCCTCGCGGGTGATCGACCTCGATCCCGTGAAGAACCGGACGTACCACTACTGGCACGTCTTCGTTTCAGGGCTGCAGCCGGGGCAACTCTACGCCTACCGCGTCGGCGGCCCGTCCGACCCGCTGCGTGGGCACCGGTTCGATGCCAACAAGGCCTTGCTCGATCCGTACGGTCTGGGCGTCGCGGTGCCAAGCACCTACGATCGCGACGCCGCGACGAACCCCGGAGACAACACCGCGACCGCGATGAAGAGCGTGCTCGTCGACGTGGACGCCTACGATTGGGAGAACGACCTCCCCCTCAAGCGGCCGTCCTCACGCACGATCATCTATGAGATGCACGTCCGGGGCTTTACCCAACACGAGAGCTCGGGCGTCGCAGAAAGCGCGAGAGGGACCTATGCAGGCGTGATCGAAAAGATCCCCTACCTCCGCGCGCTCGGGATCACCGCGGTCGAGCTGTTGCCGGTGTTCCAGTTCGACCCGCTGGACTGCCCGCCCGGACGCGTCAACTACTGGGGCTACGCTCCCATTTCGTTCTTCGCCCCCCACGCGGCGTACAGCTCGAGGAAAGACCCGACGGGGCCCGTCGACGAGTTCCGCGACATGGTCAAGGCGCTACACCGGGCGGGCATCGAGGTGATCCTCGACGTCGTGTTCAACCACACCTCCGAGGGTGATCATCGCGGTCCCACCCAAGCGTTCCGCGGAATCGACAACACGGCGTACTACGTCCTCGAGGACGGCGGATCCCGCTACGCGAACTACACGGGTTGCGGAAACACGGTGAACGCCAACCATCCCGTCGTCCGCAGGATGATCGTCGACAGCCTGCGGCATTGGGTGACCCACATGCACGTGGACGGCTTCCGGTTCGACCTCGCCTCCATCCTCGCACGCGACTCGGCCGGCCATCCCCTCCCCCAACCGCCAGTGCTGTGGGACATCGAGTCGGATCCCACGCTCGCGGGTACCAAGCTCATCGCCGAGGCCTGGGACGCCGCGGGCCTCTATCAGGTGGGCTCGTTCGTGGGCGATGCATGGCGCGAGTGGAACGGCCGATTCCGCGATGACGTCCGCGACTTTTTCCGCGGTGTCCCCGGATCGGTGCGCCGCGTCGCCGATCGCATCGTCGGAAGCCCCGAGATCTACGGCCACGAGCTCCGAGAAGCCGAGCAGAGCATCAACTTCGTGACGTGCCACGATGGGTTCACCCTCAACGACTTGGTCTCGTACAACGCCAAACACAACGAGGCGAACGGCGAGAACAACCGCGACGGCAGCGACGACAACCGCAGCTGGAACTGTGGCGTAGAGGGGCCGAGCGACGACCCGGCCGTCGAGGCGCTACGCCAGCGTCAGATCAAGAACATGCTCACGGTCACGCTGGTTGCGCTGGGCGTCCCGATGATCTCCATGGGCGACGAGGTGCGGCGCACCCAGCTCGGAAACAACAACGCGTATTGCCAAGACAACGCCCTCAGCTGGTTCGATTGGACGCTCGTGGAACGTCATGCGGACCTGCTCCGGTTCGTCTCCGTCCTCAACGCCCATCGCGGTTTACGCGATGTGGAGAACGAACTCCGCCGTGTGAGCCTGACGGAGCTCCTGAACAAGGCCGAGAAAGCTTGGCACGGCGTGTGGCTCAATGAGCCGGATTGGACGGACACCTCACACAGCTTGGCGTTGCAGGGCAACCTCGCCGACCGTGCGTTCTACCTCGTCCTCAACGCCTACCACGACGTCCTCGAGTTCGAGCTCCCCAAACTCGGCGACGGCCGGCCCTGGCGGAGGTGGATCGATACGGCACGGCCGTCCCCGGAGGACATCGTCGCGTGGGGGAACGCCGTGGCGTCCGACAGTCCGAGCCTGCGGGTCGAAGGACGCTCGGTCGTCGTGCTCTACGCGGACCCGCCTTGAGACGCCCCCTGGGCGCCGTACCGTGACGGACGAAGACGACTGTGCGATCGTCTGCGCCAAAGGATCCGGAGGCCGTCGATGCACGAACCGCACGCTGAGGTGAGATGGATGGATTTCATCATCCGGGTCGCCGTCATCTTCACCCTGATCTTCCTCTGTGCTCGCATCGCGCTGCCGTTCTTGGGGCCCGCCATGTGGGGGATCGTGCTCGCGGTGACGCTACGTCCGGTTCAGCTGCGCCTCGGCGGGAAGATCGGCGAGCGGGCGGCCGCCGTGTGCCTCGGTGTCGGGCTGTTGCTGCTGCTGCTCATCCCCGCGGTGCTGTTCGTCGAGTCGCTCGTGTTCGGGGTCAAAGATCTCGTGATCGCCTTGCGCGAGGGCACCGTGACGATCCCACCTCCACCCGAAGCCGTGGAGCGGCTGCCCCTCGTGGGCAAGCGACTCACGCGGGTGTGGGACCAGGCCTCGACCAACTTGACGTTGCTGCTCGAGACGGAAGCCGGCCGCGTCCAGGCGATGGCGAGACGGGCGTTGGAGCTCACCGGTGACACGCTCGCCGCGGTGGGCCAGTTCGCGATCTCTACGGTCATCGCGACGATCCTCCTGATGCGCTACGAACAGCTCGCCCTCGGTGCGCGCGCCTTCGCTTGTAGGCTGGCAGGCGATCGCGGGGAGCTCCTCGTCGCCGCGGCGGGGCAGACGGTGCGGAGCGTCGCGCTCGGGGTCATCGGCGTCGCGGCGGCGCAGTCGTTGCTCACGGGGGTGGGCCTCGTCGTCGCGGGGGTCCCCGCCGCGGGCCTGCTCTCCATCGTGACGCTCGTCCTCTGCGTCGTTCAGCTCGGCCCGACGCTCGTGCTGCTCGGGGCGACGATCTGGATGTTCTCCACCGCGGACACGCTGAGCGCCGCGCTGTTCCTGGTCTTCAGCGTGATCGTCGCGACGATGGACAACGTGCTCAAGCCGCTCATCTTCAGCCGCGGCGCACGAGTCCCGATCATCGTCGTCTTCGTGGGGGCGATCGGCGGTTTCCTGCGCAGCGGGATCATCGGGCTCTTCACGGGCGCCGTCCTGCTCGTCCTCGGGTACGAGTTGTTCCGTGCGTGGCTGCGAGGGACCGAAGTTCCGCTGCCCGAACCCAAGGTGATCGGCGAGACGGCCGCGCCCGAGCCCCCGCGCACCGAAGCCTGAGCTCTACGCGCCCGCGGCCGCGCGGTAGCGCTGCCGCAGTTCCGCCATCCAGGCCTCGTCTTTGACGTCGAGCACGGGCTCGGTGTCGTACTGCTCCCAGAACAGCGTGGGTGCGACCGAGTCGTCGATCTCGAGCGCCCGGCGCAGGCGCCGATGGTCCGGGGTGAACCCGCGGCCGAGCAACGAAACGATGGTGTTGGCGATCGTGCCCTGCAACCCACAGATCAAGACGACCGCGCGAGACGGACGCAGATCGCCGCGCGACAACCCGAGCGCAGCTTCGGTCGCATCGAGCCTTTCGCTGGAGAACAACGCCTCCACGCGTCCCGTCGCGCCATCCCAGCCCGGAGCTTCGCTCGGGCGGCTGACGGTCGGCAGGTAGCGCAACCCGTGCTGGTGGTGCATGCCCATCAACTCCTCGCGATAGCCCAGGCCGCTCGGGTGGCTCGCCCCATGGAGGATCGCGAAATCGTCGAGGCGGCGCTCCGCCCCCTGACGTAGCCGACTGCGCGCCATGCAGATGAACGGCGCGAGCCCGGTCCCCGCCGCGACGAAGATCTTCACCCGGGGATCGTCTTCACCCACGGTGTCGTGCAGCGTGAACTTGCCGGTGGGGACCATGCGCACGTACATGCGATCCCCGACTCGCATGGGCCACATCAGAGGCGTGAGCGGCAGCTCGGAGGTGGGCGAGGCCACCTTGCGGATGTAGAACTCGACGAGGTCGTCGTCTTCCGGGGCGGAGGCGATCGACATCGGGCGTCGCACCGAGGGTGGGCGCGGATCGCCGGCGTCCGTGGCGTCGCGATTGAGCCCAAGGGTGACGTACTGCCCGGGCCGGAACCACGGCCGGGCCGGCAGCAGACCAGGGTCGGCGCGGACGCGGAATACCGCGAGGGAGGGCTCGAGATCGACGCGTTCGACGAGTGTGGCGTTGTATTCCAGCGCGCTGACCATGAGGGTTACAGAAGTGTAGTCCGCAACGGGCCCAAAAACGACCCACCTGGGGCGAATGCTTGAACCATTCCAGGCCGATCTTTAGACCCTCCCGCATGTGTCCGATTGATCGGTGTGGTGGCCCTCCACGTGCTCATCGCGGACGACTCCGTCAGCGAACGACGACGCCTGCTCGATGCGTGCGCTCGCCTCGGGCACGAGGCCGACGCCGTGCACGGTGGGTTCGAGGCGCTCAAGCGCTTGAAAACGAACAACTTCGACATCCTCGTCTGCGACATCTCGATGCCGGACATGACGGGGATCGATGTCCTGCGCATGACCCGATCGGTGTGCCCCCACGTTGCCGTCTTGATGTGCACATCCTGCGACACGCTCGACTCTACGGTCGCGGCGATGCGGCTCGGCGCGGTCGACTACCTCGTCAAGCCCTGGCAGGACGAGGATCTGGCCGCGGCGCTGCGTCGAGGTGCCACGGTCGCGGCAGCGCTCCAACGAAAGTCTCGCATGGTCGTCGCCCTCAAAGAACAGGTGCGGCTCCGCGAGGAAGAGCACACGAAGCGGGTGACGGAGGCCGAGCAGCTGGCTCGCGAGCTGCAGGGACTCCAGTCGCTGTTCCAGGACGGAGCCTCCGAAGGGCTCTCTGTCGTCGTGAACTTGCTTCGCCGTGTCGACCCGAGCCTCACCGAACACGCGCGCCGCGTGGCAGAGATCTGCGTACGGGTTGCCACGCGCCTGCAGGTGCGTCCGGAGGACGTCTCGGGCCTCGAGATCGCCGCGCGGCTGCACGACGTGGGCCTGGTCGCCGAAGAAGCCCTCGTCGCGAAGATCCATCGCGGCGATGCCTCGCTCTCGTCGGCCGAAGACGACGCGCTCGCAGAAGCCTCGCGGAGCACGGCAAAAGCCCTCGCGGGGATGCCTGCAGTCGGTCACGCCGCGTCGATCCTCCAGCACTTCCGACAACACGACGAGACACGCGTCGGGTCTCGCGTGCCACTGTCTGCGAGCATTCTCATCGCCGTCGAACGCTTCGACGTGGCGGCCTACATGGTCGAAGGGGCTCCGGGCAAAGCCGCGGGGCTGTTCCAGCTCAAACGGCACGAGCAAAGTCAGACAGCGCGGTCGATCCGGTTGGCGCTGCACGAAGTGCTCGGCGAGTTCGATCCCCAAGCGCCCGCCCCGCAGCCACACAGCGCCGATTCCCCCAGCGCAGGTGCAGTCCTTCAGGTCGGGCAACGCCTCACCGAACCCATGCGAACTCCTGCTGGCCTCGTCCTGCTCCCAGCGGGCACGGTGTTGACTCATGCGCTAATCCAGAAGGTGGAGAAGATCCTCTCCACACGCTGAGGGCGCAGTCGCGACCTTCAAGAATACGGACACCACCGACGATGTTGGGTCCGATGGGGAGCAGTCCCGCCGTACTGGTCATCGACGACTCCGACCTCGATCGGCAAGAGATCTGCGGTGTGCTCCAAGCGCTCGGATACACGTGCTCGAGCGCGCCCAACGGCCACGAGGGGTTGAGATTGCTCCGCGAGCAAGATTTCGACATCGTCACGTGCGATCTCACGATGCCCACGATCTCGGGACTCGAGACGCTCCGGATGGCTCGCCAGCTCCGCCCCGATCTCAAGGCGGTCGTGATCACGGGCAGCGACGACACCACTGCGGCGATCGAGTCGCTCCGAAATGGTGCGATGGACTTCCTGGTCAAGCCCGTCGGTCGACTCGCGGTCGACGAGATGCTCAAACGTTTGCTCGCGTCCCAGACGGCACTGACGCGGGCCGCGGCGGAGCTGCTCGAGCTCAAGGAGCTCGTCGCCCAGAGCGATCTCAAGCTCGCCGAAGCGGAGCAGCTCGCCAAAGACCTCAACAAGCAACTCGTCGACGTCCGACGAGAGCTGCAACGCAGCGTGATCCAAGGTCTCGACGTGGCGGTGAACCTGTTGCGGCGCCACGATCCGGAGCTCGCCAAGCATTGCACGCGGGTGTCGGCGCTCGCCGCCCGCTACGCCTCGTCGAAGGGCCGCGATCCCGAGAGCGTCTTGCAGATCCGGGCGGCGGCGTTGCTCCACGACGTAGGCCTCGTGGGCCTCGAACCAGAGCTCGTTCGCCGCGTGCACTCCGGACGCGCGCTCGATCCTCAGGAGCAGCAGCGCTACTGCCATTACGCGAGCAAGGCGGAAGAATTGCTCGAAGGGATCCCTCAGCTTTCGGGCGCACGCGAGCTCCTCAAGGACCTCGGGCGCGTGCAGGCACGCATGGCGTGCGGGGACACCAGCCGTCTGCGGCTCGATTGGAGCTCGAGCGTGATCGTGGCATCGGAGGCCTACGACACCGCGCGGGCGCTCGTGCCCGAGGTGGCTCCCGAGGAAGGCGCTTCGCTGTGGGTCCCCGCCTCGCTGCGCGATGCCATCGATGCGGAAGTGGCCGAGGGCGTCTCGAGCTTCGCCCAGGGCAGTGCGACCGAAGACGACGACATGGCGGCGTTCCTCGCCGGACTGCGCGCGGGCATGACGATCGAGCGCGACATCCGAACCCCGCGCGGGGTGCTCGTCGCGAGTCGTGGGCTCGTCCTCAGCGAGGAGCGTATCGCCACGATCCGCCGCCTCATCGGCGAAGCGCGCTGACCCACCGCCCGGCCGCCCGCAGCTCTCTGGGTCGCAAGAACGCGAGATAGGCCGCGAGGACGAGCGGACTGAAGATCACGACGAACATCGTCGCGGCGATGCCCAGATGCATGAGCACGCCGAAGCCGAGGAACGCCGGGCGAAGGTCGGGCACGCGAGATGCCCGCGGGACGGCCTCGCGCAACCAGAGCAGCGCTACGAACACCGCGAACCCGAGCTCCCACGTCAACACGACCCACGTGAGGGGCCGTAGCACCCACGGCTGCAACTCCGCGAGCGTCTCCGTCCATGCGAAGTGGCGCGTGTAGGGTTGAGCAAGCGCGTAATACAGGGCCGTCCCCTCGCTGCGCCATGTCATCCCCGTCTTCATCGCACCGGTCGTGATGTAGAGCACCGCGAGCTGCAGCTGGATCAGCCGCCGCGCCCAAACGGGCGTCCGCTGCCCGCGACCTCGCAAGGCATCCACGCTCAGTCCCCCGCCGCTCGGGGTCAGCATCAGCCACGTGCAAAGGGTGAGCAGGAGTTGATCTGCGAGTGAATAGAGCCATGGCTGGCGCCCCAAGAGACTCATCCACACGATCCACGAAGCGAGCGCGCAGACCCGAGTGTACGCCCCCACGAGCCACCCCACGTGCGCGAGCACGCCGAGGACGAAGAGCACGCGGACTCCGTAAGGCCCATCGATCCAGAAAAATAGGGAGACGGTGTCTGGGAACGCCTCGCGTGCCATCCGCGTCGTGAGCGTCGAGTGGGCCGAGAAATAGTCTCCGACCGCACCGACATGACTCAGGAGGTTGACGAGGAACACCCCCACCAGGGCGATGCGCAGGGCCCCGAGCGCGGCCGGATCTTCGCGTGCGAGGAACAAGCGCCCCCACGCGGCGAGCCCCGAGCGAACCAACGTCATTCGCCGGCCATCCCCCTTGGGTCGGCCTCGATCATCGCCGCGACTCGGGGTGACTCGCAGTGCACCGACCCAAGGTGCACGCGCTTGCGTGGGCCGAGTTCGGGCGCGCCCGCGCGAGCATCCGCGGGGGTGGGAATCTGGCGAACGACGGCCTCCATGGTGATCCGCACGGGGACCTCACCGCGCCGCGCTTCGCGGACGCACGCCGCCCGCAAGTACCATTGTCGCGCATGGCTCCCCCGTCGAAGGTCCCCGAGGGCCGCCGCGCGCCACACATCCATGCGGGTCTTGTTCCACGCCCCAAAGGCCCCCCAAGCCGCGGCCTCGAGTTCCGCCTCGGGGTGCAGAGCCCGCCTCTCTCCGTCCGCCATGGTCGCGAACAAGGTGACGGCCGCCGCATCACGGGCCACATCGGGGCTGTACATCCGCCACCCCGATGCAACACCCACATGGCGAAGCGCCGCCCCCACGGGACCGCGCGGGAAGAGGATCCCCACCATGAGGAGGAGCAGCGCCGCCGATTCGCAGGCCCAACGTAGGCGTGCCCACCGGCGCCTCACGGCGCTCCCCATCCCGTCGGGCAGAAGTCCCAAAGCGGCATCGACGCGGCCGAGGATCCGATGCCGTGCATGTTATCGTGCGCAGGGTCGATGGTGAACTCGCTCGACAGATCTCGGGTCATCTTGCCTTCCCTCCTCCTCGTTGGAGCGCTGGCCTGCGCCCCCGAGCACCCCCTCGACCCCGATCCACCGCAGAGCTGCGAGGTCGTGGATCGGAACATCTGGTTATACGACCTCATGCAGGACGTCTATCTCTGGGAGACGATGCTGCCGGAGGTGGATCCCACGACGTTCGAGAGCCCCGAAGCCCTGATGAGCGCGCTGCGATATGCCGACATCGATCGCTGGAGCCGGATCCGCGACAAGACCACCACCAACGCCCTGTTCATGGAAGGCAAGTCCATCGGCACCGGGTTCTCCACCAAATGGGACGGCGATCGCTTGCGCGTCTCTTCGGTGCAGGTAGGCACGCCGGCGTACGCCACGGGGATGCAGCGCGGGGACGAGATCCTCTCGATCAACGGCGTCACGGTGCCCGACATCGAGGCACAGGACCTCTGGGGGGAGATCTGGGGTCCGAACGAGCCGGACGTCTCGTTCGCGTTGGAGTTCTCGGCGCCCAATGGGGTGGTGGCAACGTCCCTCACCAAAGCGTGGATCGAGCTCGTGACCGTCCCCCACTACTCGACGGTCGAGGCGCAGGGGCGCACCGTCGGCTACCTCCATTTCACGAGCTTCTTGGGGCCGTCCGAGGGCGAGCTGCGCACGGCGTTCCAGCAGTTGCAGCAATCGGGGGTGACGGAGCTCGTGGTCGATCTCCGCTACAATGGCGGCGGTTTGGTCTCGATCGCGGAGTATCTCGTGAATCTCCTCGTGGGCGCCACGGCTTCGGGGCAGGTGGCCTACAAGGTCGCGTACAACAAGAACCTCGCGGTCGAGAGCAACAGCACCAAACACGTCAGTCGTCCGGACGAGGCCTTCCCGCTCACCCATGTCATCTTCCTGGTCACGGGGAGCACCGCCTCGGCGAGCGAGCTCGTCATCAACGCCGTCCGTCCACACGTCGCCGTCTCCATCGTGGGTAGCGCGACGGCAGGCAAACCCGTGGGTTCGAACCTGTTCGAGTTCTGCGATTCGATCGCCTCCCCCATCACGTTCGAGCTGCTCAACGCCAACGACGAGGGCCGCTACTTCGACGGGATCCTTCCACAGTGTGAAGCCAGCGACGACCTCGACCATCCGCTCGGCGACCCCGCAGAGGGCATGATGGCGCAGGCCTTCGCCGTCCTCGGGACGGGGGCCTGTGCGCCCGTCCCCGTCGAGGAACGTCCCGAGGCGTCTGTGCTCCCCGCGTGGAAGATCGCCCGCGAACGGCCGGCACCCACGCGCTATCCCGAGTTCGACGAGCTCCGCGGCTGGATGTAGATGGTACCGATGCGCGCGTCTCGAAGGACCCGCCGGCGTTGGGCGTACGCCCTGCTGGCTCTCCTCGCACTCCCCCCCTCCGCCCACGCGGCAAACGTCGCGACGGCGGCCTCGGCCCAGTCGCAGTCCACGGCCGCGGCACGGCTCGCCGAGCTCCGCGTACTCATCGATACCACGCTCGCGGCCCCGGCCTTCGAAGGCGCCACGGTGGCCATGCACGCCGTCGACCTCGCGACCGGCGAGGTGCTCTATCGCCGTCAGGAGGCGCTCCCGCTCAACCCAGCGAGCAACACGAAACTCGCCACGACCGCGGCCGCCCTCGCGATCCTGGGCCCCGAGCACCGCTACTCGACCCTGCTCTACCACGAGAAAGATGCGCTCAAGGGCGCCGTCATCGAGGGCGACGTCTACCTCCGCGGCGAGGGTGACCCGAGCCTCGTCACCGAAGATCTCTACGCCATGGTCGCGCGGCTGCACGCGCAAGGCATCCGCAAGATCACGGGCGGCGTCGTCATCGATGCGTCGCGCTTCGATCGCGACGAGCTCCCGCCGGGCTTCGAGCAGAAGGACGAGCTCGCGGCGTACCGCGCTCCGAGTGGCGCCGTATCGGTGAACTTCAACACCTTCGTGCTCCGTGCCCACGGGGCGGGCACCCCGGGAGCGCGCGCGCTCGCGGGGCTCGATCCGGCCGTGCCGAGTCTGCAGCTCGTCAACGAGACCGAGACGGTCGGCGGCGCGAGCCGGCGGCTGTTCGCCGAGGTCACGGGTGACGGCCGCCTCACGGTGCGGCTTTGGGGCAAGATTGGCGTCGAGGCGGCCCCCGGAGTCTATCGCTATCCCATCGCCGACCCGAGCCTCTACACGGGCGAGCTCATGGTCGCCTTGCTCAAAGAGGCGGGCATCAAAGTCGGTCGCACCCGCGTCAAGGTCGCGGTGACGCCACCCGATGCGCGGGTCGTGGCGACCCACTATTCGGCGCCGCTCTCGGTGCTGATCCGAGCGATCAACAAGTACTCGAACAACTTCATGGCCGAGCAAGTCCTCAAGACGCTCGCGCCCAACGACGCCCCTGCCACGTTCGCGACCGCGCTCACCCAAATGCGCACGAAGCTCGAGGCGCTCGGGATCGATCTCAAGGGAGCGGTGCTCGGCAACGGATCCGGGCTGTACGACACCAACCGATACACGGCGGCTCAGATGACGGCGATCCTCGTGCAGATGTACCGGGACATCCGCGTGCAGCCCGACTTCATGGCCTCGCTGGCGATGGCCGGCGTCGACGGGACGACGAGCGATCGCATGGAAGGCACGCCCGCAGAGCGTTGGGTTCGCGCGAAGACAGGTACGCTCGACGGCATCTCTGCCCTTTCGGGCTATGCAGGAGCGCACAATCGCCCCCCGATCGCGTTCTCCATCATCTTCAATGGTTTGACGCGGGGCGCAGGGTCGGCCCGCAAGGCGCAAGACCGCGTTGCCGAGCTGCTCACACGGTTCGCCGCAGGTCAGGCCCTGGTCGATCCACCAGAGTAGTCCCGTTTTCCTACACAGTTTCGTGATGACGACACCAAGTGCACAAACGGTACATCGTACCGCGTGCTCGGCGGACGGTCGCGGTTGTGAAGGCATGCGAGCTCGTGAAATCCTTGCGCCAACGGAGGAGCACGTGAAGCGAACCGCATCCATCACCCTCTCGACTGTGGTGACTCTCGCCGCAGCCACCCTCGTCTTGGGTCCCTCGGCGTGGGCCGGTGACGATCCACCCCCCGAGACAACCAAGAAGGCCGCGCCGGCGAAAGCGGATGAGGCCGCGGGCAAGGCAGAGGAGCCTTCGGAGAAGGAGGCCCTTGCCGACGACATCTTGGCCACCATCGACCTGCCGCTCGTCGCCTACGATGCACGCGAGGCAGGCATCGAGGAGGCTGAGGTCGTCGACGCCCTCGATGCCGCGCGAGAATGCGGCGTGGGTGCGGCGGACACGACCCTCGTCATCGACGCCGAGGTCGCGGCCACGAAGAAACGCGGGGTCAAACCGGGCTTCGGAGTGTTCGTGCGCAGCGGCTTCGCCAAAGGCGACGCACCGACCGCCCTCGTCAAATCCGCCCCCAAACGCAAACCCCAAAAGCCGCTCAGCGAAGCCGAGAAAGCGGAGATGCGCGAGCGCCTCGCGGCCTTGCAGGCCAAGCGCCACGCCTACCGCGTGAAACTCTGGGCCAAGCGCAAGGAGCTGCGCACCGAAGGGAAAGAGGTCGAGTTCGACTGGGAAGAGCGTCACGCGGTCTACCGTGAAGCGCTGGCCGAACACAAAGACGAGCTCCAAGACGCACGCAAGGAATACATGCAGCGCCGCGAAGAAGCGCAGCGCAAGCTCGTCGCCGCCCGGCAAGCGCTCGCCACCGCAAAGACCGACGACGAAAAGAAAGCCGCCCAGGTGGCCCTCGAAGCCGCCCGCGTTGCGGCCACGGAGGCACGGCAAGCCCAAACCGAACTCCACGAAGCGCGTCAAGACGCCCACGCGGACGCACGCGAGGCCGTGCGCGACGAGGCGGCCGAAGATGGCGCGCAAGACGAGGACGAAGGCGAGGACAAGGACAAGGGCAAAGGGAAGAAGCATGACGAGGGTGAGGCGGACGCCAGCAGCACCCCGGAGAAGGATCGTTCGGCCGGCAAGGGACGACCGCCGGGTCGAGCCGGCGAACCCGGCCCAGGCCCGGGCCCAGGCCCGAAGGGTCCGCATGCCGGTCCGCACGGTGGCAAACCCAAAGCCGGCAGCAAATCCAAGGATCCCAACCCCGCACCGGCGCAAGGAGCCGGCGCACCGTGACCGTCGCGCACGAGAAAAGGAGCGTACCCATGACGATCCAACGATCCCTGCTTGCCCTCGCTGCACTCGGAATGCTCGGCCTCTGCGCGTGCGGCGGACCCCAGACAGACACGCCCGTCAAAGAGAAGGACGTCGTCGCCAAAGCTCCCGCGCCGACGGCTCCCACCACCGCGCCTACGCGCAGTGACGGGAAAACCCAGGAGGAGCAAGTCGAAGCGGTCGAAGCGGAGCTCGAGGAGCCGCAAGACGAATACTCGGCCTACGATCCGCGCGTTGCACGAGCGGCTCGCGTCGCGGTGGACATCGAGGCAGACCCCGCCAAGGCCGACGCGATCTTGGCCGCGATGGACCTCGATCGCGAGAAACTCGACTCGCTCATGTTCGAGATCGCAGGCAACCCGGAGCTCTCGAAGCAATACCGGATCGCCCGCGGCGTGGCGCCGCAGCCCGCAGACGCGGACAAGGCAGCGCCCACGGCTGAGGAAGAGGCGCCCCACGAGGCTCCGCCCGCGGACGCCGAGGCCCCCCACTGAGTCGTGGAACGCGTGCCCTCGCCCGAGCCGAGGGCGCGCGCTCCGAACCGCAGGGCGATCAGTGAGGCGGGGGTCCGTAGAGGCTCGGGCGATGGTGGACATATCCCACGGCCCCGCCCAGGCTCCACTCGAACGACTGCACGAGCTCGAGTGCCGCGTTCACCTCGTGGATGACGCCCGCGTTGCTGTATGTGGTGAGCGTGTTGCCGTTGTCGAGGCGCTGGACGTCCCCGAGCGTGATGCTCGAGTTGTCGCCCGCGTACGACCAGACGCGCGTGGCCGTCATCGCCGTGAGGTCGAGCTCCACCTCGAGGGCCAAGCTCTCGGTGGCGCTGCCTCCCGACCGACCGTTGTTGTTGAAGAACAGCAAGCGCGTGGGTGAGAGGAGGTGATGTCCGTGCTGCCGGTTCCACTCGGCCCCGTCGCCCGTGAACTCCGACGCCTCACCCCCGAGGACCCACTGAAGCTCCCCCGCAGCCGAGATCTTCACGTACGCATTCTGGTGGAGGACCGAGAAGGAGAAGCTCTCGTCTTCCTCGTTGTAGTGGATCGAGTTCGTGTGACAGAGGTCGCCGTTGACCATGATCCCGCCTGACCCGAGGTCCGGGAATGCGTCTGCGACCGTGAAGAGGACGGACGAGTCGCCGTTCTCCTCGATCTTGACGATCTCGTCACAGTCGTCTGCAGACCCCACCGGCATGACGATGGCGTTGTCTGGGGTCACGGTGAAGTCGTGGTGCCCCGAGGGCACGGAGATCGCCTCCTCCACGAGCCCATCCAGGGACACGCGGAAGCTGTTGCCCCCGGTGTCTCCGCTTGGATTGGTGTTCCGCGCGATCATCCAGCGGCCGTCATACGAGAGCTTGGCGCGCGAGATCTGGCCAAACGACGCCTGGTACCACCACACGAGGGTGCCGGTGTGATCGTAGACGAGGATCATGGACCCGCCGCCTCGGCCCGCAGATTCCGAGGTGATGATGAATCCGGGCATGACTTCACTCGGGCGCGCCACCGTCACCGTGGGTAGCGTGAGACCGTTGGGGCTCGGGTCTGTCATGATCTCGAAGTCGTCGCTGCGACAACCTCCCCCCTCCCCTTCGACCGTGATGCGGAAGTGGTATTCGCTCGAAGGTGCCATGCCGAGCAGCAGGGTGCGGTGCCCCGGCGCGTCCAGGTCCACGGGCGCCCGCATGCCGTAGCTGCCATCGGGGCCAAAATCGATGTACGCGTGGTCGATCGCCGCGAGGTCGACCGACCACGTCACAATGGCGACGGTGCCGATCTCGGGGCTCATCTCGACCGAGACGTCGTAGAAGCAATCGACCGGGTTCTGTATCCCCGTGCTCTCGCTCTCCTCCTGCGAAGGACCGCTGACGTCGCTCTCGGACGAGGTCGCGCTCGTGTCCGTGGTCGCAGCAATCGTGGTGCCGCTCGTCGACGTCTCCGAGCTGGAGACTGAGGTCGCCCCCCCCGTCGACGACGAGCTGCTCGTCGTCTCGATCGTCGTCGAAGACGTCGGTCCCGTCGACGACACGGTTCCACCGGTGGTTCCCGTCCCGGTCACGTACGCCGTGCTCGATGACTCCGAGTCACCTTCCATCGCGGATGGCGTGCACGCGGCCAGGTTGGCACCACAAACCAAGGACAAGCTGCAGGTGAAGCGTTTCAAGGGCAAGTTCCATCCTGGTCGTACCTACAACGTTCGACCGCCGTCAAGCGGAGGGCCATGCGCAACCACCAAGGTTGCCCACAAGCAGGTACCGACACGCCCGAATCTAGGGTGGGCCGGGTACCGCGCGACCCACCATCGACCAACGCCCCACTTGTCAAGATCCCGCGAAGGACACGAGCGACCCGCAAAACCCCAGGGCGCTCCTGCGTGCTGTGCCTACAGCCACCCTACGTGTGACCATCGCATCGGAACGAAACCCGAACCTTTGCACACGCACGTTGGTCGCGCTTCGGATGGGATTTCGGTCGCTGTCGCAGGCTTCCCACAACCGGCAAGGGAAGCGCGATGACGACCTTGCTCCTTGTGTCGATCCGTCTTTCGGACCCTTGCATGAATCTAGCGGTCTACCTACATTTTGGCGCATGGATCGGTGTGCGCTTGCCCATGGGTTGTTCGTCGCCGGCATCGCGGCGTTCGGTGCTGCTGCTGGAGGATGCTCGTTGACCCTCGCCTTGGACGAGAGGACCTGTGATCACGACGACGAGTGCTCCGACGACCGCTCGAGCGTGTGCATGAACGGAAGATGCGAGGCACCGCTCGCGACGACCACCATCCCCACGACGTCGGACGCCACCGACGACACGACCGGAGACACCTCTTCGTCGACCTCGAGCCAGAGCACAGGAACGACGAGCTCGACGACCAGCGGGACCACCGGATCGACGAGCGGAACAGGTACGGAGGATGGGAGCAGCACCGGCGGCCCAGACGGCTCCTCCACCGGCTTGGAGTGCCCTCGCTCGCTGCTCATCCATCCGATCGTACCGACGGTCATCCTGCTCATCGATCAGTCGCTGAGCATGCGCGATCCGTTCGAGTCCTCGACGCGCTGGTCCACGCTGCAGAACGCGCTCATGGACGCAAGCGACGGCATCGTCCCCACGTTGCAAGGCGAGGTGCGCTTTGGCATCTCGTTCTACACGAGCTTCAACGGCTCTGCCGGTGGAGAGTGCCCCCTCCTCGAGGAGGTCGCCCCCTCGATCACGAACTACGACGCGATCCAAGAGCTCTACGATCGCATGAGCCCACAGCACCAGACGCCGACGGGCGACAGCATCTCCGCGATCACGCAGACCCTGCTGGCGGATACCTTCCCGGGACCCAAAGCCATCGTGCTCGCGACCGACGGCGAGCCCGACACCTGCGAAATGCCGGACCCGAACCTCGGGCAAGGTGAGTCGATCGCTGCGGCACAATACGCGTTCTCCATGGATATCCCCACGTTCGTCATCAGCGTGGGCAACGACATCAGCCTCCAACACCTCCAGGACCTCGCCAACGCCGGCGCGGGTCTCCCCGTGGACCTCCCCGACGACGGAGGGTCGAGCAGCGGCAGCTCCAGCGGCGACGGGTCCGAGACGGGCTCGAGCAGCACGGGGGACCTGCTCGCCGAGGCCAGCTCGAGCACGGGAACCGGCGGCGAGGCGGACACCGACGCTTCGAGCAGCAGCGGCGTAGGCTCGTCCTCGGAATCGGGGGACGAGACCGGCGGCGGCGAGATGAATGCCAAGTACTACGTGCCCGAGGACCGCGACGCGCTCGCGGCCGCCTTCCGCGAGATCGTGACCGACATTCGCCCGTGCACATACCTGCTGGAAGATCCCATCGAGGGTGGCGGTGCCAACACTCGCATCACCCTCAACGGAGACGTCATTCCGTTCGGCTATGCCGACGGCTGGCAGATCAGGAGTCCGAACGAGATCGAGCTCGTGGGTGCTGCCTGTCAAGCGGCGCTCGCAGGGCCGGTGGAGATCACCGCAGAGATCGTTTGCGGAGCGGACTGAGCGAGCTCGAAACCCGGCAGACGCGGTGGGACCGCAGCGAAGGTCCGAACGCGGTCCTTCCCGCGCCGACACCGAACCGCGAAACACCGTGGGACCCAAACGTGGACCACGGCGTGCCCCGAATCGCATCCTTAAAACGCAGGTGCCCCAGGTCGATGAGCGCTCGTGCCCGCACTCCTTGAACGGGCCCTGCACCGTCCATGAAGCGCCTGCCGAGAGTTGCGAGCTTTGCCCTTGGGCTCTTCGCGTGTGACTTCTACGCGGACGATCCCCTCAACGCTCCTCTCGGACTGAGCCGGGCCGAACACGCGCTCATCGAGACCGAGCTTGGGATCCTCGAAGCCGTCGCGCCCCCCGAGCCGAGCAACGCCTTTGCCGACGATCCAGCAGCGGCGGCGCTTGGCCAGGCGTACTTCTTCGACGCGCGCTACAGCAGCAACGGCGCGATTTCTTGTGCGACCTGCCACGATCCGGCGGTCGGATACCAGGACGCGCGGGCCGCCACCTCGCTGGGCCTCGCGTACACCGGTCGCCACGCACCGACGTGCTTGAACGCGGCCGTGTCGCGCGACGACTCCGACACGAACTGGCAGTTCTGGGACGGGCGAAGCGACAGTTTGTGGTCCCAAGCGCTCGGTCCCCCCGAGAGCGACGTCGAGATGGGAGGCTCGCGCACGGGCGTCGTCTACCTCATCTACGACCACTACCGCGAACCGCACGAAGCCATCTTCGGACCCCTGCCCGAGCTCCGCGACGCCGCCGGTGAGCCGCGCTTCCCACTCTCGGCCAAACCCGGCACTCCGCAATGGGAGAGCATGACGGATGAGGCTCGGGATGAGATCGATCGCGTCTACGTCCAGTTCGGAAAGGCGATCGACGCCTACGAGCGCCTCCTCATCCGCGGAAACGCCCCGTTCGACCAGTGGTTCGACGAACTCGTGGTCCACGAGGAGCGAAGTGAGGCGCTGACCCCTTCTGCGCTGCGAGGTTTGAGGCTGTTCATCGGCAAGGCGAACTGCATCGCCTGCCACCGCGGCCCCAACTTCACCGACCAGCGGTTCCACAACCTCGGCGTGCGCCAAGAAGGCCCCTATGTGGCTTCACGCGATGCCGGACGCTCCGAGGGGATCGCGGCCGCGGCCCAGGGAGAGTTCAGCTGCGCCTCCAAATGGAGCGACCACCCGAACAAATCGGCCTGCGCGGTCGCAAGCCTCGCCAACGACGCGGCCGATCTCGGTGCCTTCAAGACCCCGAGCCTGCGCAACGTCGCGGACACGCCCCCGTACATGCACACGGGACACCTCGCCACGCTCGAAGACGTCGTCCGCTTCTACGACGCGGGCGGGGACTCGGATGGATTCGTGGGGACCCGCGACAGTCAGATCCGCCCGCTCAACCTGACCGAGCGCGAGATCGGCGACCTCGTCGACTTCCTCGAATCGCTGTCTGGGGACGACCTTCCGCACCACCTGACGCGGACACCCTCCCTGCTTTGAACGAACTCCAAGCCCGAGCCCCCTCTCCCTCCTCGGGCACAAGACGTGTTTCTCATGGCCTCCGTTTGGTTCACCTTGATTCACCTCGCCCTCGACGCGGGGCTTGCCGACGCGCAAACCGAGTCCACCGACGCCCCGCCCTTCGCAGCGGCGACCGCCCCCGCTGCCGAGGGTCCGAGCACCGAGGAAGGGCCCTCCGCGGCCCCCCCCGCGGTCGAGGCGACACAAGCTCCACCGACGGTGGCAGCCGGGACCACGATGGACGCCTCCCGCCTCGAGCGGCTCGAGCAACGGATGGACTCCCTGGAGGCCGAAAACCGCGACCTTCGCGATTCCAACGCTGAGCTCCGCAAGAAGAACAAGAAGCTGCAAAAGGCCGACAAGCAATTGAGGGAAGACCTCGATGTGCTCGCCGAGGACCTCGAATACAACGATCAACGGCTTACGCGCCTGATGCCCCTCTCCTCGCGGCTGACGGGCTACGTGGATATCGGGTTCTTCTATGTCTCGGGAGATGGCAGCGGGATTCGCACGGACTACGGTCACAACTACTTTCCCGAGTACGAGGGCGTGGCGCCCGACTCGTGGGTCTTCATGGGCGATCCCATGTCCGTCGCCATCAACTCTCGGGGGGAACCCCCGGAGACGTCGGAGTCCCGCGCTGTCACGTTCGATCCCGTGGGCAACAACGGCAAGGCGTCATTCATCGCAAACTCGTTGAACCTCGAATATTTCGGGTCCGTAGGCGATCGTTTCACCGTGCACGGCATGATCGATTTCATGCCGCGCAACCGCGACGTCTCGGATCCGGGCGGGATCAATCTTGGAGACTATATCGACGTCAAGCACGCCTACATGCAGTGGGCGGCGCCCACCAAGCGGTTCAAGCTCGACCTATCGCTCGGGAAGTTCGACCCGGTGGTGGGCTTCGAGTACCGCATCCAAGAGGCACCCGATCGCATCACCGTGACGCCGTCTTTGCTCTGCCGGTACGTCTGCGGTCGCACGACGGGCCTCAAAGTGCGCTCACGGTTCCTCGAGGACTCCATCACCCTCAATCTCGCCATCACGAACGGGAGCGCCTTCTTCGAGGGGTTCGGCTTCAGCAACGACGTCGATACGAATCACATGAAGACCTTCTCGGGACGCCTCTCGTACAAGCTGCCCGTCAAAGGGGACGTCGAGTTCGGGATCTCGGGGCTGGTCGGCGCGCAGGACCTCCAAGCCATGGATGACACGATTCATTGGCAGGCAGGTGGCGACGTGCACGTGCAATGGGCGGGGCTCGACTTCACCGCGGAGTACGTGCAAGGCAAGCTCGAGGGCGAGACCGAGACGGGCCAGCCGCTGTGCAACCTCGAGGCGTGCCTCGAGTTCAAGAGCATGTACGGACTCCTCGGGTATCGGTTCACCAACTGGATCATGCCGTACGCGCGCGTCGACTGGCGCGACGCTCTGCATGTTCAAGGCGGCAGCTTCGTCTACGTCTCGAAGCTCGTGCGGGCGACGGGTGGAATCCGGTTCGACGTGGGAGAGCACGTGATCCTCAAGGGTGAGTACACCTACAATCACGAGCTCGGAGACATCCCTCAGTTCCGAAACGACACGTTCACCACCTCGGCGATTGCCCGCTTCTGAGCCAAACGCAATAGAAAGGTTCGAAGGCCCGTGCTCCGTCAATCTCTACATTTTTCCATGCTCGCTTTCGTAGCGTTTGCGGTTCCCGCCGCGGACAAGCCCGCGTTTGGGACGATCACCGGCAAGGTCACGATCTCCGGCGCAAAACACAATGGGAACGCGGTGGTCTACCTCGAAGAACTCGAAGAAGACGCCGGCATGCGCCCGCCGCAGAAGCACAAGATGTGGCAGAAGGAGAAGCAGTTCTCGCCGCAGGTCCTCGTCGTCCAAAAAGGGGACGAAGTCGAGTTCCCCAACGGCGACAAGCTGTTCCACAACGTTTTCTCCGTCTCCAAGCCCGCGCGATTCGATCTTGGTCTCTACAAAGAGGGCGAGAGCAAGACCGTGACGTTCAAGCGCCCCGGCGTCGTGGACGTCTACTGCAACATCCACCCGCAGATGGTGGGCAAGGTTCTCATCGTCCCCAACCAGTACTTCGCGGAAACAGGCGCCGACGGCACCTTCAAGATCGAGGGCGTGCCCCCCGGCGACTACGAGATCGTCGCGTGGCATCCAGCGTCCGAGCTCGCCGAGGACGAAGTCGAGGTCTCCGCCGGGGCCAAAGCCGAGCTCTCCTTCAAGCTCGAGCCGCAGCAAGACGCCGCCCCTCATACCCGCAAAGACGGAACGCCCTATGGGCGCTACAAGTAGGTACCTGTGGCTCGCGGCCGCGCTGTCGGCCGCCTGCGAGAGCGAAGCGCCGCCCGCCCCTGCTGCGGCCAGCCCAAGCCCTCCTCCTGACCCACCGCAATCGTCCAGCGGTGACGCGCGCGAGCCGGCGCCCCAACTCACCACGCTCGCCCGCGCGGCCACGCGCTGCTCCGAGTGCCACGGTGAGATCACCGAACAATGGCGCGAATCGGCCCACGCTCGCGCGGCGAATGGCGAGCTCTACCTCGCCATGGTGCGCGACCTCGGCGGCACCGCAGCGGAGCAACAGTGCGATCGATGCCATCGCCCGCTCGCCGTCGCCGTCGACCCTGAGCTCCCGGTCGTCGCCGAAGGTGTCACCTGCGATGTATGCCACTCCATGAAGGGCGTCGAGATCGGCGAAAGTGAAGCGAGCTTTACCTTGTCGCTCGCCGAGAACATCAAGTTCGGGCCGTATTGCGACGCCCGAGACCACTACTTCCACAAGATGGGGTGCTCTCCCATTCATACGAAGAGCGACATCTGCGCGGGATGCCACCTTTGGGATCGAACCGAAGGGGATCATACGATCCCGGTCTTCACCGAGTACCGCGAGTGGAAGCAAGGTGGCGAGGCGGACGCCTTCGAGTGCCAGGACTGCCACATGGAGGCTGTCCCCGGAGAAGTGGCCGCTGGTTGGGATCCTCGACCCCACGTGAATCACCACGGCCTGCTCGGAGGCAAAGGCACGCTGCGGCAACAGGCGCTCGACCTCGATGCCAAAGCCCGCATCCAAGGCGAGGCGCTGGTCGTGACCGTGACCGTCAAGAACACCGGTGCGGCGCACTTCGTACCTACCGGCCTCCCCGAACGCCGCGTCGCCGTGCGCGTACGCGTGCTCGCGGGCGATGGAACGCTCGTCGAGGAGAAGGTGCAGGAGCTCGGGCGGCGCCTCGTCGATGCGGAAGGGCACACCGTTCCGTTCTATCGCGCGGTGCGCGAAGAGAGCGACACCCGCGTCGCGCCCGGTAGCTCGCGCGAGCTCGAGTTCCAGCTGCCGAAGATTTCCGCCGGAACGATCGAAATCGCGGCGTCGCATTTGCGCCTCGCCAGCGAAGTCGCCTCGCAGCTCGGAGTCATCGCTCCACAGACCGAGCTCGTGGCAGGAAGCATCGCGATCGCCTCGGGGCGTCTCAAGGCTTTCACCTCCAGCAAGAAATCGCCATGAAGTTTCGCACCACCGTCCTGCTCACCATCCTCTGCATCGTCGCCGCGATCCTCGTACCGGTTGGAATCGTCGTCGGTCGCATGCTCGAGACCGAGGCTCGCGCCACGCTGCGAGAGTCCTTGAACCGTTCCGCGGCGGTGTTCGAGGAACTTCATCGCTCACGCCAAGGCCAGCTGGCCACGCAGGCGCGGGTGACCTCCGAGGAACCGCGACTCAAAGCGGTCATCGCCACGGATGAAGTCGAGCGAGAGACGATCCTCGATGTCGCCATCGAGCTCCGCGGCGCGATGGGCAGCGACCTCTTCCTCATGACGGATGGGTCGGGTTCGCTCCTCGCCGACACCGCCGATCCCAAGGCCTCCGGGCACGACCTCTCGGGTCTTCCGCTCGTGCGTCAGACGCTCACCGAAGGTCAGGCTGCGTCCGTCTGGAGCGATGAGACGAGCCTCTTCCAGATGCAGGGACAGCGCATCGCCTTCGGCGAAACGGTGGTCGGGACGCTGCTCGTCGGCTACCGGATCGACGACACCGTCGCAGAAGCCGCGGCGAAGCTCTCCGGAAGTACGGTGGTCGTTCAGGTCGACGGACGCAGCGTCGCTTCGAGCAGCGGTGCGGAAGCGACGGCGGTGGATCCTCTCCTTGCCGCCACGATCGCGGGAGACACCGAGCTCGCGGAGTTCACCCACCAAGGAGAACGCTTCGTGGCGCTCGCGCGATCGCTCCCCGGGTATCGCGGAGAACTCGACGTCCGCTACGTGACGTTCCGGTCGCTCGACGCTGCCCTGGCCGCAAGCACGCGCATCCGCGGAATGCTGTACGGGATCGGCCTCGTTGGCTTCGCGCTCGCCCTCGTGCTCGCGTTTGGCAGCGCGCGGCAGCTCGCGCGCCCGCTCGATCAGCTCGTCGGGCTCACCAAACGGATCGCCGCTGGCGACTCGCATGCCAAGGCCGCGCCCAGTGGCCCCACCGAGATCCGGGCGCTCGCGCATTCGATGAACGCGATGTCCGAACAACTGCTCGCGTCGCGGGCCGAGATCGACCGCATCAACGCCGGTCTCGAGCAAACCGTCGCGGACCGAACCAACGAGATCGCGCAGATGCTCGACAACCTCGACGAGGCGCTGTTCATCATCGATGACCAGTGCATCGTCACCGGCCGCTGCTCCGCGAACTGCGAAAGGATCTTCGGACGTCCAATCGTGGGTCTCGATGCGATCGACCTCTTGTTCTCCGAAGGTGCCACGAGCGACCCCGAAGCGTTGTCCATGCACACGTTCGTGCTCCGCGGCAGCGTGGGCGAGCGACGGTTCCAATGGTTGCTCAACGACGAACACCTGCTTCGTTCGGTGCGGTACACACCCCAAGGTGGTGGTGAGCGCGCGTTCGAGTTGCGCTACGCACCTCTGTTCGACGTCGCAGACCGAGTCGAGCGCATCATGATCATCGCGACCGACGTGACGGAGGTCCTTGCGCTCAAGCGCAGCGTCGAGGAGCAACAGCAGCAGACCAAGGAGCGGGTCGCCGTGTTGATGGAGCTCCTTTCCGGACCGCGCGCGCTCGTCCTCGGCTTCATCGACGACAACGTCGCCCGCGCCGAACGACTCCGATCCAACCTCGAGACCTGGACGAGCCATCGAGACCGCGACGCACTGACGCGAATGCTCCGCGATCTCCACACGATCAAGGGCAATGCACGCATGCTGAGCTTGCCGCGGATCTCGCGTCTCACGCACGAGGTGGAAGAGGTCGCGCACCAGCACCTGCGCGAGGTCGACGACGCATCCGACCTCGGCGCGTCCGTCGAGCAGCTGTTCTCCGTGCTCGAGTTGTTCCACACGGTGGCCGCCGAGACCTTGCGTGGCGGGGGCTCCGAGCCAGGCCACGTTCGCTCCGAGACGCTGTGCCGCAGACTTCGTGCGCTCGCGAGCACCGCGACGCAGCCAGGAATCGCCTCGGGCCTCCATGCCATGGAGCGCCTGATCGCCGCCGAAGCCCACGACGAGGTCTTCAGCGTCGACGAGATCTTCCAGCAACACGCAGGCCTCGTGGCCGACATCGCCGAGCGGCTGGGCAAAGAGGTCGATCTCCAAGTCGCTTGTGACGCGGGCGACCTGTTCGTGTCCCCCGGGGTCGCACGGGCCCTGCGCGACGCGATGAACCACGCGATCCGCAACGCCCTCGACCACGGAATCGAGGCGCCCACCGATCGGACGGCCGCCGGAAAAGCCGGAGCGGGCCGCGTCTGGTGGCAGTGGAGCAAAGGCGCCCGCGGCTACGCCATCGAGCTCCGCGACGACGGGCAAGGCATCGATCCCAACCTGGTGCTGCAGCGCGCCCTCGAGCGCGGTTTGGTCGCCGCAGGAGCGACCCCCACGACCGAACAGGTGCTGGAACTCCTGTTCGAACCCGGTTTCACCACGAAATCCGTCGTGACGGACGTCAGCGGCCGCGGTGTCGGGTTGGATGCGATCCGGGCATCGGTCGCCGGTTTCGGCGGCGACGTGCGGATCTCCTCGGACTCGGGTCGCGGTGCTTGCTTGACGATCACCCTCCCCCCCACCGCGGTCGCGTTCCTCGAAGTCGATGGGCGCGTCGAATCGGTCGCGGCCCCAACCAAGGTCGCCGCTTGAGTACAGACCAGGAGAAATGAGCGTATGGCAGCGAAGATCCTCATCGTAGATGATTCAGCCACCGTCCGGCAGCAGGTGGCCTTGGCGATGGCGCAGGCCAACTTTGAAGTCATCGAGGCCGTCGACGGACTCGACGGCAAGGAGAAGATCGAACAGGTCGCCGGTCTCGGGCTCGTCGTCTGTGACATCAACATGCCACGCCTCAATGGCATCGAGATGATCGAACAGGTCAAACAGGACCCTCGATTCGCCAAGCTCCCCATCCTCGTGCTGACCACCGAAGGGGACCAAGCCTTGATCGCTCGCGCAAAGCGGGCGGGCGCGGCGGGCTGGATCGTGAAACCGTTCAAGGCCGATCGCTTGGTCAACGCCGCGAAAGCCCTCACGGCCGCCTGAGTGGTGCCGTCGCCCGCCACGCCTGTCGACGGTCGCGGACTGCCCTGGTCTGCCGTCCGGCACCTTTCCGCCCGCCCGAGTCGCGACGAAACGTGCCACCCCGCGACAGTGCCAGTTTCCTCGCCCGGCGAGGCCTCGGTGGCCCACCTAATGACTCCATTCGAGCCCACCAGCAAACGATGAGACCGAGGTCCATCTCGCGATAGCCATGCATCCATCCGCGCAGTCCGACGACGTCATTCGAGAATTCATCATCGAGTGTCACGAGAATCTCGATCGCATCGACGGTCATCTGCTGGCCCTCGAGCGCGGAGAGTCGTATCCCGACATCCTTGCGAACATTTTCCGCACGCTGCACACGATCAAGGGCACGTGTGGATTCCTCGCCCTACCCACGCTAGAGATGGTCGCGCACGGCGGAGAGAGCGTCCTCAGCCTCCTGCGCGACGGCGTGCTTCAGATCGACGCGGAGACCACGGATGTCCTGCTTCGCACGGTCGACGCGATCCGGCGCCTTCTGGCTCACATCGAACGACACGGAGACGAGGGCAAGGAGGACCACACCGACCTCTTGGGTCGCCTCGCCCGCGTCTCCGGGAAGACCGCCGCGGGGCACACCACACCGGCCCCCCCACCGCCGACGCCGATCCTTTCGACACCTGTCCAGCCCCTCGCCGACGAGTGTAACACGATGACCACCCCGGATAAGAACAGCGTCGAGCTGCCCGCCCGATCCGCGATCTCGGACAGCACGATCCGCGTCGACGTCCAACTGCTCGACCACGTCATGAACCTCGTGGGCGAGCTCGTCCTCGCCCGCAATCAGATCCTTCAGTTCGGCCCGCTCGTCAAAGACGCCAGCTTCGCCAAGGCCTCCGCCCGACTCAACCTGCTTACCACCGAGCTGCAGGAAGGCGTCATGAAGACGCGGATGCAGCCCATCGGGAACGCGTGGAATCAGCTTCCGCGCATGGTCCGCGACCTCGCGAACTCGTGCGGCAAGCACGTCAACCTCGAGCTGGAGGGCTCCGAGACCGAGCTCGACCGCACGATCATCGAGGCGATCCGCGACCCACTGACCCATGCGGTACGCAACTCCGTGGACCATGGGATCGAGCCGCCGAGCAAGCGCCGCGAGGTGGGCAAGGCCGAAGCTGGGCGGCTCGTCCTGCGCGCCTATCACGAAGGTGGGCAGGTCAACATCGAGATCTTCGACGACGGCGCCGGGCTCAACATCGAGAAGATTCGCCGCAGGGCGATCGAGCGCGGCCTCATCTCACACGAACGCTCGAGCAGCTTGAGCGACCGGGACGCCGCGTATCTCATCTTCCACCCCGGCTTCTCCACCGCGGACGCCGTCACGAGCGTCTCCGGCCGCGGCGTCGGGATGGACGTCGTCAAGACCAACATCGAACGCGTCGGCGGCAGTGTGGACATCAGCTCTACGCCAGGCCGCGGAACGGCGCTCCGAATCAAGATTCCTCTCACCCTGGCCATCATCCCGGCGCTCATCGTCGTGTGCCGCGGTGAACGATTCGCGATCCCTCAGGTCAACCTGCTCGAGCTCGTGCGCTTGGAGGGCGAGCGTGCTCGGACGAGCATCGAACGCCTCCATGGCACCGCGCTCTACCGTCTCCGCGGGAACTTGCTGCCGCTCGTGTTCATGCACGAGTGCCTGGGCCTGACCCACGATCCCGGCGGGGACGACGACGTCGTCAACATCGTCGTGGTCCAAGCCGGCGACCGTCAGTTCGGCCTCGTCGTCGACGGGATCAGCGATACCGAGGAGATCGTCGTGAAACCTCTGGGCAAGGAACTCAAAGGGATCACGGCCTTCGCGGGTGCCACGATCATGGGGGACGGCAAGGCCGCGCTCATCGTCGACGCCCTCGGCATCGCCAAACGCGCCGACTTGGTCGCAACGCGTGGCAACACCGTGCCGAGCGACGCCACGAAATCGTCGGAGATCGCGGATGAGCCCAAACATGCGCTGCTTCTCTTCCTTGCCGCGGGAGCGCGTATGGCGATCCCCCTCGCCAACGTCGCGCGTCTCGAGGAGATCTGGCCGGCGAGCGTCGAGACCAGCCGGAGCGGCCTCGTGGTGCAGTACCGCAACAGCATCCTCGCGCTCGTGGACATGACCAACACGCTCGAACGCCGCGTCCGCGAGCAGGATTTGGATTCCATGCACATGATTGTGTGCGAGCACGGCGACGCTACGGTCGGCATCATCGTCGACGGGATCATCGACGCCATCCAAGAATCGATCACCGTCCGCAACACCACCCGCGGGACCGACACCATCGGCAGTGCGGTCATCCAGGGCAAAATCACCGATCTTCTCGACGTCGCCAGCGTCGTCGAGTCCGCCGCACCTCGGAGGTCGAACGCCGCATGAAGACATCAGTCCGCTCCGCCGCTGCGGTTTCCAACACAAAGCGACAAGTCTGCACGTTCATGCTCGGCGACCTATTGTTCGGGGTCGACGTCACGAGCGTCAATGAGGTCATTCGTGCGCAGCCCATGACCAGGGTTCCCCTGGCTCCGGCGTTCGTCCGAGGCCTCATCAACCTCCGCGGTCAGATCGTCACCGCCATCGACATGCGAGAGCGCCTGCAGCTCCCGCTGCGCGACGCCGCAAACGAACCCATGAACATCGTCGTCAACGACGGGGACACCACGGTGAGCCTCCTCGTCGACGAGATCGGGGACGTCCTTCATCTCGAGGAGAAGGACTCGGAACGTGTCCCCGAGAATCTTGATCCAACCGTAAAGGCGCTCGTCGAGGCCGTATACAAGCTCGATGGCCGTCTCCTCCTTTTGTTCGATGCAAAGCGCATCGACGCCATCGTCTCCGTTACCGAGCAGGCCCAACACCCCTACGCCTGACCACGATTCCCAAGAAGAAGCACAGCAACATGTCTCGTCGCCCAGCCGCCGCCAACAACGTCCTCGCGAATTCCAGCGAGCTCGAACCCTCCATCGAAGCGTCCGTCACCGACTTGGGTCCGACGGACGGTGCCCTCATCGGCGATACCGATGATTTCATGGCCGCTGCCACAACGCTCGAAGCGATCCGCTCGGCACACGCGGCCATCGAACTCGATCCGATGTACAACATCGTGTTCGTCAACGACAGGTTCTGCAAGATCCTCGGCTACGAGCGCGAGGAGTTGATGGGGCGCGCATACGCCACGCTCATGCCCAGGAGCTACGACGAGGCGGAAGCCGCCGCTTTCGGGATGGCGCTCGCCCGCGGCGAATCCCAAGTCGCCGACCTCGAAGTGGTGGCCAAGAGCGGCGCACACGTTTGGCTCCACGCGTCGTTCTCTCCTGTTCGTTCGTCCGCCGGACAACTCGAGAGGATCGTCAGCTTGTCGACGGACGTCACGGAATCCAAGCTTCGGACCGCCGACAACGCCGGTCAGATCGCCGCGCTCGGGCGTGGACAAGCGCTGGTGACGTTCGATCCGCAGGGGTACATCCTCGACGCAAACCAGAACTTCCTCGATGTCGTCGGCTATTCGCTGGAGAGCATCGTGGGTAAGCACCATCGCATGTTCTGCGGCACAGAAATCTCCGACTCCAAGGAGTACTCCCAGTTCTGGAGCGACCTCGCACGCGGCCAGCACCAAGGCGGCGAGTTCAAGCGTATCGCGAAGGACGGCCGCACGCTCTGGCTGCACGGATCGTACAACCCCATCGTCGATCTCGGCGGAAACGTCTACAAGATCGTCAAGATCGTCAGCGACATCACCGAGGCGAAGGTTCGCCGCGAGCACGAGCGCGAGCAAGCCAAGCAGCTGCTCGAAGTCGTCGCCGCTGCCGCTCGTGGCGACATGACCCGTGAAGTTTCGGTCCGCGGCGACGACACGATCGGCCGCATCGGCGAGGGCCTCGCCACGTTGCTCGGGACGCTCCGACAGAGCATTTCCTCTCTCGCCCAGAACGCCACGAGCGTGGGCTCGGCGTCCCACGAGCTCACGACCACGAGCCGCTCGATGACCACCGCCGCCACCGAGACCACGCGTCAGGCGAACGTGGCGGCCACGGCCACGGACCAAGTGAACGGAAACGTCCAGACCGTCGCCGCGGCTGCCGAGGAGATGTCGGCCAGCATCCGTGAGATCGCCAAGAGCGCCTCGGATGCCGCTCGCGTGGCGACCTCGGCCGTGTCCGTCGCGGAGACCACCAACCGCGTCGTCACCAAGCTCGGGCAGAGCAGCGCGGACATCGGCAAGGTCATCAAGGTCATCACCTCGATCGCGCAGCAGACCAACCTCCTCGCACTCAACGCCACGATCGAGGCCGCGCGTGCGGGCGAAGCCGGAAAGGGCTTCGCCGTCGTCGCGAACGAAGTCAAGGAGCTCGCCAAGGAGACCGCGAAGGCCACCGAGGACATCGGCCAACGGATCGAGACGATCCAGGTCGACACCGCCTCCGCCGTCAACGCGATCGGCCAGATCTCGCAGATCATCGGACAGATCAACGACCTGCAGGGAGCGATCGCTGCGGCGGTCGAGCAACAGACCTCGACCACCAACGAGATCACCCGCAACGCGACCGAGGCTGCCCGCGGTAGCGCCGAGATCTCGAGGAGCATCGGTCAAGTCGCGAGCGCCGCACAGAACGCCCTGGATGGCTCCGCGAACACCGAACGCGCGGCGACGGACCTCGCCACCATGGCCAACCTGCTCCGCGACCTCGTGCGCAAGTTCACCATCTAGCCAGGTCGAGCGGAACGGCTCCGAGGGAGCCGTTCCTCACCAACGCACCATGACCGCAGTTCCGCAAATCCTCGTCGTCGACGACTCGTCGGTAGTCAGGCGCATGCTGTCGCTCGCGATCGAGCGGTCCGGTGCTTTTCGTGTGGCCTACGCTGCCCCCACCGGGGCACTCGCTTTGCGCAGGCTCGATCAAGGTGCCATCGATCTCGTGCTCCTCGACATCGAGATGCCCGAGATGGATGGCATCGAGGTGCTCAAGAAGATCCGCGAACGCCATCCCCGGCTCCCCGTCGTGATGTGCAGCGCACTGACGGAGCGCGGGGCATTGACCACGCTCCAGGCGCTCGAGCATGGCGCCTCGGACTACATCACGAAGCCCAAGGCAACGACGTCCCCCGAGGCATTCGAGAGCGACCTCGTCAAGAAGCTCTCCGCCCTCCTGCAGGTCGCTCCGTCAGCCGCCCCCGCGCCGGCGACGACGCCCCGCAAGTTCACCCCGCAGTTTCGCATCGACGTGCTCGCGATCGGCTGTTCCACGGGAGGACCGGGAGCACTCACGCAGATCTATCAGTCGCTGCCCACGACGCTGCCGATCCCAATCCTCATCACACAGCACATGCCGCCCCCGTTCACGCAGCTCCTCGCGGAACGCATGGCGGTCAACACGGGCCACCGCGTCCAGGAAGGCGCCGACGGAGCACGCCTGGAAGCCGGGGTCACGTACATCGCCCCGGGCGGACGGCACATGACCGTCGTCCGCGACGACCGCGGCCCACGGATCGTCCTCGACGACGGCCCTCCAGAGCACTCCTGTCGCCCCGCGGTGGATGTGATGTTCAGGAGCGTCGCCACGTGTTTCGGCTCGGGCGTACTCGCCTGCGTCCTGACCGGCATGGGGTTCGACGGTACCGCGGGCGCCAGGCACATCGTCGAACGCGGTGGCATCGTCTTTACCCAGACCGCGGCGACCTGTGTCGTGCCCAGCATGCCGAACTCCGTCGAGCAGTCCGGAGTCGCCGACGGGAGCGTCGCCTTGGACGACATCGCCGAGGAGATCGTGCTTCGTCTGTCCAAATCCTCACTCGGTGCAATCCTCCGGCGCCCCCCCGGAGCCGCATGACGCCCTCAGGCACACTAGACTATCTGCGGGGTTTCATCCTCTCCGAGTCCGCGATCGTCCTCGATCCCACGAAAGACTATCTCATCGAGTCGAGGCTCGGACCCGTCGCCAAGGACGCGGGTCTCGGAGACCTCGAGGCCCTCGCAAAGCAGCTTCGCCGCGGCGTGGATAGCGACCTCCGGGTCCGCGTCGTCGAGGCGCTCACGACCAACGAGACCTACTTCTTCCGCGATCAGCATCCGTTCGAGACGTTTCGCCAGACGCTCCTCCCGCGGTTCCTGAGCGCCCGCGCCAGACAAAAATCCCTGAGGATCTGGTGTGCGGCGGCGTCGACCGGGCAGGAGCCCTATTCGCTCGCGATGATCCTGAGCGACTGCCTCCACGACGCGCCGTCGTGGTGCATCGAGATCGTGGCCACGGACATCAATCGGTCGGTGCTGGACAAGGCGCGCGAGGGTATCTACCGCCAACACGAGGTCAATCGCGGACTGCCCGGCGCCATGCTCGACAAGTACTTCGCGCGCAACGGATCCGACTGGCAGATCTGTCCCGCGATCCGCAGCATGGTGCGGTACGAACCGCTGAACCTTCTGAACGCGTGGCCCTTCGTCGGAACCTTCGACGTCGTCTTCATGCGCAACGTGCTCATCTACTTCGACGTGCCCACCAAGCAGGCGATCTTGGCCCGGACACGGCGACACCTCGCCCACGACGGAGTGTTGTTCTTGGGCGGCGCAGAGACCACCGTCCGCATCGACGATGCCTACGCGCCAGCTCGCGAAGGCTCAACCGTGTACTACGAGCTCCGCCGGTAGGGCGCCGGCGTCGGCTCCAGCGGCGGGCCTTGCACGGGACGGTTGGAGCACCCCTCGCTCGCGCCACGACGCCCGCGTTTGTGCGGCGATCCGCCCGAGCGTCGTCTCCAGAAGCACAGCCGGAAACGGGCTCGCCCGCGTGAGCTCGAGCAGAAGACGGTGCTCCTGCGGGGGCAAGTCGAACAACCCCAGGCGTTCGCCGTCGCGGACGAGGAGGCCGTGCGTGAGCGCCGGGAATGGCAGGAGTGGCTGGTCTCCCCTCCGAGCCGCCTGGCAATACGCAACCGTCGGGAACGAATGCTCGAAGAACCTCATGAGCGGGTTGAGACGCAGGCCGTCCCCCTCCGTCGCGGTCTCGGCGGGCGGCAAGGCGTCATAGAGCTCCACCATCGCGAACTCGAGGGTGGCGAGCTCGATGAGGAAGTCGGGCCACGCCTCCCTCGTCGCGGCGTCGCGGTCCGGACGCGTGTCCTGCAAGTACGCCGCGAACCGCTGGCCTAGATCGGCCAACGTATGGCTGCGCGGGGGGTGGGCCTGCAGGTAGTCGTTGGCGAACTCCGCGAACAGATCCGCGCCAAGCGCGTACGCCAAAGCAGGAAACTGCCGCGCGAGGCATTCACGCAACCGCAGGAGGTAGCTCCGTTGGTAGATCGCGAGCCGATCCCGAGCCGACAACCTCCGCGAGGGACGGATGAGCCGGGCGATCGTGTTTTCCTGGAGGTGCACCGGGAGGGCTGCGTAGGGCCTTTCCGACGCCTCACCCAACGGATCCAGCAACACGCCCTGCATCCAGCGCTGGACGGCCTGCAGGTCTGGCCACGAGTCCGTCGGGTCAGCCATGGGCCACGAGGAAGTCCACGGGGTTGGGGACGGACGACTCTCGCGGCATGAAGGCCCATGGGCCCTCGCTCGACACGTCGGGTTCGTGCCCCCAGAAACGCTTCGCCTTCGCGAGCTCGGCGTGGAGCACCTCGAACTCCGGGATCGCACCATCCCACTCGAGCAACGTGGCCACACCGCCCGTGTGCTTCCAGGCCTTGGCGTAGAGCGCCCACACGGGGTCGGCAACGGGACCGTCGTGCGTATCGATGATGTGCGTCCCGCAGTGTCGGTGGCCCGCGAGGTGGACTTGCACGATCCGATCCGCGGGCAGAGCCTCGATGTATTGGACGGGGTCGAAGTCGTGGTTGAACGCGGACACGAACACGTTGTTCACGTCGAGCAGGATCCCGCACCCCGTCGCCCGGGCGACCGCGGCGAGAAACTCCCACTCGGGGATCGTGGAGGCACAAAACGTGACGTACGAGCTTGGATTCTCGAGCACGAGCGGCCGGGCGAGGAAATCCTGCACCGCGTGCACGCGACCGATCACATGCGCGAGCGAACGCTCGTCGAGGACGAGCGGCAACAAGTCGTGGGTGTTGAAGCCATTCACCCCCGTCCAGCACAAGTGGTCGCTCACCCACTGCACCGAGAGCTCGTCCGCGAGCGCCCGGAGGCGCGTCAGGTAGCCGAAGTTCAACGGATCCGTGGACCCGATCGAAAGCGAGACGCCGTGCATCACGATCGGATAGCGCTCGGCGATCCGCCGCACGACCTGGCGCGGCCGCCCCCCCGAGTCCATGAAGTTCTCCGACACGATCTCGAACCAACCCACCTCGGGGCAGCGCTCGAGGATGTGGTCGAAGTGCCGGCTCCGCAGGCCGAGTCCGAGGCCTAGGTGCTCGGACCCCGTCATTTCTTGCAGCCGCAGTCTTCGAGGGTCTTGGGGAGATCCGCGCGGCTGCGGTCGCACAGGTCTTGGGCATTCTGCGCGGGGCTATTGAAGCCGAACGTGCAGAACTTGTCGCCGCTGCTGCCACACGAATCGTAGGGCCCAAGCGAGCTCAGCCACTGCTGCGGAGGACCGCACGCGAACGGCGAGGACCCGAAGTCGCGGTTGGCCTGCTTCATGCGCTGCTCGAACAGTTGCCTCGCCAGCAGCCACACGCTCTTGCCCGCGTTCGGCCCGGCAGTACCAAAGCGCTCCGCTTGGATCGGCGTGGCGCAGCTGCCCTGGAACGAGCAAGCGTTCGCGCCGGGACGACACTGTTCCTCGGCGCTTCCATAGAGGCCGCAGCCGCCTTGGCCGCGACAGTCGTTGAGCGTGTGACACACGTGCTGCTGCGTCGCGCAGTACCCCATCCCTGCGCACGCGTTCGTTCCGAAGCGATCGTGCTGCTTGCAAGCGTTCAGCCCCATGCACGCGTGGAGCTCCTTGGGAATCGGCGCGGCCCCTGCGGGTGCGGGGCTCGGAGACCCACACGAGCCGCAGCTATTGGCGCCCGAGTTACCTTGAATCGTCGACATGGGAGCGTCCTTTCGTTCTTCGCGTTGGCGAATCAAGCCAGGATGGGGGCCTTGCGGGGGCTACGTTGGTACGGCTCGAGCGGAACATCGGGGAGGTCATGGATGCGCTGGCCAATGTTGCCAAGGCCAAGGTTCGAGCCCGCCGCCTTGTCGTACAGAGCGATCAATTGCTGCTTGGGCGAGGTCGCGGCGTCGAAGATCCAGTTCTCGAACGTCGGCGCCGCGTTGTACGTGCGGCCGTCCGGCCCCGTGTACGACATCGCCACGATCGTCTCGCAGAGTGATCCGAGGATCCACATCATCGATTTGTGGATACCGAACATGAAGATCTCGAACTGCGTGTTTCCGGCCTGCCGGTAGCACGCCTCGGTCATCACATAGACGTAGGCGTACACGGCGTTGAGCAAGTTCGAGACGTCCCGGATCGGCATGGGATAGTCCGAAGTACTCGGGTTCTCCGCCACGTCGTAGACGAACAGCCCCATCACGTCGAAATGAGGGTCCTGGAGTTCGTGGGCGAACTCCCGCGTCACCGCCGCGACCTCGCAGTAGAGGAGGTTGAACTTGTCGAAGTGCGCGAGTTCCTTGTCTGCCGGGTCGTCGTGATCCGCGGAGGTACCGAACCGGCCACAGCTGACGGACCCGTCGGGTTCGAGCGAACGCCCTCCGCGGCGCCCCTCCCCCTGCACGACGATCTCGTTTAGCGCGAGCAACGCGGTCTCGAGGTCAACGACGTGCACGAGGTTTCCCGCATCGGGCGCATTGACGAACCGCGGACGATGCTCTTTGTCATAGTAGTTCGTATTGATATTGTTCTGCGCGTAGTACCCGCGTCCGGGAACCAGCTGGGCAGCACTGGCATCATATTTGGCAGCGTCGGCGTAGTACGTCTTGAGCGCGGTCTCGATGAGCCCGTAGAACTCCCCGATCGTCGTGTACGGGATCGCGGTGGGAAGGTCGTCTCGTGCCCGTAGCGGCTTGGGCGACTCGATCTGCAGGAACGTGTAGAGCTGCCCGAGCGAGAACTTGGCGCGGTTGATTGGAAACGGAGGTTCGTGCCCCGCGAGCGCGGTGGGCCAGGTCGTCGGCGACTTTCCGACCAAGCGCGGGAGCCCGCAGATCGCCTGCTTGACGTTGGAGGAGAGCGCCATGTGCAGCATCTCTTCGACGACGACGCTCATCAGGATCGCGCCAGCCTTGTTCGCAAACACCATGATCTTGGCGCTGAGCTCGAGCGCCGTGCGCCGCGAATCGTCCGGGGTGCGACCCAAGGCTTCCAAGCGCTGCTGTAGTGCGGCTTGGATCTTCGACTGGTTCGGCGCCCGCTGAATCGAGTAGTACGTCGACAGATAGACCGGAATCGTGGCGATCTCGATCTCGATCGCCTGTTGGAGTGCCTCTGCCATGTTCTCCGGCGTGACTTCGGTCGCACCGCGGAGCAGCTTGGGGGCCGTCACTGCCTTGGTCTCGGGCATACGAATGCCTCTACCATGACGTTCGAAGAACGCGGTTTCCCTATTGGGGACTCGCGGACAGTATGCATTCGCCGGACCTCGACGAATCGCCGTTCGATCGAGCGCCTCGCTTCCGCACTCCGCTCGGCCGACGACGCGCCATCCGGAGAGGCGCGCACCCGCGAACCGCCGTCCGTCCTATTCTGCCATCGTGCGCAAAGACGTAGGCGATTCGCGAACCGCACCCGAGGACCGCTAGTAGCGGTGCTTCGCGAGGTGGACGAGCGTCTCTTTGAGCGTCTCGCGGGTGTGCTGCTCGCGGGTGGGCTTGGCCCCCGCCTGTTCCCCCAGCAGCACCTTGAGAGCACGATGCGCGCGCTCTTCCTCGGCCGCCGTGAGGCTCACCTCTTCGCCGACCATCTCGTCGTCGTCGGCGAGCTCCTCCAACATGCGTTGGATGCTCTTGCGGACGCTATCTTTCTGCTTCTTGTAGTAGTCCTCGCGAAGCAGCGCGAAGTAGTCCGGGAAGATCTCCGCGTACGCCGGCTCCTCGTTGGGGTGGCTGAGCGCCCAGGCACCGATGCGCGAGAGGATGTCCGCGCGGAAGCTCGTGCCGGCATCCGGCGCCATGGTGTGCTCCAAACGGCGCATGAAGGCGTGATCCGGATCCGCCAGCTCGCCCGTCACCTCGTTGAACAAGCGCTCGCCCTTGAGCGCGTGAGACACGTGGATCACGTAGCGGCGGAACAGCTCCATGTACCGGGCTTCGTCCACGAGGCCGAGTGCCTCGCGGATCTCCCAGTCCGAGAGATCGAGCCAACGCTCCCAGCAGGCCCCCGTGATCGACTCCGCGTCGCCATCCAGGCGATGGAACCCTGCCCCCGTCGCCTCGAGCATCATCCAGCGGTGGTTGATCGAGTCGCGCAGGTACTGGCGCAGCTCCTCGAACACCTTGGGGGCCGTGACGCACGTGGTGCCTGGTTCCGCCGCCGCGGCGAGCAGAACCGCCTTGAGATCGCGGACGCTCGCACCAAACCCGCCCTCGTAGTCGCCGAGCACGTGGTCCGAACCTTCGGCGCGCACGACCGCATGGGGGAACCGCTCTTGGTGCATCTGCGGCACGGCAGCCAGCAGCTCGCGCGCCTCTTCGCTGGAGAGCCCCCGGGGAACGCGGCCGTAGGCGTAGAGATCCGCCTTCTGGATCGGCGTCAGGCGTTCGAGCACGCCCGCGATCTTGGGATTGTACTTCCGCGGATCGGGACGCCGCAGCCGGGTCATCACGCCCCAGAGCGCCAGGGTCTTGATCACGTGGGGCGCGACATGGACCCCCCGCAAGATGTCGCCCACTTGCTCCTGATAGATCTTCCGCTCTACGCGGTAGTCGAGGAGGAACGGCACCCGGATGAGCTCGAGGCGCGCGCGGAAGCTCTGGTATTCGCCCGAGCGCAGCGCACGAAACTCGAGCAGGTCGAGATCGTTGGCGCTGCCCGTGAACAGCATGTCGAGCCCGAGCATCATGTAATCCAGGGCGACCTGCCCCGACTCCGTGGCCGTGAGCAAGTACTTGAAGTGCTCGTAGGGCCGCTTGAGCAGGTCCGAGAAATTGATGATGCCCCGGTTGGCATCCACGAGGTCACCCTGCGCGGCGAAGAGCGTCTGACCGCTCACCGAAGGCGGCAAACTGCCGTACGCCGCGTCGCCCGTCACCGGGAAGCTGCGCGCGTCCACGGTCTGCTTGGGCTCCACCGTCACGAGCCCCGCCCTGTATTGGCGCGACAGGAAGAAGCGCTCGACTTGGACGTGCTTGAGCACCTTGCGCATGTCGCCTTGGTAGGCGGTGAGCAGGGCATCGAAGATCTTGCGGTTGCGCTGCGTGAGCTCTCCGTAGAGCACGACGTCGGAGATCACGAAGGCAGGATGACCCGCGCACGCCTCCTCGAGCAGCGCCCGCCGCTGGGACACGGGGATCAGCGTGATGGGGTGATCTTTGTGCTCGTCGACCACGCGCGCATCGATGGAATCGCTGCCCAAGCGCGCGAAGGTCTCTTCACCGAGCGCATCACGGAGGTTTGGGATCGAGGAGAAGCCGATCCCGCCCGAGACCTCTTTGCGGTTGGGGAACACCCACGCGAACCGATACAGGGCGCCATCATCCGCGCGCGAGTACCCCTCCAGCGCGCGTTGCAGCGATTCCAACATCGTGCTCTTGGCGCTGCCGTTGGGCCCATGGAGCAGCAGCATCTTGTTGACGCGCCCGAGCCGGACATACCCCTCGACGGCGTCGTAGAGGGCGTTTTGAGCGTCCTCTTGGCCCACGAGGCGGTGCCAACCATCGAAGCTGCAGTCGAAGATGCGGTGGCGCAGAACCTCGCCGCTCGGCGTACGCACCGGGCGCGTGCCGAAGTAGCGGAACGCGTCACGGACGTATTGCGCTGCGCTCCGCAGGTGGACGGTGGGGCTCTCGAACGCGAGGCCAAACCACTCGTCGAAGCTCAGGACTCGCCGCGTGGCGGCGAACTCTGTGGCCACCGCCTCTGCCAGGGACTCGATTCGGGTGCTTGCTCGCGATGCTTCTTCGCTCACGGGGGATTCGACCGCCTATTGGACCGCTACTTTGAACTCTACGTCACGCGTGACGGGAGCGCAGGCCTCGTCTTGGCACACGGCGAACTTGAACTTGCCCGTAAACGTGCGTTCACCGGGCTCGCTCGCGGTAAATCCCACGTCGAACCGGCAACCGTGCTCATCGAGCTTGGCCGCGTCCGCTTTGCCGAGCTGCGCCTTCGCGAGCTCGACCCCTGCGGCCGCCTCCACCTTGAGCGACGTTGGGAAGTCCAGGTTCATGTGCCACGGCGCCTTGGGGACCACGCGCACCGCCACCGAGGCCGGCTCCCCAACTTTGGCTTGCGCTGCATCGACGGTCAGCTCGTACCGATCGTCTGCGCTTGGGGCTTGGCCAGGAACGACTTTGACTTTGCCATCGCCCGCCGCGCTTGCCAACACGGCATCGTCCGCTGCGGGTGCGGACGCTTTCTCGGCCTTGGCCGACGCTTTGGACTCGGGCTTGGGCGCTCCCCCGCACGCGAACACGAGCAGCGCGGTGAGGGAGGGTGCGATCACATGGAGCTTGGACCCAGACATTCGACTTCCTCCAAGGACGGTAGTTCGACGAATTACCGCCTGTCAAACCGCACATCGACATCCCGAGTTACACGCCCCGCCAACACGTCGCTTGGGTGCGCAACCTCCGCGAGCTCCTCTGCCCGGGACGCAGGCGGCGTCGCTTCGATCGTGACCTCGCCCGGGGGCACCCCATCGAACGCAAACGCTCCGCTGCCGCTCGACCGTTGTTCGGCGATCACTCGCCCCGCCCCATCGCGCAAGCGCACGTGCGCGCCGCCGACGGCATCACCGCGATAGTCCGAGGTTCGCCCCTCCACGCGGCCCCCTTCGGCCAGCTCCACGTGCGCTTGCGCGACGCCCCCTCGCGCGGGGCGAGACACCACCGTGGAACCCGCGCGCAATCCTTCGGCCGAGACCTCCACCGCCACGGACCGCGCGTGCAGGTAAGGGAACGTCGCATGCCCATTCTCGTCGGTGCGGCGCATCGAGGCCCCCACGTGCACCTGCGCCCCCGCGACCGCCCCCCGCCCCGCCTCGGTCACCCAGACCTCCAACGTCCACCCTACGTCGAGCACGATCTCGACCTCCGTCGTGCGCTCGGCCTGGATCTTCACCCCGGTCTGCGCGGTCGCGTAATCACCGTGCCCCGCCTCGATCTCGGCCGCGCCCGCCGGCAGCCCCTGCAGCTGCCAGACCCCCCTTGCATCCGTGTGGACGTTCTGCGTCGGTGAGAGCCCGTCGAGCAGCTGCAGTTGGACCCACGCGCGCTCGATCGGTCGGCGGTTCTCATCGAGTACGCGACCGCCGATGCTCCCCGTCGCCGGTTGGAGGATCACCTCCAAATCTGGCGAGGCCTCCGACACGCGGTGCTCGACCCGTTCCGGGCTGAAGCCCTCGGCCCGCACCACCGCGACGACCCGCTTCCCCGCCCCAGGGATCCCGAACTCCCCGCGAGCGTCGCTGCGAAACTCACGCCCATCGGCGATCCGCACCTGCGCGCCCGCGATCGGCCGACGGTTGCCATCGCGCACGATCCCACGCACCCACGTCCCACTGCGCAGCACGATCTCCACGCCACGCTTCCCCCCGCCCGCGCCGAGGCTCACCGAGATCTCTCCGCTGTCCGCATATTCGGGGTGCCACGCTTCGACCGTGTACGTCCCAGGCATCAGACCGGAGACCCGGAAGTGCCCGCTCCCATCCGCCGCGATCGCGTGCGCCCCGGGGCGATACGCCGCATCGTCGAGGATCGCCGGCACGGGACCCTGCGTCACGCCCAGCGTACCGCCGCCCTGCAGCGTCGCTCGAAACATCTGCGCCCGCGCCTCGCTCGCCCCCGTCACGTAGAGCGCCTCCCCTTGCAAGCGCACCGACGCGCCCGCGACCCCGTGCCCCCCTTCGTCCACCACCCGCCCCTCGATGAACGCCGCCTCCACCAAACGCAGCGTCAACGGTTCGGGCGGCACCGCCTCCACCTCCACGAGCTGGGCATCCGCCGGCAGCCACCCATCCGCGTCCGCGCGCACCACATACGTCCCCGGCACGCATGGACCGAGCTCGGCCTCCCCTTTTGCATCCGTGCGCCCCACCCTTCGCAGCATCCCCAGCTGCGCGTTCGCAGCCGAGACCCGTGCGTTCTCCACGGCCCGCCCCTGCGGATCGATCACCCGCACCGCCAACCGTTGCGCGGGACTGAGCGCCAACGTCACCCGCGACGCAGGGTTCACATCCTCGACCGGCACCGAAGCGTACGCGAGCCCGTGCTCCGTCAACGCGACGGCCTCCAGCGCATAGACCCCATCGGGGATCGAACGGAACTCGAACGCTCCGTCCTCCTCCACGCTGTGCTCGAGCGCAGGCCACACGCCGCTGCCCTCCACGCGCACCACCGTCCGCGCCAGCAGATCCGGGGGTCCCACCACGCGCCCCCGCAGCTCCGCGAGCCGCGAGACCACCAGCAAGACCTCCTCTTGCGGTGCGATGGCCTCAGCCACCGAAGGCGCATACCCGGCCTGCGCCGAACGGATCACCACGGGTCCCGGCGGCAACGTATCGAACGCGAACGCCCCCTGCGCGTCGCTGTACGCCCGCCAAGGTTGTCGCTCACCCAAGTTGGGTTCCGGCATCGCGTGCAGCTCGATCCCCGCGAGCGGTTCACCCCACCCATCCACCACGTGACCACGCACCGACTCCGCCACGCCCAGTGCCACGGCAGGCAGCAACCCCGTGCCCACGGCAGGCGCCTCCGTCTCGAGCAGCGCCCGCAGGCGCCCGCCCACCTCGATCTCGATCGCCACCGCTGCGCCCCCCGAGCTGGGCGGTAGCGCGAGCCCGAACGTCCCATCGGCACCGCAACCCGGTCCTGCCGCCAGCAGGCTGCGATCCCGCCACACCCGAAGCCGGCACCCCCACGGCGGTGCCGGCTCGCTCGGCATGGGCAAGGTTCCCGGCGTACCCGTCTCGAGCAGCACCCTTCCCTGGAGCCACACGTTCTCCGGGTTCGCAGCGTTGGCTTCCGGCGCGGACACGTCGCGTTGCACGGGCCTCTGCGGAGCCTCCGGCCGCGAACGCAACGCGAGCGCGACCACCAGGCACAACAGCCCGATCGCCAGCAACCCAAGGACCGCGCGCGACCGAGACATCGCGCTCGCTTCAGCCTCGCACGGCGATCGCGTCGATCTCCACCCTCACGCCCTTGGGCAGGCCAGCGACCTGCACCGTCGCCCGCGCGGGCGGATTGTTCGTGAACGCCTCCCCGTAGATCGCGTTCACGACCGCGAAGTCAGCCATGTCCGCCAGGAAGATCCCACAGCGCACCACGTCGCCGAAGCTCATCCCCCCTGCGGCCAACACCGCCTCCAGGTTCGCCATCACCCGCCGCGTCTGCGCCTCGATGCCCCCCGGCACCACCTCCCCCGTCCGGGGATCCAGCGGGATCTGCCCCGAGCAGTAGAGGGTCGTACCGCCGGTGACGGCGATGGCTTGTGAGTACGGACCGATCGCGGCGGGCGCGTCGGGGGTGGAGACCACGGAACGGGGCATGGAGCTGTCCTTTCCCCGCCACCATCGCGCGGGGCATGCAGGCATTGCAAGCCACCCCGGACCAGGCTATACAGCTCGCCCCCGGGCGCATAGCTCAGTTGGTAGAGCACTGCCTTCACACGGCAGGAGTCGCAGGTTCGAGTCCTGCTGCGCCCACGAAAGAAAGCCCCGGATTCGGGGCTTTTGTTTTTTCGGGGGTCCGCCGGGGTGCCAAGCGTGAGCTGGTTCTTCGGCAAAGAAGTGACGCCGTTCGCGCGAAGTTGGTATGCCGGACGCGGCCACCGGATCAGCTATGGGCCACCAGCGCAGCCGAACGCTCCCGGCCGCGCCAACGCCTCCGCTTCCCGTGCTGGTTTCCTGCGGTCCCTCATCTTGCTCCCGGCTCCCGCGCCTCGCTTGACCAATCCTGACCGCAAACACGCACAAAGACTGACCCGACCGCCCGCAAAGGGGCGCGGGAGTCGAAGCGAATCCCTTCCTGCCGCCTCGCTCGACGCAGCATTGAAGACCTAGCGGATAGCCGCAGCACCACTTCCGAGTTCTGCGCCTGACAGGCATCGTGGTGCACTCGACGCGTCAACTTCAACGATTCGATTCAGCCAGGCGGTTCCTCTACCCTCGCCCACGGTGCGGGTTCGCACGTCACTCATCTTCTGCGACGCTACTTGAGAGAACTTCGGAGCCCACATAGAGTGGAAGCATGCCCAACCGACCCGGCGTATGAGCAGGCGAAAACCATCGACTTTCCGCGACGCGCTTCAGGTGTCGCCCGAACGGATCGCCCTCCTAAACGAGTTCGAGTTGGGTCAGTTGATGTCCGACCTGCTGCGAGCACAAGCCCACCGCTGCGGCTCCCCCCTCTCAGAGGTCCGCGTCAATACTGAGGAGAAAGCGGCAGATGCCGGATCTGATGGATGGACTGGGAAGCCCGCGACGAAGGACGAATGGCTGGGCGACGCGGAGACATGCTGGCAGTTCAAGGCAGGAACGGCCGGTGAACCCGCGCGGCTCACCGGTGAGGTTGGCAAACCCCTGCCAAAAAGGACTCTGCAGACAGGAGGCTCGTTCGTGGTGGTCGCCGCCGGGTCGACCAACGGCAAGAAGGGCGAAGAGGACCGCTTGAAGGCCCTGACGACTGAGGCGTCTAAAGCAGGCATACCGCCGGACAGGATCCGCGTCATCGGAAGCGAAGGACTGACTCTCTGGTGCAACCAGAACCCAGCCGTCTCCGCCCGCTGGGCGGGACGCCCTCCAGGACTATGGAGGCTCCCTGACTGGTTAATGGCCGAGGGTCATCAAGTCCCGTGGCATGCGACGGATTCTACCAACAGCGAAATCGCACGACAGCGTGAAGCACTCGATTTCGGATCCGGATCAGTACAGCATCTCCACATTGTTGGACCACCCGGCGTCGGGAAAACTCGTCTCGCCCTTGAGCTTTGCCGTGATGCGCCGTGGTCGTCATTCGTGATCTACGTGCGACAGGCAAGCGACGAGCGCCTCGTGCCACTCATCGACGAGGCAGTGGAAGACCATTCTGTGCGCCTCGTAGTGGTTGCCGACGAGGTCGCACCGGCGCACCTGGAACCACTACGAGATGCAATAGGCAGGGCAAACGGACGGATCCGCCTAATCACCATCGGGCACTGTCCGACACCTGATCCTACGCGGATTCTCCCCCTCCCCGTGGCTCCACTGGACCAAGAGTCGGCTTCCAAGATCATTAGGAGCTGGCATCCTGGGATGCCGCTAGAGCATGTCGGTTTCATCGTGCGGTTTGCCGACGGCTATGTTCGCCTTGCAAGACTCGCGGCCGACGCTGTCGCACGTAACCCTTCACTCGATGTGCGCGGGCTACTGGACCTGCAGGAGATCCGGAGGTTTTTGGACGACATGCTAGGCGCAGGCGACCGCCGTGCCCTACACGTGGTTTCGGTGTTGCATGTAGTGGGTTGGACTGAGAATGTCAGCGTTGAGGGAGAAGCAATCGCTCGCCACTTCGGCCTCGACTGGAATGACGTTCGGGCCAAGGTTGACGACTTTGATCGCCGCCTAGGGATCGTTCCTCGCGGCGGTCGCTACCGATATGTCTCGCCGACTCCCCTGGGCACCTACCTCGCTGTCGAAGCGTGGACGACATATCCTGAGCTGCTCCGTTCGCTCCCGGATGCTTTACCCACAGAGAACGCCAAGGACGCATACTACGAACGATTGCGCTCAATAGCAAGCAACCCACAGGCTCGAATATATGCACAGAACGAATTGCCTTTTTTTTCTCGACTAGATGACTTCGTCCACGCCCATGCAGTACGCCGCTGGTCTTCACTCTCGGCTGCCGACCCTGAGCAAGCTGCGGCAAGTATCTTTCGCGCGTTGAACGGCACGGCTCCCAGAGACCGATCGCGAATCGGCGACGGGGCCCGCAGAGAGATGGTCTCGACTCTCGTGCAGCTCGCGTGGCGTCCCCACGCGTTCTCCGACGCCGCGAAATCCCTCGCCCTGCTAGCAGAGGCAGAGAACGAGCCATGGTCGAACAACGCCACAGCAGAGTTCGTTCGGCGTTTTCAAATCTACATGGGCGGCACGCCTGTGCCCTACTTCGAGCGTCTCGCTGTGCTTGACGATCTCGTCGCTACCGATCGACCCCCTCTGTTGCGCCTCTCGATCCAGGCGCTTGCGCTTGTTGGCGCTCGCCAGGCATTTCGCATCGGAGGCCAACCTCACTCTGATGAAGTTCCGGGTGTTGAGTGGTACCCGTCATCGAACGAGGAACACTTCGAGTGCATCCTCACGGCACTCCAGCGTCTAACCATGCTCGCGAACAAGCGGAAGCCTGAACTAGAAAAGGACTTCGTCTCTGCAACGCCGGGCCTTGCAATGATGCTACGCGACTACAGGACTGTGCGCAGCGCTGTCGTCGCACTCTTCGAGGCGGTGCGCACCGCTTACCCAAACACGCGCGAAGCGCTGCGCCGGGCAATCGCCGATGTCATCTACCAGGAGCGAAAATACTGGAATGAGTTGCCGCACAACGAACTCACCGAACTGGACGCCATTCATGCTCAATTTGAGGACGCATCATTGCCATCGCGAGTTCAACAGCTGGTCGGGCCATTCATCTGGGAACGGGACGATGAGCCTGACCTCCGACCTCTGGCACGCGAGTTGATCGAATCCCCCGGAACCCTCAACGAAATTTGGCCTTGGCTCACGGAGGGCAATGCTGCGAGGGCCTGGCGTTTGGGAGAGGTCGTTGCGGAGGAAGACCACGAAAGGCGACTCCTCGTAACCAAGCACGATATGAGCGGGGTCGGAACCGATTTTCGGTTCCTTTCCGGTTACGTACATGTAATCAGAAAGCTGAGCGGGGATAATTGGTACGACGACTGGGTTCTAGAGCAGTCGCGCACCCGTCCTCGTCCCTTGAAGATGGTTTTCGAGGTTGCCTGGAGGTGTGGTGCGACATCTCAGGTTGCACGCTGTCTGCAGGAGATATTGCAGAGCGAACCCGTCCCGTCGGCGATTGTCGGTCAACTCAGTTTTGGGCCTTGGGGTGAGAATCTAGACCGGGAGGTGCTTGAAGACCTACTCCGCGTGATGGTCGAGCGAGGCCACGAAGCGACCGCGCTGACGATCCTAGAACATCGAACAAAGACGCAGTTGAGCGAGCGCGGCATTTGGCAATCTTTGGCGCTCAAGCTGCTCTCGACGTCGAACCTGGTTCGCAGCGGACACATGACAAGCTACTATTGGAAGATGCTCGCACTGCGCTACGTGGACGAGCACGCGGCGGAAATCGCGAGTGCGATCATCCGCGAGCAAGGGGATCGATCATCTGGTTGCTGGTTTGCGCAGCATAGTGAAGCCGCCATTGTGCTGCAAGCCTGCGTAGAACGCGACCCTCAGGCGGTATGGCGCGCCCTCCAGCCACACCTACTCGTCAAACCCAGGTCGTACGCGTTCACCGCCGGCTTCCCGCGCGGGATTCTCGACCAGGTCCCATCCGACGATGTCATCGCGTGGCTTGGTGCTGACCCAGGCGAGCGCGCGCCGGCGGTGGCCAAGCTCGCAATCATGGACTTCTCAAGTGACGCAACCCTTGCTTCGCGCACCGTAGGCGGCTACGGCGATGATCTCGAAGTGGCAGAAGCGTTCTTTTCCGAGTATACGACCGGAAGCTGGACCGGCCCGTCTTCTGCCCACTGGGACAAGCTCGCAACAACGCTCGAGGAGGTTGTCAGACGCACCGAACTGGCCAAGCTAAAGCAATGGGCAGTGGAAGCAGCTCGCCGCCTACGAAAAATGGCCATTCGCAGTCGCCAGCGAGAAGAAGAGGACGAGATTCGCGGCAAGTAGCCACTTGCCGGAAGTAGCCGCCTTCATCATCTGGGCGAGGCAACCTCGACTACCTTCTACCCGCGCCGATGAAAGCACATGTAGCCGAGGGTCTCCCGATGAAGGCAAAGTCACGCCAACAACGAAACGCAACTCGACGCCGCTCAGAGAAAACAAAGCGTCGTAAGAAGCGAGAGGTTCGCCGAGAAACGAAGCGGACAAAGCAAGCAGAAAAAGCGGGTCGCCTACGCATCGCAACTCATCCTCTCGCCTACATGGTGCCGTACGAGACCGCGCTATCCGTCTACGGGGAGAAAGCCGAACCGCGCCATCTCACCGAACGAATTGCCAACTATGACTGGCGCGCATCGCTACGTCGGCTCGCAGAGATCGCCTCCATCGCTGCAAACGACCAGGACGGAGCAGTTGGCACCGAGGCATCCGAACTCATGATAGATGGACTTCTCCGGACCAGAGCAACCACCACAGCAGCAGCAAGACTCATCAAGCGCGGCAGGAAGTACATCCAGAAAAAACGGCAACGCTTTATTGTTGCCCACGAGGAAGCCATCAACTATGTCCAGCATCTCGTCATCCTGTATGGCGGCACCGAACTTCAGCCCCCCCCGGGAGACGGAGAGATCGCTCTATGGCTTCTATCCGCGGGCGACATCGTCGACGACTGGCTCGAACGTGACACCCGGCCCTTGACCAAAGATGAAGAAGCACTGGCGGATATCATTAAGACGTCCCGCTACAACAGATCGACCAACCATTTACGCGCAGCAGCCCGCACTTACGAAATATTCAAGTCCTCACCTGCATATGGCCCGATGAGCGGCGCCACTTGGCAGACGTTTCAGGAGGCTGCCTTTGGGGGAGGTTTCCAGGAGTACTTTGAGCACTTTGTACTCCCCGTCTTTTTTCTTTCTCAACCTCCAATTGCGAGAAAAGGGGTTTCTCAGGAGAAAATCCTGGCCGGTCACATGACGCAAGAGACAAAAGATCTCTTCACCACACGACTACGGGATTTCACCGCAACCCGCGAACAACTCCAGCAGAGAACTCGATCCCGGATGCGGGCCGACGGCATACTTCCTCATGCGCCCACGACGCTTCTCCATTTCCCATTCATAGACATGGGGAAGGCCGGGATCCTACGCAGTTCGCCATGGAACGTCCGAGCAATGCTTACAACCGGCATCTGGGCAAAGTACCTCCTTGCCACCAAGAGCATTCTAGGAGACCGACGAGCAGACGAATGGATGAAGGCTTTCGGATTAATGTTTGAGCAGTGGCTAGGGCGCGTTGCGCTCATGGCGTCCGAATGTCCACCGTGCACAGCTCGCGTACTCGTACCGGCACACCCAGGCGCGACGGAAGAGATCGAGGACGTAGTCGTCGCCGAAGACGCCGGAGTTACATTATTCTCGGCCAAAGGCCGTATGGTACCGGAGCAGGTCGCGCGACAATCTCGGTCTCGGTCATCGGTGATAGACTGGTACGAAAACTACTTCTTTGCGCCCGCCAACGCTGCCTACCGTGCGGGAGTAGTCCGCCAACTTAGTGACAAGATTGATCGGCTTCGGTCCGGAGAGTTTGAACCGAGAATTTCCCGAGGACTGCCTGTATTCCCCGTCTTGGTAACGTACGACATGTTGTGTGAGTCACCGCTCCTCTACGAGTGGATCGCGAAGCGCTCAAAGGCGCACAAGGTCCTACAGCAAGAGAACGTGGGCCCCCTTACCGTTGCGACCGTCGATCAGTACGAGCTACTCATGACGCACGTCGCGGCGGGAAGGTCGCTAGTCCGCATTCTCACGGAGCGTTCCACGGCATGGCGCGAGCGTCGCCTTGAGATTCAGCTTGCGGGCGAAGCCCCTTGCCGTCCGCTCGAACCTCTTAGGTCCATCTATAGCGAGGCATCTTCCAACATGATGTCCTGGCTGAGATCCGCGCTTGGGGTTACAGAACTTTAGTAGTGACGTTACTCTCCGACGAACCCCCAAGAAAATAAGAGCCGCAGAGTCTTGACGTGCGCGCGCAGGTACGGGGCACGTCCTGATCCCGATGGCCCATAGCCAACACCGAGGCGTAGACTGCGACAGGACGTAAGCCCTTTACGGGCAGCGTCGGAACGCGGACGCGCGAACTATGGCACGCTGGCGGGTCGCGCATCGAGGGGCTCGGCAGCAGATAGCGCCGGCCATCGATGTGGCAACAGCTCGGCCAGCCTGC
>Ga0315910_10000176_pt1 | contig 73211 bp, 106 predicted proteins | sample EdamamesoilMG_FD_204470 | JGI IMG/M metagenome (GOLD analysis project Ga0315910, IMG submission 204470) | Garden soil microbial communities collected in Santa Monica, California, United States - Edamame soil | ecosystem: Environmental > Terrestrial > Soil > Garden | place: USA: California... | reverse complement strand
GGGCCGTGCCATCCACACTGTTCCGCTGGAACTGCCTGCAACCACCGCCACGTCGTGAACATCGGCGAAGACAAAATCCAGCGCGAGCGCATCCGCCAGATCACCGATCTGAACTACAGCGACGAGCACGACGACAAGTACGTCGCGAACGAGCTGCAGCGCGCGGGCCACGCCTACTGCTGGGCCGCAGAGGTCGAGCACTTCATCACCTCCGAGGGTGCGCCCTCGGAGGTCCTGCCGCCGCCCGACTGGTGGCCGTGGAGCCCGGAGTCGTGGAAGCCCTCGACTTCCCGTGTACGGAATCTCGAAAAGGCGGGCGCCCTGTTCTTGGCCGAAGCTGGCCGCCTGATGCGCATGACCGTGTGCGACGAGACCAAGCTCAACAACGTGCGGGCGGATGCCGAGTGGTGTGTCAACCAGATCAACGCGGCGCTCTCGCCGTTCGTCCGCGCCATCAACGCGCAACAGGAGATGGCCTACGCCACCTCCAAGAAGAACGGCTTCCACGAGGAGGACATCGCGCTGGAGCAGAACAACCGGGGCATCGAGCAGTTCGGCTTCCGGCTCTCGCTCATGCACGCGGAACTGGGCGAGGCGCTGGAGGCGGCGCGCGACGGCAACCCGGCGTGCACCAAGACGCCGGGCTTCTCCTCGATTGAGGAGGAGCTGGCCGACGTCGTGATCCGCGCCATGGACACCGCCGAAACGTATGGCTTCAACCTCGGGGGAGCGATTGAAGCGAAGATGAAGTTCAATGAATCCCGACCCTACAAACACGGACGGGCTGTCACCTGACCGCCTGCCGCTCGTGCCGAACCCTCCCCCGTCCCGGCCCTGCGGCAAAGTCTCCTACCCCTCCCTGAAGGCCGTGCGCACCGCGATCAACTCGCGGACGCAGGGCCACCAGCGCAACCGCCCGGCGAACGGGCTCCGCTACTACCACTGCCCCCAATGCGGGCAGTTCCACATCAGCCACAAGCATCGCAGACCATGAGCAACAAAAAGAATACCGAGCCGCTGTCGTCCGATCTCACCCTGATCATCGACCGCTCCGGCTCGATGAACTCCATCCGCAAGGATGTCCTTGGCGGCATCAACCGCTTCCTGACCGACCAGCGCAAGATCAAGGGTGCGTGCCGCGTCACCATCCACCAGTTCGACCACGAGTTCGATACCATCGTCGACAACGAGAAGATCGAGCGCGTGGAGTCGTTCACCGACCGGGACTTCGTCCCGCGCGGCAACACCGCACTCCTCGACGCCATCGTGCGCGGCGTGAACGCTGCGCTCAAGCGCCACGCCGACCGCAACACGAAGATGCGCCACCGCATCGTCGTCATCCTGACCGACGGCTTGGAGAACTGCTCGAAGGAGGCGACCAACGCCGACGTCAAGGCGCTCATCCAGAAGGCCGAGAAGGAAGGCTTCGAGTTCGTCTTCCTCGGCGCCAATCAGGACGCCTTCGCCACGGCGCAGAGCTTCGGCATCGCCCGCGACAAGGCGATGACCTTCCGGGCTTCCGGCCAGAGCGTGAACAGCGCGTACATCTCGTTCTCCAAGAACATCGGCGACGTGCGCATGGGCGTGAAGATGTCCGCCAAGTTCGAGCCGTCCGACTACAAGGCGCAGGCCGACGCGGGCGTGGAGGGCGCAGCGCCGTGAGCACCACCCCTGTCACCCTCCACCGGCTGCCGGGCATCAGCCACCTCAACGATGCCATCGAGGTGCTGGCCTGCGGCGCGCCGGGCAACGGCGGCGCGCACTTCATGTACACGCTCGGCCACAAGTCACCCAGCGGTGACGCGGTCGCGTGCCTGAAGTTCCAGCAGGGAGATCCTGCCGCCGAGATCAACGGCCTCTCCAACGAAGCCCTCCTTGCCGTGCTCCTGCACCGCATGGCGGGCTTCCAGTCCGGCCCCTTCAAGTGCCGGGACAACGCCATCATCATCACGCACCTTGAGGACGCCATGCTCCGCATGAACCGGCGCACCATCGAGCGCCACGGGCGCGGTGTCCTCGGGCAACTCACCCCATGAGCCCCGTCTCCATCTTCGTCCTGTGCGTCGTCGTGTTCATCGTCGGCTTCGCCTGCGGCGTGTTCTGCGACAAGAAAGATCCCACCGACTACCATGACTGAACCACTCCCCTGCCCGTTCTGCGGGCTCCAGCCGGTCATCATCCCGACCGATCCCACCAAGGAGGGCAACGCTTGGGGCGAGGTGCGCTGCGTCTCTTCCCAGTGCGTCGCCAAGCCCTCGGTGCGCGACGGCGTCGGGGTCTCCGACGAGCGCGGCTCCGACGCCTACAAGGAGGCGGCGATCAAGCGCTGGAACACGCGCGCCACGCTGGACAACCTGTCCGCCAAGGCGTCGCTCTACTACCACGGCATGATGAACAAGCTGCAACGCTGCCGCGAAATCATGCGTGAGCCATGAGCCGCAAGAACACCGCTGCCACCGCACCCGGCTGGGCCAAGACCCAGCTCACGCTCGCAGCCCACGGCCTGATGCGCGGGACCTTGGGCGACTGGCCCGTGCTGCGCGCGGCCATGAGCCTGTACAACGTGCCGCCCTTCACGGACGAGACGACGGATGTTGAGTTTTCCAGCGTCTGCCGCCTAATCCGCTACGGGCGGCTCCTGCAACCCGACCGCCCGGTGCGCAAGCTGAGCGTCGAACACCACCAGAGCCCCGCATGAGCGAGCTGCCCGAAATTCCCAAGTCGCCGGACTACCGCTGGGAAACCCCCGGCGCGGTCCTGCGTTTCACCAAGGTAGTTGACGCCGAGTGGGGCCGGGCGGCGCGGGAGGCCATCGAGAAAGCGCAGGCGACGCGCACCGTGACCGCCGCCGAGACCGTCGCTGTTGACTGCGAGATGGTCTTCAAGTACGACATGATCGCCTGCCTGATGGAGCCCGAAGGCATCCGCGCCTCCGACGCGCCGGACGTCAAGGAGTGGCTGGAGAAGCACCCGAACGCCTACAAGGTCACAAGTTTGTAGCCTATGATCGACATGACCCCGCGCTACCATCGGATCGCGCTCTACGTTCCGGGTTTACCCGAGAAGGTGATGATCTTCAATGACGCGAGCAAGGCGGCGCGGCGCATGGCAGAACTGGCCCGTGACGCCCAGCTAGACGTTAATACCGACCCCGAGGTGCTGAGTTTCACTGCGGGCGACACCTTTGTCGAGGTGGTCGCAAAGCCCAACAAGGATTCACCGGATGTTGTGATCTCGTGGCGGGCTGAGCTGGAGCTGGATTTACCCTACGATCAGTGATCCGCCATGAAGTACGCCATCGAGTGGAACGCCGTTTACGACCGCTTCTACTGGGGTGGCGGCGGCGAGATGGCGTGGGGGTCGCTCAGGCCGGAGCCCGGCGACCTGTTCAAGCCGCTGCTGTTCGACACGCTGGACGAGGCGGAGCGGGGGTTGCCCAAGGCGGCGCGGTCCCGCGACAATGTCAGGATCGTGCAGGTGGAGGAATAGGGGCGCGCCCAGCACAAATTCCTCCCTTGGGAGCCTGTTCCGTACAGGTACGAAAGTGATAACACGGTCGCACCCTATGCACATCGAAAACCCAAAAGAAGCCTTCCGTTGGTCGGCTTCAACTGTACTCGGCCTGTGGCCTCGATTTTAGCGGTGCTGTGGACGCAGGTAAATGAGATCGTTTGTTTGCGATATGAGATCCTTTGCCGATCAGAAGGGCGGCTCGTCCGTGTCGTCCATCGGGCTCTGAGCTGGTGGCCGGGTCGGGAAGCGGGTCTGCTCCGGCTCGCGGTCGGCGGCGGGCGGATTCGGCTTACCTTTCGGGAAGAAGAATTTGCCGTTGCCGAGGATCTTGCCGCGCTCGCCGCGCGCCCGCGCGTCCTTGCCGAGGTCTTGGATGATCATGTAGTCGTCCCCGTATGGGCTGTTCTTCGATGGCAGCAGCGTGATGTCGAGGTACTTGGCGCCTGACTTGGCGGCGTACAGGTACTCTTTCTGGATCTTGAGGACGTCGATTTTACAGCGGATGATGTCAGGCATGGTGGGAATTGATTTATAGCGTTCCGGTTTGAAAGGGGTACTCGATGCCGTACCGGGGCAGTTTGATCATTCGTGGGGCCTCTGGCTGGTCAAGGATGGGCCATTGGCGGAGGATCTGGAGTCGCATGTCGGAGCCGTAGCTGCCGTCGCGGACGTTGTGGGCGCAGCGCATGCACAGGGGGGTGGGCTGGCCCTTGAGGTCGATGGTGAGGGCGACGGGCTGCGGGCAGTTGCGCCACTTCTTGTTGACCTGCACGCGGACAGAACACTTGGGTTTCATGGCTTGTACCAGTCGGGCTTCGGGAAGCGGTCGGTGTACACGATCTCGTCGACCGGGAAGACGTCGATGTGCGTGGCATCGGGCCAGTATTCCTTGATCTGCTTCTCGGTCTTCAGGTAGGCGATGACGACGGCGAAATCGTCGCCACTGCCGGAGTGCCACCACGGACCGGGCGGCGGGAATTTTACCGGACGCGGATCATTCGCGTCCGTTTGGAAGCGGCAGCGGAACCAAGGGGCGTGGGTTGTCATTGGTAGTTCGCGAGCGCGGCCCGCAGTTGGTCGATCAGGATGTAGTTGTCGTGGATTTCGTTCAGCAGTTCCTGCACGCGGGGCTCGATCTGCGGGCGGATGTCGGCGCCAAGGGGCACGCCGAGGAGGGCACCGACCTTCTGCGCATCCCACTGCGCCTCGACGGCGAGCTGTTCGGTTTTCCAGCGTTCGAGGTCGGCCATCTTCGCGCAGCCCTCGTTGAAGGTAACGGCCATGGCTTCCTCGGAGGCGATGGCGCAGTCCCTCTCGCGCTTGGCTTCTTCGAGTTCCTTGGCCTGCGTGATCAGGTCGTCGCGCAGCAGTTCGATGCTGTGCTGCAGTTCGCGGCACACGCTGGACACGCGCCAGTTCTCGCGCTCGGCGTGCAGGTCGGCGATGTCGGCTTCGAGTTTGTCGATCTTCGCGCGGTACTGGACGTTCCCGGCCTCGGATTCCTTGAGCAGTTCGTGGAGTTGCTTCGCGGCGGCGTAGGGCAGCGGGTGGCCGACGAAGACGCCCTCGCCGACGATGGCCTCGCCGAGTTCGTGGTAGTTTTTCTGGAGGTGGACGAGGTCCTTGCGCTGCTCGATGTAGTTGAAGCGTTCGGCGGCGAAGAGGCGCTTGGCCTCGTCGAGTTCCTCTTCGAGTTTGCGGGCGAAGTGGGAGCGGACGGCGAAGACCTGCATGCCGTCGCGTACGCAGAGCTGTTCCTCGGCGTCGGTTCTCGGGGTGGTGGTCATGCGCGGGTCCTCCGGGGGAAGTGGCCGACGGCAAGGTCGTCGAGGTAGCGGGCTTTTTCGTCGAGCCACGAGTTGAGGACGGCCTTGGCGGCGTTGGCGGGCAGCCGCACGGTGGCGGCGAGGTGGATCAGGCGCTCCATCTTGGGGCTGACGAGGGAGGTGGGGTCGGGGGTTTTCATGGGGTCACGGGTTGGGGTTGAAATTCTACGACCTCGCACTCTTGGCGGAGGCGGCGGAGCAGGGCTTCGAGCTTGGCGCGGTCGACGCCGGTCCCCCGGTCGTACTTGTCGATGTGTTCCTCAAGGGCCGCGCCGCCGACTTGGGAGGTGATGATGAAGGGCATCCGGTTCCTCATGCGGACGTCGATCAGGTTGCGCAGGGCGTCGAGTGACGCTTCCGAGCGGGCGGCGGCCATGACGCAGTCGTCGAGCATGAGGACGTACTGGTTGTTGTCGGTGATGAAGCGCATCGGGTCGCGGCTGAACTTGACGGCTTCCATCTGTTCGGGCCACACGACGCCGACCGACAGGCCCTTCCACAGGCAGCGTTTGAGGGTTTCGAGGGCCACCCACGTTTTGCCGACGCCGGACGGGCCAAGGAGGAAGAGGCTCTTCTGGCGGGACCACAGCTTGACCTTGTCCCATGCGGCAGCCGGGAAGCGCGGGTCCTTCATGTCGCGGTCGCGGTAGGAGGCCGGGCAGATGTCCTGCCACGCGGCGCCGCACAGCTCGCGTTTTTCCTTGGTCTCGCGGGCCTCGCGGCAGGAGTCGCAGCAGGTGCCGAAGGCTTGGGCGAGCCGGGTGGCTTCCATCTCGCGGCCACAGAAGCGGCACTCGAACTTGATCCACTCCTGCAGTTCGGGGTGGGCTTTGGGGTCGGTGAGGTCGGAGAGCTGGTTCAAGGTCATGTCCGCCATGAGCGGACCCATCGGGATGAACTGGATTTGGGAGGCCATCAGATTTTGGAGTAGTCGATTTGGAGTTGGGGGCGGCCTTTGACCCATGTCGCGGGGTCGTCGTCGTACCTGCCGCCGTTGTACCACGTCGCGGGGTGAGGGATGTATTTCTTGTCGTGCTCGGGCCACAGCGCGACGGCGGCGGCGAAAGCCTTGGTGCGCTCAAGGAGCCGCTCGTACCCGGCGACCGGGAGGGCCTTGCGGATGGCCTTCACGGCGTCAGCGCGGGCGATCTTGTGCGGATAGGCGGCGTACACCGTCTCTTCCTCGGGGGTCGCGGCGGCCACCACCTTGCGGGCGCGGACAGGCAGCGTAGGGATGGCGATAGGGTGGGCGTTACCGTTGGCCAAGGGTAGCCCAAGGGTAACGATACCGTTCTCGACCTTGAGCCCGTTGGCCTGTGCGACCTTGATGATCCCGACGTGCGGGCGGCACTCGACGGACAGCACGCCGTACTGGAACTCGCAGAAGCGGGTGAGCCACCACTTGCCGTTGGGCATCACCTGCACGCGACCACCCAACTCCCGCAGCACCAACTCCCAGTCGATCTTCTGCCCGATGCTGAAGTCAGCCATCCCAAAGTCGTTGTCCCACACCCCGGACGAGTCGCAGTTGTCCACGAGGTACAGGAACGCCAGTTTCACGGGCGGCGGAAGCTGTCGGAACCATGCGTCCCGCCACTTGTTGGCCTCGGTGAAGCGCTTCATGACGGCACCTCCGCCGCGCGCTTGCCCGCAGCGGCAGGCAGGAGTTCCAGATAGACGAAATCAGCGAGCGGGCTTTGGAGATTCCCCATCGCGCTGCGCTTGGCCATCAGCGTCCCCAGAAGGACGTGGGCTTCGTTCTCGACCACCTGACGGAACTCGTGGCACTCGGCGCACAGGGTCAGCAGCACCGAGAGCGGCGCCTCCCAAGGGTTCCCGCAGTAGGCGCAGTGGTGGACGTGCAGGGTGGACTCGGCGTTGCCGCAGTCCCGGCAGGTGAAGTTGTCCCGCTTGAACACCTCCAACCGCTTCTTCTGCCAACGCGGGTCCTGCAGCTTCTCGAAATAGGTGCTCACGTCAGCCTCCAGACGCGAAGGGCGTCCCCCTCCTGACGCTGCTGCATCTTGAAGCCCTTGCTTCTCCCCCACGCCATCAGGCACAGGGCCGTCTTCGGCTCACACAGGATGGACTGGCCCGGCCCAATGGCCCGGTGTGCATCCGTCAGTCGCCGCTTGGTCACCCGAACAGGCGGGGGCGGCACCCCATCCTCGATAAGTGGTCTGTCCATACCCAAGAGCAAGACGAGGACTAAGACGAAAGCAAGGAAAAAGATGGTCCACCCAATACAATGTCCATATCCTCTTCCTTGTCTTTGTCCTGTAGAGTACCGTGTACCCTTAGCTAAGGGTAAGGATACCCTTAGAGTTGCGCGTTTCGTCCCAGAAGGCTTGACGAGATGCCGGAAACCACCCCCAGTTTGAGATGCCACCCCAGAATAGGGGCCGGACAGACCCAATGGAGCCCGGAAACCGGGTCCAGACCTCGCCAGCGGTGGCCAGAACTTCGCGAGCCAGCTTATCTCTCTCTCAGCGAGGCTGTTGCGCGTTTCCCCCTCCCCCCGGCTGTCCTTTCCCCCCGGTTTTAGGTGCCACCCTAGAGGGGGGAATAAGTCACAAGCTAGCAACGGCCTGATGATGCCGGACGTTCCGGCAGGCCGTCAGACCGCTTCTGACCCCCCTCTCTCAGGGGGTGACTAGTCCAGCAAATGCCATGTCCACAACCACCATCCAGACCCCTGTCGAAGCCGCCGTTGCCTCTGGCATCGAGGCGATTAACGCCGGGGACGTCGCCGGAATCCGCAACGCGATTTACCAAATCGCGGAGCTGACCGGACCCAAGCCCAAGTCCGGCGACTACGAGACCAAGGAGGAGTACAAGGAGGCGATGAACCTCTGGGATTCCGAGCGCAAGCAGAAGAAGCACTTCTTCATCGCTGCGCGCAACGCCGGTCTCGCGGTCACGGAGACGTATGGCGCGAGCGTGTCCAAGTCGGGCGCCGTCTCGCTCTCGCACTCCGAGCGCGTGAAGATGGCGGCCACCTACGCTGCCGCGCGCCTCTGAGGACAGCGCCACGGGAACCCCTCTCTTCTGAGGGGTTCCCCTACGCTGTTCTTTGATTCGCGGTGTCTTTTTCCACCCTGTCCTTTCCCTTGGTTTCGTGCGAAGTCCGCGCTGTGCGCGGTGGGCTGGTCCCATAGTGCGATTTGTGAGGCGGACGGGGGGCGATGCCGTATGATGCAGGTTTTCGGGCGCAAGGTTGCGCCGTGTCCTGCCCGTTTGCCCAAGTCCTAGCTGTGCTAGGCGGAGCTGTGCTCCATAGGGAAAAACGTGCCGTTTGAGTCCGCCGGAAAGCGGGTCTCCGTTCAAAACTTGAAACGACGTGTGCGCAAATCGAGCGCGACAAATAATGCCACAGCAATTCCTGCCTAGCGGGACGTGGATTAAACCGAGTAAAAAACCATATCTCCCGTGCGGAGCTTTGTCCTGTTTGGGCGAAGCGAAGTGCGGTGACTGTATGGGACGGAAATGAAGGTCGCGCGGAGCATGACAAAGCTGAAGGCAACTTGCGTTCGCAACACGTCCCAAAAGGAGTTTTGCGCGTGAAGAATTTTGACGTCGGACCCAGACAAGCGGGTCCATGCAAGAAGGTTCTCGGACAGCCTTACCAAACCGTGTGCCAGTGAATCGGAGACAGCTTCGAGTATTCACCGCATCGCAGCCCGCAAAGTGCTATCTAACTTTGCTCACCCGACCTAGCCCGTCGGGGAACGCGCGTTCATACGGATGAACCGCGCGCCAAGCGCGACGACATGGCTTCTAGTCGCGCGATCATTCCAGCCCCGGATCTCCCAAGGTCCGGGGCTTTGTTGTGTCCGGGTGCAATCCCGCACCTGTCCACATTGAGCCCATGGCCCACAACCATCGCTGGAAATATCCCGAGCACGAAGTGCTCAACACGAAAGAAGTCCGCTTCGGCGACGTGTCGGCTTGGTCGACCGCCACCACGGGTGCCAAGCGCCCGCGCGACGTGAAGATGCCCGTGCACAAGTTCACGCCCGTCGACACCGACAAGCTCGTGCCCATCATCATGCCCGAGATCGTCGCCGCACCCAGCGGCATCACGGCACCCGTGCACACGCCCGAGCAGAAGCAGGCGGGCGCGGACCCGATGGAGGTCGTCGACATCTCGAATCGACTCAACGCCATCCTCATGCGCGGCACCACCCTCTACCGCCAGCCCTGACATGAAGACCCTCATCCCCTTCACGCTGGAGCGCGTGCGCGCCCTCGCCTCCGAGGACCTCGCCTCGGCGTTCAAGATCGGCGACCCTGAGCGCTTCGCCCACGCCAAGTTCAACTGGCAGCAGGTGTGTGTCCCGCACCAGCCCGCGTCCGCCGATCTCGTCGCGCGGCTGCGCGCCCAGCTCGACCAGCCCTCCATCACCTTCAACTGATCCCTCCCATGGACCTCATCATCGGCCTCTCACCCTTCGTTCTCATCATCGGCCTCATCCTCGGCAAGGATGGCATCAAGCACGCCGCCAAAACCATCGGCGATGGCGTCGCGGCTGGCGTGGCCATCGTCCTCATGCTGGCCCTCGGTGTCATCGCCATCGCCTTCGTCTGCGCCGCTATCGGCGGCAACCTCTGAGCCCCATGCACACCATCTCCCAGATCAAGGCTCTCGCCCAGCGCGGACTGCTGCGCGAGGCGTACTTCGCCTACCGCCAGCGGCTGCACTGGCTGCCCGCCAGCCGCGCATGGCACGACGTGCAGTGCCTCCAGATCAACTGCGGCACCGCGTCCACACCCGAGCGCCTGCGCACCATGCAGGCCCTCCACCGCACCTTCCCCGCCTCCTTCCGATGCACGTCCTCTTCCTGATGAAAAACAAACTCCCACTCCGGCACCGCGTCATCGACGCCGTCCTCTACGTCCTGTGCATGGCCCTGATCGGCAGCATGGGCGCCCTGCTGCTGTCCGGCTTCTTCGGCCTCCTCGACCAGTATTTCCCATGAGCACACCCAACCTCATCCAGTACGAACCCGCCCGCCGCATCGCCCGCTACATCGTCTTCGAGCGGGTCAGCGAGCGCCCCGAAACCTACCTGCGCATGACGCACGCCACCGAGGAACGCATGGCCATCGGCTACGCCTGCGGCTGCGGCCAGTGCACCTGCTGCGCCACCAAAGCCCAAGGCCGCAACCTGCCCAAGGTCATCATGCCCGGCGACAATCTCCCATGAACACAGTAACCTCAGTCACCTCGCCCATCCAAGTCACCTTGGAACAGGCGCTCGCCATGTCCGGCTTGGACTGCGAGCACGCCAGCGAACGAGTCCGCCTCGCCACCGGCTCCAAGATCCTGCCGCCGTCCGAAAAGCAGCGGCTGATGAACCACTACACGCACACGCTGGCCGCACTCAGCTATATCCGGCGCGCGGAAGAACACGTCGCCAAGCCCGGCTACTACGAGCCCGGCCTGCGCGGGCTCCTCATCAACATGAACCGCGAGCGCGAGCAAGCGGCACTCCCCCTCCTCGAAGTCTCCATCCCCGTCTCACCATGAAACTCGATGACTTCCTCTGCGGCCTATTCCTCTTCGTCTTCTTCGGCGGCTACTGGTACATGCTCCAGACCAAGGAGACGACCGACAAGCTGAAGGCCAACGCCAAGGAGGGGATCGCTGCCTTCTTCGCCATACTCATTCCGATCATCGGCTTCCTCGCCGTCCTGTTCGCCCTCTCCAATGGCCGCCGCCACTACTGATCCCATGAGCAAACTCCCCTCACCCTTCAAGCTGGTCCACGGCGAACGCGAGGAGGACGAGAACGCCCTCCTCTTCGAGGCCGTGTTCAACCTGCCTTACGACGACACGCCCGGCGCCCGCAACCAGCTCGTCGTGCACGTCCGCATGGAGCACGAGTCCGCCGAGACCGCCTACCTCACGCTGCGCAGCCGCACCCAGCGGGACGCCGTGATCATGGAAGGCGAGATCGAGGTCCGGCACCTCGCCAACATGCTCTACGGATTTGCCACCCTCCAAATGCAACCCCGCCTCGTCCTCAACGAACCATGAAAACCAAACAGGAAGTGTTCATGCAGGTCGCCACGCACCTGCTCAAGCAAAACGCCCAGTCCATCAAGGTCCGGGGCGACGGCAGCAGCAGCAACCACTGCGCCTACCGTGGCAACGACGGCCTGCAATGCGCCGTCGGCTGCCTGATCCCCGACCAGTTCTACACGCCCGGACTGGAAGGCCACGACGTGCACGACAACGCCGTGCGTGAGGCGCTCCTCGACAGCGGCATCGACATGCACGACGACGACATCGCCGACCTGCTGTCGAGCCTCCAGCAGATGCACGACAACTACGCGCCCACCGACTGGCGCACCAAGATCACCAAGATCGGCGAACGCTTCGGCCTCGCCGTCGCCAACATCGCCTTCATCTAACCCAGCCATGACACCGCAAGACATCATCACCTGCCTTCTCCTCGGAGCCTTCGGGTTCCTCGTCGCCCTCGCCAAGCAACCCGACGGGCCACCGAAGAAGTTCGGATTCCCTATCGTGATGGGAATCCTCACCGCCGTCTTCTTCCTCATCGTCCATCTCTACTTCCAATCCTGACATGCCCAACCTCGAACCCGAGTACAGCCTCGGCGTGCTCATCGCCAACCGGCAGACCACCCAGATCCTGCGCAACGCCGACATGTTCGAGCGCTTCAAGTGCGTCGTCGAGATGGACCCGCACTACTTCGGCCTGCGCCTCACCGACAAGGACTTCACCGTAGAGCAGGCCATCGCCAAGGTGACGACGAAACTCCAGACCCACCCCGAGTGCTGGCCCGTCGTCGTCTGGTGCGAGGAGAAGAAGCTCATCTGGACCGACCCCGAGATCAAGGTGATCTCCAACGGCCAGAAGTTCGGACTCCTGCGCGACTGGATCAGGAGCGCCGAGCTGCACGAGTACACACCCATCACCATCCCCGACAGCAAACCCAACGGCACGGGCGACATCAAGCCGCTGCCCAAACCCGACAACAACTGACATGACCTCACCACCCGACGAGTCCGTCGACCTGCCCGGCTGCGACGAGCTGATGTTCCGGCTCGACGGGATGCTGATGGACTACAGCGCCGCCCTGCGCCTGCTCACCCGTGAGCGTGGCATGAAGCGGATCGACGCCCACAACCACCTGTTCCTCCTGACATGCAAACTGAAACCCCAACCCGAGCAGCCCACCGCAGAACCCCCACCATGAAAGCCCGCATCATCACCCCCGAAGGCGAAGAGACCGAGGTCGAACCCGCCAACGGGCAGACCTTTACCCTCGAAGAAATGCAGCGAATCGTCGGCGGCTACGTCGAGACCGTCATCGTGCGGGACGGCGACCGCCTGCGCCGCATGGCACTGAACGAGGACGGCATCAGCCTGCGCCTCAAGCCCAACCCCAAGGCCACCCACCTGTGGCTGCGCTCCGGCGGTGGCTCGACCGTTGTCGGCACCGTGCTCGTCTTCAACCGCAGCCAACTGCGCTGATCTTATGCAATCCATCACCATCACCATCCCGCCCGGCGCGGTCATCTTCATCATGATCCTCGCTGCTGCGTACTTCGCCGTCCAAGCAGCGGGCCTGCTCTTCGCCATGATGATGCACCACTCGCATGTGAGCCGGGACTGCACGCCAATGCAGGTGCTGTACTTCGTCGGCGCCCTGCTGTGCGAGACCACCTGCTGCATGCTTCTCCTCAAACTCACCCAGCTATGACCACAACCAACCCCGTCACTGACGCCGACAAAAAGATCTGGATCGTCAGCCAGATACAGACGCGCGACATGAAGTGCTCCATCGCACACGCCGTCGCCTTCTACTTCACGCACGAGGAGGCGGTCAGGTGCCTCGACTACCTCGACACTGAGGCAGGCTGGTACATGTACGTCGTCATCGAGACGTTCTCACCCGGATACCTCGCCATGTCCAAGTCCGAGGAATGGTACGCCCGCAACAAAGCCGACGATGGCTGGATTCCCTGTGAGAAACCCGACGCCCTCGCCAACGTCGTTCACTTCGGACTGGGCTGATGCTCAGTCCGCTTTGGTCATCATAGCACCGACCCCGCCATGCCTCGTGCGTGGCGGGGTTTCTTTTTCCCGTCAGTCAACCTCAACCACCCATGAAATCCAACGTCCAAGAAAAATCCCTCAGCCCTGAAACCGTGGCCGCCATCATCGCCCGTGGCTACGTCGCCTCCGATGAAGTCGAGATCGTCTTCGGCAAGGGCGACAACCCCACGCCCCGCCACACCAAGCTGTCCGTCAAGATTCCCGGCGAGAGCATCTCCGAGAACATCTGGGTCGTGAACATCGCGCCCGACGTGTACGTCTTCGCCAACCACGCGCTCAGCTTCTACCCCAACCATAGCTGGGGTGCGCTCTGCTTCACGAAGAACGGGCGGTACGACCACGCCCGCACGGAGAAGAATCTCAAGAAGTGCTACGCCGAATACATGGCGGCCTTCGAGAAGGTCACCAAGACCAAGAAGAAGTAACCTCAACCCACCACGACAATGATCCAAGGAAAACATACCTACCATATCACCGCCTCCAACGGTGAACACATCAAGACCGTGCAGGCCGACGACCTCTACACCGAGGACAACGTAAGCGCCCTCGTCGCCAACGACCCCGATGACGAGGACAACAGCCCCGTCACCGTGTGCACCGTGCCGCACGCCTCCGGCTGCATCGTCCTCCGCGTGTCATGAAACATCCCACATCCAAACAAAAGAAAGCCCTCGTGCTTGAGGCCCTCGCCAAGCACGGGCTGATGGATGACGGCGGTCCCGTCCTCATCGCCATCCCTGTCGAGCCCGACCGCACTAGCAAGCTGGATACCAAGGCGCGCGAGCTGCGTCGCCGCGCCCATAGCTACTGGCCCGACCGCTTCGATGCCCGACCCATCATCCTGCATCTGATCAAGCTCGGTAAGGTCAAGCGCAGGCGTGACGTGTGCGGTCGGCGTGGACACACCTACTTCGAGCTGGTCGATAAGCCGGTGACCGATGCCGACAAGATCGCGGCGCTCGTCGCCGTCATCGAGGACTTCCTCCCCGAGAGCGTGCGCCAGAATACAAAGCAGGTTCGAGACGCCCTCGAACTCGCCAACAAACAATCCTCATGAAGACCAAGAAAAAGAAACCTGAAGCCCTGTCGTGGACACCTGTCCGCAAGGGCAAGCGATACTGCTCACCCGCCTGTGGCCACGGCTGCACCATCGACATGTTCAACGAGGCGACGGCAAACGCCGAAGCCCTCGCCCTTGCGCTCGGCCCCGACTTCAAGCCGCGCGTGTGGGAGAACTGCGGGTGGTTCTATGCCGTCAACTCCGAGTGCAACAACGTGAAGGTGCACTACGACCGGGCCATCGACACCTTCACCGTCTTCTGGCTATCACCCGAGAGCACGGGCGGTGTGTTCTACACGCAGCACAAGAAGCTGCGCACCGCCCTGCGTCAGGGCTTGGACATCATCGCCAGCAAGCTACAGGAACTGCTCGCCGCCGGACAGGCTGCGACCCACGCCCACAACCGACTCCCCCGCAAATGAAAACCATGCAAGACTGGGAGCGCCAGCACAAGGCGCTCGTCAAGGCCGCCGGTAATTTCCATGCGGCGGCGTACCACCACAAGGCCAGTTGCAAGGACGGCTGCCCGAAGAGAAGGAGCACCGCCCGCAACCGGCTCATCACCCGCCGCAGGCAACTGCTGCATGCCGCCGTGGCATACATGGCCAACATCGAATGAGGACCTACAAGAAAGGCGACGAGGTCGACCTCGACTGCGGGTACAACGGCATGGACGACACCCGTCCGTGCCGCCTGCTCGAAGACCCGAAGCCAGCCTACAAACTATTCGGCGATGAGCCAGACCGCCTCTGTTCCCGTGTCGAGATACTCGGCACGGGCGAAACCTTCACCGCCATCCTGCCATGAAGAAGCGTACCATTAAGCGCTCCGAACTCAGCACGATCTCAATGGTCGCTGGCAAGGAGAAGCGCATCAAGTGCGTGCTCATGCCTCCACAGGTATTGCACCGTCACCGCTGGGTCGGCATCGGCTGGGTTGATGAAGGCCCGGCCACCGAGGCTGACCTCAAGAAATATCCAACCGTCATCGAAGACTAACCATGAAAGACAACACCCGAGACCACGAAGATAAACCAAGGATGGAAGTGCACGAGGTGGATGGAGAGACCATGCTCCATCTCCTCGCCCTCAAGGAAAGCCTGTCCATCATCGGCACCGCCTGCATGCGGCGCATCCTCGCAGGCGGCGCCAAGCCCATCACCATCGACCTGATTCAAGAGGAGCTGAACGAGTTCCGCAAGAAGCGGGAGGAGAGTGAAGCCTTCAAGGGCAAGAAGGAGGAGGGACCGTGAAGCCGCTCGATGACTTCGCCGTCTGCAATCCCAAGGCCGTCGCCGCTGGCGTGAAGGGTGACTACCGCAAGGCGGTATCGCTCTACGTCCACGGCTGCGCCCGTTGCTTCCACTACATCAGCTCGTCCAGCCTCGATAACAAGGCGGTCTTCGCTGCCACCGATGCGCAGCTTCGCGTGAGCAAGTCTGCCGCTGCACGCAAGGCGATGCAGGAGTGCGATGACTTCGTCCTCGCCACTCGTGATCTCGAAATGCCGTACGAGATCCGGCGGGAATGGAGCACGCTCGTCGACAACTGGCGCCAGCGCTGGACCAAGATGCACGGCGTGTTCTCCCGTGTGCGCAAGCAGCGGGAGAACGCGCTGCACGCATGGCAGTTTGCCAAGGCCCTGCGCAAAGAGGGACTGCTGCCATGCCCACCCACCCAAACCATCCTCCACCTGCCATGAAGATCAAGATCACCGAGTACATCCGCACCCTGCATGGAGCAGCGCAGGTCATGCGACTCAAGGGATACAACGCCACCGCGAAAGCGCTGGAGAAGATGCTGCTCATCGAACTCAAATCGAAATGAAAGACATCGAAGAGATACTAAAGAACCACCCCAACCTCGAAGCCATCCTGCAAGGCACCATCTCCGGCAAGTTCTCGGAGTGGCCGCTCGTCCGCAAGGAGCTGGAGAACTTCATCCACATATGCGAGGCGCGTGTTCAAAGCGCAGAGACCCGTGCCGTCATCGCCACCAACCTGTGCCGCACCGTGCAGGGCGACCTCAACCGCAGCAAGGGACAGTACGCTGCGCTGCACGACGCCCTGCGCAAGGCCATCATGGAGTCCGATCATGAGTGAAGAAACCAACGACGAACAATTCCAGAAGGACCTCGCCTACCTGAAACGCCAAGACGTGGACGCCCTGTTCGAGGCGATCCGCCCCGTGATCATGCGCCACTACCACGGGCACAGCGACACGGCCTGCCTCGAACTGCTGCGCACCATCGAGGCGCACTATGCCCAGAAGCTGAAGGAGAACACCATCCTGCGCGGTATCATCGCCAAGCTGCCGACGCCCTGCGTGTACTGCGGCAAGCAGACGATGTCGGAGTGCCCGTCTGGATTCCCCGGCTGCGCCATGGCCGACGACATGATGGCTGCCGACGACGAGATCTCCCGTCGTCTGCTCGACGAGAGGCGCCGCCTCGTCGACGAGCTGAAGGTGCTCGCCGTCATCAACGACAGCAACGCCGCCAGCCACTGGAACCAGTGGGCGCGCATTGCCCACGAGAAGTTCGCCGCCGAGCTGCGCGCCATCCTCGCCAAACTTTCCCTATGAAAACACAACAAGTAGTATTGGATACGTTCAAGATCGACTGCCTCGACGGGCGTGATGCCGGTCGCCTTGGCATGTACTTCAAGCCGGAGGAGTGGGAGAAGCTGGGACTGAAGCCCGCTGACGGCTTCGATGTCAGCACCTACACACCCCGACCGTGGACCGAGGAAGCGATCAAGGCGCAGCTCGCCTTGGACGTGGCCTTCGGTTTCGAGAAGGCGCTCAACAAGCGCGGCATCTCCGCCTCGCTCATGCACTCCGTCGTCAAGATGTGGATGTGGGTCCTCGACGATCCGCTCCACGAGTTCAACGACTACGCCCAATATGGGCTGCCCTTCTTCAAGGCCGTCGCCCTGAAGTACAACCTGCCCAACCCCATCGGCGACGACGAGGGCAACGAACTGGAGTACGCCGCCGATGAATGACCTGACCGACTTCATCTGGTTCTACATCATCGTCGGCCTGCTGTTCTCGGTCGGGAACATCACCGCCTTCTTCACCTACGAGAGGCACAAGAAGTATCAGGGAATCGTGATCCTCATCGCCGTCCCGGTCTCTCTGTGCGTCCACGCCATCTTCTGGCCCTGCATCATGGGCTGGTACATCACCACCAAAAAGGACCCCCGCAATGAAAGATAAACCCCGGACGATCCCGCTCACCGAGATCGTCCCCATCGAGAAGCTCAACGAGCTGGTCGATTATGTGAACGCGCATCCGAACTCGTACGTCCGCGACAGTATCATCGACTGGCTTGGCACCCAGCCGGAGATCCTGAAGACGATGAACGAGCGCCAGCTCCTCCTCACCTACTTCGCCTACGTTCTGGAGCACGCCCTGAACCAGAACCGGAAGGAGGTGGTAGGTGAGTAATCCATGCTATCCCAACCCGAGGAACATGAACGCCACGACGCAGCCGTTCTGGCTACGCAATCAGATGCAAAGCCCGGAGATGAAGATCGACGACGTGCGCTTCCTGTCGCCGGACTTCATCAAGGTCGCTGCCGTCTGGGCGTATCCGCCGGACGACAACTCCGAAGCGTTCTGGTGCAAGGTTCTCTTCATCGCCTCCTCCCCGCTCGATTGGATCGACGCGGAGATCATGAACGAACTCAAGGGCACCTACATCCACACCCTGAAGAAGGGTGACGTGCTCCGAATCTATGCCCGCCATATCATCGACACCGAATACATCCCATCGACATGAACCCTGATCCATCCGAACTGGAACTGCGCGAGTGCACCAACTGCCACTGCGCGGTGAACAACTTCGAGTGGAAGATGTGCCGCAAGCAGGCATGTCCCCACTCTTTCGCCAACCTGCGACCAGCCCTGCACCGGACCGTGCCGCCAGTCGAGCCGGTCATCGCCCTTGAAGGCGTGCCATCGACCTTCCTCACCAAGCCGGTGCAGCGCCGCTTCATCAAGCAGGGCGGCACGCGCTGCCCCTACTGCCAGCACGGCGTCGAATTCCTCAGTGAAATCGAAACCGTCAATGATCTCGTGGCCACCCGCGACATGCGCTGCAAGGGACCGATCCCGCACCTGTGGTGCGAGGTGTACCTCCTGACCAGCGTGATGTCGCCGGAGACCCACGACGCCATGTTCAAGCAAAACCTCTCCACCCAACAACCGACATGACACAGCCACATCTGAAGTTCACCCCCGCCTACACCACCATCGACCTCAACATCACCGGCCCCGACGGCGAGATCTTCGAGCTGCCCCAGTACGGGCACGACGACGACCAGTGCCACATGGAGCTGATGGACCTGCCATTCATTGACAGCATCAATGACTTTCGTGGCACCGTCAGCCTCGCTGTCTATGCCGACCATCCCTCGAAGCTGACGCCCGCGCGTCTCGTCGAGATCGAGAAGGTCGTCATGGAAATCATCGAGCGCCACATGCAGCGCGTCGATGCGGAGCGTGAGATCGACGAGAAGCTCCAGCGGCAGGCGGACAGCACCACGCTGCCCGGACGGGAGGACTGATCTCGCCTTCACCCCAACCCCAAAACAAAACCAGTCATGCTCGAAAAGAATGAACGAGGCGAAGTTGTCGCGATCACTCTGGATGGGGATGACTTGAGGTACATCCTAGGGCACGGCTCCAAGGGAGTCGTGTTCCTCGGGATGCTCTACGGTCCCGGCCTGCTTGGTGACATTCCGTACACCCAGCACCTGTTCTCTTCCCGTGAGCAGGCTGAGGACTTTCAGCGCAAGGTTCAGCACTACTACGGGAGACACAGGAACTGACCATGAAAGATCTAACTGGTGAAAGATTCGGAAGGCTTCTTGTTGTCAGGCAGGTGTCGAGAGGCGGAGCGCGAAGGATCAAGTACCTCTGCCGATGTGACTGCGGCAAAGAGAAAGCGTGCGACGCCTTCAACCTGATATACGGCGACTCTAAGTCGTGCGGCTGCCTGAAGATTGATCTGTCGAGAAAGGCGAAGACCACCCACGGCCATAGCTATTCCAAGACCTATCATGTTTGGGACGCCATGATCCAAAGGTGCAGGCCCGACAGCAAGAACCCGAAGTACAAGACCTATTCTCGAATCAAGGTTTGCGCCAGATGGATGAGCTTCGAGAACTTCCTTGAGGACATGGGCGAATGTCCGCCCGGAATGTCGCTAGAAAGGCAAGAGGTCACTGGAGACTACACCAAGGAAAACTGCATCTGGATTCCGAGAGACAAGCAGAACGCCAACACCACGAGAACGGTGTGGGTTATTGTCGACGGCAAGCGGGTGTGCTGCTCTGAAGCAGCCCGCTTGCTCGGGATCAACCGAAACACTTTGCGCCACCGTGTTCGCAAGAACACAGCGCACCTACTTTCTGAGCGGGTAACACCGTCCCTGAATGTGCAACAGGGTCATCAGGAAACTACGCACAAAACAAACAACGATAGTTAAAGAAAAGATACAACATGTCCTCCACAACCATCAAGTTCGGCTACGGCAACTCCATCACCCAGAACTGGGCTGGACGTACCATCGCCGACCTTCTGTCCAACACCTCGATCAAGATGGCGCTCGGCATTGGCGACAATGTTCAGGCGCGTGTCCGTGGTCAGGTCCAGCCGTCGACGTATGTTATCCAGCCGGGTGACGTCGTGGATGTCGAGACGGTCGCCAACCGAAAGGCGGCGAACGTCTCCGTCACGCTGAGCCACGGGCCGGGCAACAGCATCACCCGTGAGCTGCCGGAGGGCACCACGATCCGCGACATTCTCACCAATGTCTCGTATCAGCAGGTGCTGGGCTTCGGTCGCAACTCCGTGTGCCGCATCGACGGTGCGCAGATCACCGATGATGTCGTGATTCGTCATGGCATGGTGATCTCCATCGAGACGCAGGCCAACACCAAGGCGTCCAAGGCGTCGTAATCAGCAACGAGCTGATCGTATCAGTGCACTGTGCGGGCGCCCTCGAAAGGGGGCGCCCGCCTTATTTTTCACCCCTCATAAATCATGATTCCATTCAATCAAAAGACCCCGTTGATCCTGCTCGATCAGCAGGGCAACTTCCATCGGCTGAGCCTCCAAGTGGACCCGCTCGGCCCGCGCTCGGACATCGTCTCCATGATGGCGGAGCAGGTGCCGCACACGTTCCCGAGCTTCACCACCATCGACGGCCTGCCCGTGCATCTCTGCCTTCAGGGCAAGGAGATGAAGATGGCGGTCGAGCTGCCGTATCTCCGGGTGCGCACCTACTACATGGCGCGCGGCACCGGCAAGGAACTGTGCCTCGTGCCGTGGTTCGAGTCGCTCGACGCCATCGAGTACGCCAACGACTGGCCGGTCCCCAAGGACTGCCGCCTGTTCTTCGTGGCGCACCAGATGAAGTGCTACCTCGTGGCCCTGCGCAAGCAGACGGATCGCACCACGATCCATCGTCTGCCCATGCCGAACATCTACGACCACGCGGAGATCTGCATGGGCAACTTCAAGGACGAGAAGGACCGCAGCCCCTACTTCAACTCGGTCATGTTCCTGCGGGAGGCGCTTGTTCACTTCAGCTCCTCGATCTGGAACACCGACCTGAGCGGCAAGGAGCGGCGGTCGTACCTCGCCGAGTTCATGCGCTTCGACATGAACGGACAGCCGCTCCCGCCCCGGCAGGAGTGGCACAACTACAGCCCGGTCATCTCGGGTGAGTCCTTCAACTGGGTGGCCATGCTATGAGCAAGCTCCTCCACACCCTGTTGAGCGACCAGCTCCGCACCTACCCGGTGCCAGTCGACTTGGTCACGCAAGGCAAGATCGGCTCCACCATCGAGGAGATGGCGCTCAATCCATCGACGATGGCGTACCTCCTGTCGCCCACCAAGTATCGGGAGGCCGCCACCAAGGCCGCCGAGTTCGTCGCCATCCACAACGAAATCTTCAACCGAGCCAAAACCCAACGGCTCTTCCAGCTCCTCATCAAATCATGAAATCAGAACTCAAACCTTGGCCCGACCAGATCGTCATCGTCGGCTGCGGTGGGGTCGGCAGCTATCTCATTCCGCCGCTCCTCCGCTCCGTTCGCAACCACCGCAACCCGAGCCGTTCTCCCGAGATCGTCTTGGTCGACGGCGACACGCTCGAAGAAAAGAACATGGACCGGCAGCTCTTCAGTGAGTCCAACCTCGGGCAGTACAAGTCCATCGCCCTCTTCGATGCGAGCGACGACTACTACAAGGGCCGCTTCAGTGCGATCACCAGCTTCTTCAGCGGCGACGAGCCGTGGTTGAAGGCGGGCGCGCTGGTGTTCGCCTGCGTTGACAACCATCCGGGTCGCGTGCGCATCCTCGACGCCGCCGACCGCAAGGGCTGCGACGTCATCATGACGGGCAACGGCTACACCGACGCCGAGGCCCAGTTCTACACGCCGCAATGGAAGGGCACCAAGCTCGACCCGCGCGTCATGTTCCCCGAGATCCTCACCAACAAGGAGGACGATCCCTTCGCCGCACAGGCGGGGTGCACGGGGCAGGCGCAGGAGCAGACGCCGCAGCTCGCCATCGCGAACCTGTGCGCCGCCACCTACGGACTTCATCTCATGTGGTATCACTACCAGATGGCATCGGACATCGAGCAGGAGGCGCTCGATTACTCGCCGATTCGTCACGCCTCGAACTTCAGTCGCATCACAACCCTCAAGAAAAAGGACCCCAGTAATGAATAAGCCAACCCGCATCGGGTTTCTATTCGCCCGAATCCAACCGGACTTTCTTCACCAGTACAGCGGTGAGAACGGTCCCCTGACCGACGTGTGGTACTCACCGTACGTCGACATCAACGGCCAAGTCATCCTCCGCTATGGCGAGGGCGACGAGGACTTCTATCAGGTGGCCCGTGAGCACCTCTCACTGTGCCGCAACCCGTTCCACGACGGCAGGGTCAGGGTCAAGAACCTTGGCTTCTCCGAGGAATATCTCGGCGAGTACGAGGAGGCGTACGACAACCTCGATGGCGAGGCACTGGTGCGCATCATCTTCGACGGGGTGAACAACACCACGGAAGACCGGAACGAGATCTACGTCACGGCGGAGATCCTCGACACCCGCATCCAGTTCGACCGGGTGAATCCGTGGGACATCATCCCCGACGCTGACGCCGAGCCGAACCTGCTCGACCACGAGTGCGTGATCGAAGCCGTCCAAGCGGCGTCGCTCGTCGGCAAGGTAATCGCGCTCCACGAGGAGGACAACGGCGACCTGCCCGAGCACCTCGAACAGCGCCTGCGCAGCAACGGCTACCTTGAGTTCTCGGTGATCGACATGCGGGTGAACGACGATGCCAACCAGCACGCCGCCATCCACGTCACCCACAACGGGTCGTCCGACTACTGGCTGCAGCTCCGCTATTGCCACTACGTCGAGGTGCCGGAGGAGCTGCACGCCATGCAGGAGTGGATGCTGCCTGTCCTCACGGCGCTCGGCAGCAGGCAGCCGGTCAAGGTCGAGGTGAGTAGCCCCGGCTATTACTTGGGCACACGGGATGACAGCATCCCCATGCTGATCGCCAAGAGCTGCCTGATCGAGTGCCCGCGCGAGTGGCAGGAGATTCTGAACGCGCCGGACGCACCGCCCGAGATCACAGAGCAGATGCTGCATGACTGGCTCGGTGAGCAGATGGTTGACATCATCCGCCAGTATCCGGCCACCACGTTCTGCCGTGGCCGGTGCTTCCAGATCACGGGCGTCCAGCTCCCCGTCGAGTGCGACACCACCGAGAAGGTGATGGCGCACTTGATGGCCAATCCCGGCCAGTTGGCGCCGAGGCGCGAGAAGGTGCTGAGCGAGGACCTGATCAACGCGGCCATCGGTGTGCACCACCTGCGCATCATCGAGCTGCTGCCGGAGCAGGAATCCGGCACCGACAGCGACGAAGACACGGTCGAGGTCACCATCAAGATCAAGAAGGACGTCACCAAGTTCGTTACCGAATACCACCGCGTGTTCGAGGAGGGCGAGTTCGACATCCCGCGCAGCATCTACGAGGAGGGCACCGAAGCTGTCCTGCAGTGGCTGCGAGACAACGACAAGATGGATTACTTCAGCGAGATGGATAGTGAGTTGCGCGACAGCGACGTGACCGACAGCGAGTGCACGGGCACCCACATCCAACGCATCGAGGTTCTCTAACCCCCAACCAACAATCCCATGACATATATCATCAACTCAGGGAAGATCTGGAAGCCATTCCAGAGCGACCTATTCGAGGGCTTCTCGCCCTTTGTCGAAGCGAAGGAAGGAGTGCCCGGCGTCCGTTGGCGCGGGGCCAAGATCCCCGTCACCACATGGCACACCATCATCGCGTTCTTCCTTGCCCACAAGGAACACGAGGTGCAGGTGCGCCTGTACTACAACCCGGTCACCCGCGAGTGGATGCCGCATGCCTTCCCGCAGCAATACGGGACGGGCATGACCACCCGTGAGCTGCCCGACCACGCCCACATGGCCATCGACCTCGCCATCTTCGGCGACCCGTGGCTGTACATGGGCACCGTGCACCACCACTGTTCGGCGGGCGCCTTCCAGTCCGGCACGGACAAGAGCAACGAGGAGACCATCGTCGGCCTGCACATGACGGTCGGTCACCTCGGTCAGGCGAAGCTCGACCTGCACAGCCGCGTGTCGATGAAGTTCCCCGGCGAGCTGGACAGCGCCGGTAACGTCATCCGTCCCGGCATCCAACACTTCTTCGAGAACGTGGTGGCCTCCGACTGGTTCGAGATTCCGAGTGCGCTCGCGACGATGCTGCCCGTATCCACCCACAATGAAATCTTGATGGCCCTGCTGAAGGCGCCCGTCAGCAACGAGGTGGGGTTCCCGGCCAGATGGTCGGAGAACCTCATCCGATTTCAGCAGCCAACATACACACCGACGACATGGCCACGGCAGGGCGGAGAGGAGTGGGAGCAGTTCCCGCGAACCGTCTATGCCCCGAGCAACCATCGGCTGCATGCTGGCGGCGGGCTTGCTGGCCAAGGAGGTGCGCGCTGGGACCACGAGCTTCCGCCGGGCAGTTTCCACGCTGCGCAAGGCCATGCGAATCAGCAAGGGGGAGGCACGCAAGGTCCTGCAGGGGACGTTGCAGGACAGCTAGAGATCGCTGCCGACGAGCAGTGGACCCTCGACAACATCACCGCTCGCAGCGAGCCGGTGATCCACCCGAGCGAAGGCATCTGCGGCTACGACTTCGACCTGAAGTACCTGTGGCAATGGATCGAGTTCGAGAGCTTCACCGCTGCGGCCACGTTCCTCGCCAAGCACGGGTACACCACCACCAAGGAAGGGACGTGGTGCACCACCGAGTCAGTCGCCAAGATCAACGCGGCCTACGACGCCCAGAAGGTGTTCAAGGGACACGCCAACCAACAGGCAATACAGGAGGCATATGAAAACGAAGGTGGAGCTAACAGCTACGGCGTTGAGTGAGATCAACGCCTACCACAAGAAGCTGTACAGGAGGCCAAGGACGGACGTGGAGAGCGATCTGTACCGGCAGCGCATCGAGGAATCCATTGCCAAGTTCGAGGAGCACTATGCGAACGTCGACTTCTTCCAGAAGTTGAAGTCGCATACGTTCACCGCGCTCTGCTTTGGAACCAAGGCTGCCCGCTACCCGGAGCACACGCTCTACATGGTCCTAACGAGGAAGGGGAAGGGGGTTTATCTCGTGTCGTCGATGACCGAGGAGAGCCTGCCCGACCACTACAACACCGAGCGCGTGTTGGCTGAGGCGCGGATGATATACGACGAGAACTGACGAACGGTAGTTCTGTGAATGGTCTTGACCCACGGGCTAACCACCCGTGGGTTAAGAACCATCATACCATATGACACCACTACCACCCCGCGAAAGAGTCGTCGCCATGCCAGCCGGTAAGGAGCTGGACACGCTCGTCCATGAACAGCTCTTCGGTCAGGAGAAGGGGCGAATCCCGCCCTACTCCACCGACATCGAGCACGCCATCAACATCGTGACCCTGATGCCGATCAGCGTCGGCCAGATGCACCCAAGCGACAGCCGCTACAAGGCGGGCCGTCCCTACTGGGCGGGTGACGAGAACCTGCTGATGGTGGTCACTGCCTCACCCGCGCTGGCCCTCTGCAAGGCCGCGCTCCTGATCAAGTTCGACGCCATCGCCAACCTCAAGAAAAGCCTGAAACGTGAAACTGCTGACGTTCCAAAAGAAGACTGAGCGGTTCCCGCCCATCGCCTGCCGCCTGCTGGCCCGCTACCAGCACGGGGGCAACAACGTGACAGCGAAGACCGACGTGGACATTGCGCGTGATGGTGGCCTCGCCCTCAGCGACGTGAAGTTCTGCGCGTGGTCGCTGGACTGGAAGCCGATCCGTGTCGACGTGATGTTCGCCTACCTCAAGGGATGCGGCATCGACTTCGATGATCGCCTCTCCGTGAAGTACAACACCGAGATGATGAAGTCGGGCGGCTTCCTCTACCTGCGCAAGCACGACCTGTGGGACTCACAGTTCAAGCCCATGATCGCCTACTGGAGGGGACTGCACCATGAGTGAGCAGCCGGAGAAACTGGTGGATGAATACGAGCGGCTGATCGAAGAGATGTCCGCCTCCGATGGCATAATCATTCAGCTCAAGCAGCGGATCAAGAAGCGGAAGGACCGGCTCGATGTAGAAAGACAGAAAGCTCACGACGACGTCTCCGAGCTGGAGCGGGCGATCCGCGCTCGCGTTGTCATTATCAAGTCGAGAGCAGCAGAGAGAATTAAACGCAAACTTCTGAGACCAAAAATGTATGGAAATAAAACAAATCCGGGGAGTGTACTACGCTCTCCTGCAGACGGAGAGCGGACGCAGAGCTAAGGTCCCGCTCCGTGGCGCCACCGACATGAAGTCGGCGGAGAAAATTGCGGAGGCCGCAGGGCTCCAGCAAAAGGAATACGCTGCACTGGCCGGACCCGTGGCGCTCGATGCCATCGTCAAGCTGGGCGCACTTCGCGAGGTGCTATTCAAGGATGCGATCTACGAGTGGATGAACGCAGCAACCGCACGCGGTGTATCGGAGCGAACTGTTTCCGCCACCTGCGACGAGATGCAGAGTTTCGCCACGGCGAACCGGCTCAGCCGTGTGAGTGACACCAAGGCATGCCACATCGACGTCGCGATCAATGCGATGGATGGACTCGCCGTGTCCACGAAGATTCGGAAACTGAAATACTATCGGTCGTTCTTCAAATACCACCATGCCAAGCGCTCGATCCTGATCGACCCATCGCTCGATGTGAATGTGAAGCGCGATGGCATGACTCAGGCCCAGCTCGTGCCAGTGAAGACGGCTCACTACTCCGTCGAGGAGGTGCAGAAGATCATCGCGGCATCGAAATCCTACGCCCTGTTCTGGCGCTACCTGATCCTCTTCTCCTATCAAACGGGCCTGCGCCTGAGTGACCTCAGTCGGATGGAGCGGTCGTGCATCCACGAGAAGGACATTCGCATTTCCACCGGAAAGACGAAACGCGAATTGTCATTCGAGATCACGCCGGAGATGCGAGCCATCCTCTATGAGGCGATGGCCCCACTCCAGCCCGGTGAGCGCTACCTATTTCCCGAGTGGAAACGCTACAGTCGCAGCATCGTCAGCATCACCTTCCGCGAGATCAGGGCCAAGGCCGGGATCAGCGTCGGAACGATGCGCAGCATGCGCAAGACCGCGAGCCAGCACAACTACAAGCGCACCTATGACCAGCTCGAAGAGATGATGAAGGAGCGCGCGATCCGCAGCTCCCAAGAATTACTGGGGCATACGACCCCAGCTACAACCCAGCGCCACTATCTGGAGCTGGGCAATGAACCCAAACCATAAACAAAAAACGAAATGAGTACCAAACTCGAAGGTGGCCGAAAGGTCAAAATCATGGACGTCACTCCGGCGGTTGCCGAGAAGTGGCTGAACGCGAACACGCACAACCGACCGCTCCGCGACCTGCTGGTGGAGAAGTATGTCAAGGCGATGAAGGCTGGTGAGTGGCGGCTGACCGCCGAGCCCATCGCCTTCTCGAAGCCGTTCATCGACACGGCAGGGGTTCACCACAAGGAGACGCTGATCGAAGGTCAGCACCGGCTGTGGGCTGTCGTCAACTCGGGCGTCACGGTGCAGATGACCGTGTGGTTCGGCTGCGAGAAGGACGAGTTCGAGGTGATCGGTCAGGGCGCCACCCGCACGCAGGGCGACATCATGGCGGTCAATCACCCGGAGCTGAAGGACCCGACCACGACCACCTCGGTCATTACGTCGCTCCTCCGCTACGGCTTCAGCCACACCGATCCCATCTCCGCGTGGCAGGTGCGCGTGATATTCGATGCGTTCACGCCCGAGTTGATCGCCGCCACCGAGGACAAGAAGAAGCTGCGCAAGCTGGCGCAGCGCCCGGTGGTGTCGTCGTTGTTCCTGTGCCGCCTCATCAACCCCGGCATGACCGACCTCATGGTCACGTCGCTGCGCGAGGCGGTCGGCTTCACGGAGCGCGACCCGATGCGGGCGCTGCACTTCTACCTGAATGAGCAGCTCCAGATCGGCGGTCGTCGTGACTCCAAGGACGCGCTGCACTACAAGACCTGCCACGCCCTGTGCTGCAAGCTGCGCGGCGATCCGCTGAAGATCCTGAAGATCACGACGGAGGGCCTGAAGTGGCAGCGCGAGGCGACGGCCAAGCGCATCGAGCCCGTGGTGCGTGAGGTCTATGGCGGTCGCATGCCGAAGACCTTCTACGAGCCGCAGATCTTCATGGCGGCTGAGGACCAACGCCCGGTGAGCTTCGAGAAAATGGAGGCCGTGGAAGCACGGATGACTGAATGAGCACCACCGAGAACCCCGCTCCCGAACAGCCAACCGCTCCCGCCCCGGCGGAAGAGCCCAAGCGCAACTACAAGGTGCGTCCCTGCCGCCTCTATCGCTGCGGCAAATACCGCAGCGAGGACAAGAAGGAATCCGAGTATGACCTCCGGGTCCATATCATGGAGTACCTCAAGCACGTCGGCATGGACCACGTCTATTACGGCAACAAGCGCTACCAGCTACTCGTCACGGTATCGCTCATCAACCCAGAGATCATCGACGAGGAGGAACAACCATGAGTGTACTTGAACGCATCTATATCTTCGACCTCGACGGCACGCTGGCTGACGCCACGCATCGTCTTCATCTCATCCAAAACGGGCGCAAGGACTGGGACCTGTTCTACGAACAGTGCGTCCACGACAAGCCGATCTGGGGAACCATCGACACGCTCACCAGCCTGCACGAATCTGGCGCCACCTGCCTGATCTGGACCGGGCGCGGTGACAAGGTGCTGCCGCAGACGCGCGACTGGCTGTACAGTTGCATCCCGCAGAACATCGTCGACCGCTGCCGCCTGCGCATGCGCAAGGACGGAGACCACCGCGAGGACGTCGTCGTCAAGCAGGAGTGGCTCGACGAACTCGACCCGCTCGCCCGCCGCCAGATCGTCGCCGCCTTCGAGGACCGCAAGCGGGTCGTCGACATGTGGCGCAAGAACGGGATCATCTGCTACCAAGTCGCGGAGGGGAACTTCTGATGAAAGACTATCAGAGAGTTAAGCTCACTCCGCTTGAGCGTAAGTGCCGTCGCCTGTTCACCCAGCGCGAACGCATCGGAGACATCGGCGATAGACACCGGGCGGTACTCAAGGTCGCCCATCAATACTTCGATCTGAATCCGTTCAACCCGATCTGCGATACAAAGCGCGAGGTGGAATGGATGCGGGACATGCTCGCCAAAGCACTCGCCCAGATCCCAACAATTCTCCTTCGGAGAAAACCAAAAACAAAATGCAAGACCTCGAACTGAAACGTGAGCGCATCGAGAAGTTCGCCAAGATTGGCGGGTTCCTCGTTGTCGCCTTCCTCGTGTCGCCCTTCATCTGGGCGACCATCGGGGGTGCCTTGGGCATCCTCACCGCCGGGATCATCGGAGTGATCGTAATCAACTTCGTGCCATGGTTCGCCTCCGCACTGGCGAACTGGCGCCTCAAGGCCATCAAGTACGAGGCATCGAAGAACCCCATCGAGACGCTACAGAATGACTACGCTCAGAAGCGACAAGCCCTGATCGAGTTCAAGCAGCGCATCGAGTCCACCGTCGGCGAGCTGTTCAAGTTCCGGGGCAAGCTGGAGGGCTTCAAGAAGAAGTTCCCGGCTGACGCTGCGAACTACGACAAGCAGTACGCGCAGGCGGTGGAGCTTCTGGACCGGCGCAAGCAGCGCTACAAGGAAGGCCGGGAGAAGCTGGCGCTGTACGAGGCCGAGATCGAGCGCGCGTCTGCAATCTGGGAAATGGCGCTCGCCACTGCCGAGATGAACAAGGCGGCGTCCGTGGACAACGAGTCCATCGTCGCTAAGATCCAGCGCGACACCGCACTGGACGCCGTGCAGAAGGCGCTGGGCATGGCCTTCGCCGATCTCGAAACCTCGCTCCTCGACGAGTCGGGTCAGCCTGCCGCCAAGCTGGCCGTGTCCGCGCAACAGGCGCTGCCGTCCCCCGATGGCAAGCCGTCCCTCGACCTCGACATCGAGGTCTCACCAATCCTCCAACAAAAGTAAGCCATGAAGAACCTCACGTTCCGCATCTGGGCGACGATTGCCACGTTGCTCATCCTCCTGTTCCTCGCCCACTCCTGCTCCGACACGGAGAGCGAGACCACCCAATACGAAACCTCAGCCTAAAAATACATGAACCTCAAGACCGTGACAGCCCTCATCGCTGGCGCCGTGGTCGTCCTGTCCGCCTTCGGACAGACGCCCGAGCAGCCATTCATTCGCGGAGACCTGAACATCCGCTTCGACACCCGCACCCAATCTGGGACCGAGGGCGTCACCGACAAGTACACGCTCAAGCTCAACGTCTCGAATAGCGCCCTGTTCTACGGGACCATCGAGCACCGCCCCTTCGCCAAGGGCGGGACGTTCTCGTCTGACAAGATGGGCCAGCTCATCCACTCCATCGAGTGCGATGTGGTGAACCCGAAGAACCCGGCGCAGACGCGCAACGTCGGACGCCTGAGCGGCATCGTGCCCATCGACGGCAAGAACGTGTACCGCTTCCAAGATGGCAACCTAAAGATCGGCGTCTTCGGTGCCGGAACCGCCAAGGGATTCGACAGCAAGGCCGGTGGCCTCGCGCTGGGCAAGCCGCCTGCGCAGTCGGTCGGCATGTTCGAGTCCATCAAGAAGGAGGTGGTGAGCCTGACCCGCACCGCGTCGAGCGGGAAGACCGTGGGCATCAAGGTCACCAACTACGACAAGATGGAGTTCCAGCGCCACGTCCTGTCCGCAGGCCCGGTGCAGATATACCCGGAGGTCACGGTCGACGGCGTCATGCTGTACGACTACGACCGCTCGGCGTGGTATCTGCAGAACATCACCGTGCGCTACGCCGTGGACGGCAAGCAGCTTGAGGACAAGCTGACCGGCAACATCCGCTGGGTGGAGTCGCCGAACCGCAAGCTCAGCGGCGAGGGCGAGTACCAGTTCGACATCCGCGTGAACGAGCCGCCGCCGAATGAGTCGGCGGTGTTCGACGGCGCGGCGGACGAAGCCTCGTTCTTCGATTCGGGTGGTGGTGCGCCCGGCCTGATCGGTGCCATGAAGTACAAGGACATCATGGTGAACGGATCGCCCACGTCCTCCGCTGTGAAGGTGGACCTGACCGGCAACAAGCTGACGAAGCAGCAGACGATGTACCTCGCCAAGCTGCTGCTCATGTCGTGCATCGTGCCGATGAACTCGGAGTGATATGAACGCCATCAAGAACTGGCTGCAACGCAGGCGCGAACTCGCGGTCGCTGCAGCCAGCGCCAAGGAGGCAGAGGAGAAGAAGGCGCACGAAGAGCTGAAGGAGAGCCTTGAGCGCGCGAAGGCTGACCTTGCGAAGCTCGGCTTCAAGTTCCCTGAGCGGTGGTCGTGGCGGCACGACAACAGCCGGGGCTCGTGCATCATGGTCGGCCCTGACGGTAAGCCTTATAGCCTACATGTGCACCGAGCGGGCGGGTACTTCGTGACGGAGCCCGCGCAGTGGACAAGCGCCACCTGATGTGATACCGGCTGGCTCATGTCCGAGCCGCCGTCTGACCTCGTAGCCAAGCAGTATAAAAATCCTCGGTTCGCCCGTGAAGACGAGATCGAGGAACTTCTCACCGCCCTTCGGCAGCCAGATGCGACACCAGCACTGGCTGCCGATGTGGCAGGCATAGACCGCAAGCGTGCGGTTGCATTGATCCACCGCGAGATCGCGCGGGTGATCACCCAGCCTCACATTAACGGCAATATCTCGGGGTGCGCCGCCGAGATGAACCTCAGCTACAAGACCGTCTGGAATCTCATTCAATCGAATGGATACCTGCGCACGGTGAACGGCGCGACCGATCCGGCCAAGAAGATCCCTGACTCCGAAGAGGCCCTTGAGCGCGAGGCGCTCACCGAAGGCGAACTCACGGAGATGCGGGCGCTGATCAAGACGGATAAAGCACTTTCCTCCCTGCAATGGGAGAAGCTGGGGCTATCCCCGGAGCGGGCTGCGAGACTGATGGAGATCGAGGAGTTTGCGCGCGGAAGCCTGCGCTCCTCGCTCGACCTCACGCACGGCGGCATGCTCCGATGCTTCGCCGAGATGCTCGATCTCTTCGTTACTACGAAGCAGATGTACGACTCAGACGCGCTGCCCATCGAGGAGGGCGAGTTCGGCCCCAAGGATTCCAAGAAGGAATACTCCTACGTGCTGGCGTCGCTCTCCGCTGAGATCCGCAACATCAACCTGCAGGTCCAGCGCTCCAACCTGCTCAAGCTGAAGGTCGAGGAGCTTGAGATGCAGAAGCGCGGGACCACGAAGCGGGCTGCGACCAAGAAGGCGAAACCCGGCTTCACTGATGGACCGCCGCCTGTCTTGGTGCAGGTCAACTCCACCGGCCCGGCTGAGGTCAAGGTCTCCGAGGCCAGCGAGTGAGCAAGGACCTCGACAGGCTGGCACAGGCGGTCGCTGCCGACGACGACACGGAGCTTCCCCCGGAGAACCCCGGCAAGCCCCGTGGCGAGGCGGGCGATGGCAAATGGTGGCCGGACCTCAACCCGACCCAGCTCGACATCTTTAACGACGAGCATGACGTCGTGTGGGGCATCGGGGAGAAGGGCTCGGGCAAGACGCTCGGGTTCCTGCACCGGGTGATCCGGCACTGCTATGAGAATTTCAACGCGCTGGCGTACATCATCGCGCCGACGCAATCGTCGGGCTACGAGGGAGCGGGCCATGATCTCGTGAACCTCGCGCTGCCGACATGGAAAGACGGGAATCGTGAAGCGCCGTTCCTCTACAAGGACGGGGTCATGATCCCCAACCCCCGGTCAGGAGAACTGCTCGATCACGGCATCGGGCTGGAGTACACCCAGTGGCGGCTCGACCCGGTCACCAAGGACCGCCACCTCTGGATTCAGAACGTGTACGGCCTGTGGTCCAAGGTCATGCTCAAGTCCATCCTGTTCCCCTCACAGGTGGACGCCCGCGTGCGCGGCCCCGCGCCGTCACTCGTGTACCTTGAGGAGTCCACGGTCTGCGAAGGGAAGGAATACTTCACGTTCCCGCGCGCCCAGCTCGGTCGCCGCCGCTACATCAAGGGTCCGCAGCAGTTCCTGTCGTCGTGCAACCCCGGCGACCCGGACACCGACTGGACCTTCGAGCTACTGTACAAGGACATGAAGGACCCGAACGGTGTCCCGTGGCCGCGCGACAAGCACGAGCCGGGCATCAGGCGCGACCCACTGGTCGCCGTGCACTACGTCCCATACAGCGAGAACGTGCACCGGCTCGGCCTTGCTTACCGGCAGAACCTTGAGTCCACCTTCCGCTCCGATCCGATCCTGTGGGCGCGCATGATCGAGGGGAAGTGGCTCGCCCGCCCCTCCGGCATCGCGCTGTTCAAGCACTACTTCTCCGAGAAGAAACACATCGCCGGGAACGCGGAGACCAACCGTGGCATCCTCCCGAAGGAGGGCCACCCGATCATCATCGGCTACGACTTGGGCAACGTGAACACGGGCATCGTGTTCATGCAGTGCTTCGAGACCGAGTTCGGCCCGTACTGGATCATCTTCGACGAGCTGTGCTACTACCACGAGAAGATCCCCTACGGTCGCGTCGTCCGCGCGCTGCTGGAGAAGATGGCGTACTGGAACCGGCGCATGAAGTACAAGTTCCAGTTCAAGCACATCTCGGACAACTCGGCGTTCAACCAGTTCGTCGGCGCCACCGGCAGCGTGCACGCGCAGGAGGTCCAGAACTGGAGCGCGAAACTGATCCGCGAGAACAAGGTGCGCTTCGAGGGGCTTGTGCCGATCCGGTTGATCGAGTGCCCGAAGCCGCCCGGCTCCGTCGAGGAGCGCGCCAGCATCATGATCGACCTGCTGCGCGACGCGCAGATCATGGTCTCCGCCGCCTGCCCGTGGACTCGCTCGATGTTGCTGCACCTGACACAGGACGACAAGACGGTGCTCGAACCGAAGAAGCCCCAGAAGTACCTGCACGTCTTCGACGCGAGCACCTACCCCGTATTCTACCGCAAGCACGTCGCGCTGTCCGGGTTCGCCGAGACCTCGAACAAGGCGGTGACCGTCGTGGCGTGACCAGTTATCTCGTTGACTCCACGGCCTTAGTCGTTTGAAGGATCTGCCCATGGACGCCACTGTCAGCATGGGTGTGACGAATAAGGAGATGAAAGATTCTTCTTACTACGGCTGCGCGCCCTCGCCGTGTGAGCCCTGCGGCAGCGACTCCGCCTCCGAGAAGCGCAAGTGGGAGCGCACGCTCAACTACCCGTGCTTCACGGTCAGCGGCAAGCATGCCGAGCTGATGGGTGCTGAGGACCTGCAGGTCGATGACCTCGTTGAGGTCACGATGCTCCTGCGCGTCAAGGGAAAGCGCGATGATTCCCGTCGCTCCGGCGACAAGGTCACCCGCGACATCTGCATCGACTTCGAGATCTGCAAGACTTCCGACCTGCTCGACAAGGGCGAGGACAAGAACATCGACGGCAAGCCCGACGATGAGGAAGTCGATGTCTCCAACGAGCCCGTGAGCATGCTCCTCGTTGAAGGTGACGACGACGAATACTAAGCCGGAAGACCGGGACCGAGAGTTCGACTCCGAGATCCAGCTTGGTTCAGGCCGGAGGAAGGCCGACAAGGTGACGGTTGAGATGCCGAGGCACCTTCATCGGACACCCACCTACGCGCTGATCGAGCAGCACCAGAACCTGTCCGGTGCCAAGAAGTGGAACCGCGAGCGGTTCTACAAGCTGTGTGTTGCGCTGAACGAAACCATCGAGGAAGTCGGGCTGCGATGCGGGATGCCGCCGTACACCGTCAAGCGGCGTCTGAAAGAAAACAGCTTCATGCTGTCCGAGGGCATCCTGCTCCAGCAGCTCTGGAACTATATCTGCGGCTCGCTGGCCGGGATCAATCCCGACGACCACCTGCGCGTGGACGAGCCGAACACCAGTACGGTAGGTCACTCCTTGGCGCTCCAGAAAAAGAGCAGCGCCATCCTGCTCGCCAAGAAGCGCGCGGAGAAGCTGGCGTGGATGGCAGCCAACCCCGAGCTGGTACGACAGAAAGAGATGGAGCGCCGCGAAAAGATTCGCGCCACGCAGACCGCGAACGCAGCCACCATCAGTGCCACCCGCCTCGCCTTCGAGGCCAAGAAGCGGGCCGCCGCCGTCACGCCCAGCGGGCATTGAGATTGACTCCCCGTCAGCAGCGCGAGAGATACGGCCATGGCCTTCGACCCGGATATTGCGTCATCGCTCGGACTAACGGTGGAGCGTCTCAAGGCAATCGCCACCGCTGAGCCACCGACCAAGGATCAGGCGCCCTCGCGCGTCAAGATGAGCGCGTTCCTGAAATCGGGCGACAAGTACAGCATGCAGTGGGTCGAGCCCACCTCTGAGGTCTTCCGGTTGCCGGAGAATCCGACCGACTACGAGCTGCGGTGCTATCTCGAAGGATTGATCGAGGCCCGGCTCACGGAAGGATGGCAACGCAGCTTCGATTCGTTCCGCCTGTACGCGCCGGTTGACATCGCGATGGATTCGACGCCGTACAACAAGACCACCTTCCCGCTGGTCATGCTCGGCCAAGGTCTAATCAACCTCGACACCTGCGCCAAGCAGCTCGACCAGCTCTCGCCGGAATTGCGGGGCCGCATCATCGAGAGCAAGGATGGCAGGCCGTTCAAGGTGAACTGGCCGCGCTTCTTCGAGGTGTCGTACAACATCACGCACTCGATGGTCAGTCGCCGCGTCGCCAGTGTGGCGACACCGATAGCCACCCGCTTCCCCTTCCTGCGCTACGACCCGGCGGGCACCAGTCAGACCTCGAAGTTCCGCGCCGACTTGGTGACCCAGTACGTCGAGAAGATGAGTGAGGCGTTCGGGTACAAGCACGACATCGTCCAGTCCGTCCGCGACTCCTCGTGCTACGCCCACCAGATCGAGTTCTGTCGCAGCTCATGGACCCGCGACATGGAGCCAGCCTACGTGGCCAAGCCCAAGGACGACGCGACAGGGATCGGGCCGGAGGAGACGGACTACGTGGTCGAGGACCGGATCGCCCGCGAGGGTGTCGAGTTCACCGCGCCGCACCCGAGCCGCACCTTCTGGGACATCTCGAAGCCCCTCTCCAAGCTGAACAACAACTGCGGGCCGGAGTACGTCGGGTACTGGGACATCGTTCGGCTGCGCGAAATCCGCACCAATACCGACTACTGGAACCGCGATGCGATTGAGCTGAACCCGGCAGCCTACGAGTTCCTTGCCTCGAACGATGCGTACTTCCGCATCTACTACCCGGACGCCATCGTCTTCCCGACCAAGGACAATCTCGGGAACGCCTACTCGATGGGCAACGACCGGCTGGCGAACGTCGGGTACTGGGCGCAGCAAAGCGACGACGTGTCGTGCACGAAGGCCGAGGTCTTCATGAAGCTGAACCCGAAGAAGTACGGGATCTGCAAGTACGACGCCGACGTGTGGCTGCGATTCATGGTGGGCGGGACGCGCACCATCATGTACGCGGAACCGATGCCTTCCAATCCTGCCGTGGTGTACAGCTACAACGAGAATGACAGTCGGATGTACTCGACCTCGTTCGCGCATGCCGTGCTGCCCACGCAGGATCAAGTTTCCAACCTCCTCTCGCAGATGCTGGAGATCCAGCTCCAAGGGCTGACAAAGATCTACGAGCTGAACATCGACGGCATGGAGGAGGGCGACATCAAGTCCTTCGAGGACTCGATGCGCAACCGCAACTACTACGCGGCGTCGAACATCATCGTCAAATACTCCGCCGAGAACCTGAAGGACATGGGCGTGGACCCGCGCACCGTGCAGCGCGTGCGGGCTGTCGAGGTTCAGACCGCCGAGAAGACCGCCGAGATTCTGCGGACCATCGTTCAACTTCTGGCCTTCTGCGAGCGCCTCCTGTTCTTCTCCCCGCAGGAACTCGGTCAGGTTGCGCCCCGCGAGATCACCGCGACCGAGGCGAACATGGTGAACAACACCACCCTTGGCGTCCGCGACTTCCACACCATCGGCATCGAGGAGGGACTGGCTGCGAAGAAGCGCATCCTGTACGAGGCGTCGATGGCCTTCGGCTCGGACGAGATCAACCTGTCCGTGCAGGACCGCTACACCGCGAAGACCATCACGGATGCCGGGTTCGTCATCGTCGAGTCCGACGGAGATCCGACAACCACCGAGTTCAAGCCACTCGACAGCGGTCGTTTCACGGTAACGGGCAACAAGACGCAGCTCGTCGCCGAGTACCTCTTCACCACACGCGACGGCCTTGAGCGCCCGTCCTCGCAGGCCACGGCGAACAACATGATCCAGCTCCTGCAGGTCATCAGCTCCGGCCCGATGGCCAGCGTGATCCCGAAGGAGAAGGTGGTGGAGCTGATCAACGAGGCGTCCCGCAACATGGGCGCGGGCTTCGACCTGCGCATCGCCCTGCCGCCCGGCACGGACGGCTCGCAGCCGATGGGCGCTCCGAACGAGGAGATGCAGGGCGCGATGCAGCAGATCGGTCAGGCCGTGCAGCAGCTCACCCAGAAGCAGCAGGCGGACTCCGGCACCATCGGAGAACTGAAGCAGACTATCCAACAGCTCATGCAGATGATGATGCAGGGCGGCATGGGACGCGGCGGACTGCCGCCTCCGCCGCAGGCCATGCAGGAGCCAGTGGGCGTGCCCTCGATGTAACTTATGCCACCCGATGAACCGACCACCCCCGCGCCCGCAGAGGCGCCCGCAGCTCCCGCGAAGGCGGAAGCCTCGCCGGACAACATGCTGAAAATACTCGGCTACTACGTCGACAAGAAGGCCCAAACCGAAGTACCTGATCCCGATGCTGGGGAAGCCACTACACCTGCTGATCCGGCGCCGGGAGCGGAACCTGATCCCGAAGCCGCAGCCCCTGCCGCCGAAGCGGAACCTGCGACGCCAGAGGGTGAGGCGGCTCCACCTGCTGAACCCGCTGCTGAAGCGCCCCCTGTAACCACGCCGCCGACCGAGCGCGCCAAGAAGGTGCGCCCGGACGAGCCCAAGGCGGTTACCCGCGAGGAGCTGGACGAGGCCATCAGGGAGGCCACCACCAAGAAGCCCGACCCCGGCACCGCCGACGACCCGCTGGCCAAGTACGGCAAGCTCCTCCCGCAGGAACGCCGCTCGCTGGAGCTGGCCCAGTTCGCGGCCAAGGCACTGCCGGACGTGTACGCCGACATGGAGAAGCGCGAGATCGACTTCATCGCCAAGCACCGGACGTTCATCGCCGAGAACACGGACACCGACGGCAAGTTCGACCACACGACCGAGGAGTATCAGGACTTCCTGCGGAAGAACCGCCCGACCTACCGGCCCGGCGACCGCGAGGAGCTGATGCTCACGCGCGCCGAAGAGCGTGGCGCGCAGAAGGCGCAGGAGAAACTGATGCCCCAGCTCGAAGCCTACCGCCGCAAGCTGAACGAGGTGCAGGTCACGCCGCTCGTGCGCGACACCCTGAAGGCCGTCGAGGACGACGTGCTCAGCGCGCTGGACAAACCCATCGCCGAGGCGATGAAGGCCAACCCGAGCGCCGCCCTCAAGTCGTACGGTGTGGAGGCCCCGGTTGCCACGATCATCATGGAGGACACGAAGGAAAACGTGCGCCAGTACATGCTGATCGCCAACGGCGTCATCGAGTTCAACCCCGACAACGGCATCCACAAGACGGTCGCCAACTTCGTGAAGCGTCAGGGCGAGCTGCTCGATGCAATGCCCGAGGACAAGCGCATGCGCGACGGCAAGCTGCTCGTCTCGGTGAAGAAGTTCAACGAGACGCCCGAGCACAAGCGCACCGGCATCCGCACGTTCACCACCATGGACGTCGTGGACATGCTCGCCGCGTCAGGGAAAAACTACCTGACGGCCACGATCAAGGCCGAGCACGCGAAGCTCGAAGCCTCCGGCTACAAAAAGGTGGCTGCCACGCAGGCGGCACCAGCGGCGAAGCCCGCTGCCGCTGCAACCTCTCCCGCCGCCGCGCCCGCGAAGCCCGCTGCTGCCGCTGCACCGAAGGCCGCCACACCCCCGCCGCCGAAGGGCGGATCGCAACCCGCACCGGGCGCGACGGTCGGCGCGAAGGGCGCTGCCAAGCCGCCCGCCAACCCAGTCCTCGCCGCCCTCGGATACGACAAAGTTTGACGAACACCTGTTCGTCAGTGTTAGCTCATAACGGAAAGGCACCCTCAACGGTAAATCGTTGAGGGTGTTTTCTTTTTGGGAGCCATGGTCTCTGGCATACTGCTGCCAACCTCAACAAGGTTAATCCCCATGGCTTATTTCAACCAGTGTCTCCCGAAGGTGGTCAACATTCGTGACGGTTCCGGCTGCTCGTTCACCCGTGCATCCGCCATCGCGATGACCCCCGACGAGTTCGCGGCACTCGGCGACCAAGAAGACCTTCAGCGGGTCTATGCTCAGGCTGCCGAGGCCGGGATGCGTGGCGTTGTCCAGCGTCCCATTTCGATGATTCTGCAGGGTCGCCTCCGCGATTTTAAGCAGAAGATCTCCCAGATCAACATCGGCCAGCCCAAGTCCATCATCGCGCCGTACGTCCCGTACCGGCAGAAGACGGTGGTCAACTCCGGCTACTTCACCATCGAGTCCGGCTCCGACAACAACGGCTACCGCTGGAATCTCGAAGTCGTGAACACGGCGTCGCCGTGGCAGAACGTGCTCCCCCGCATCGACCGCTACTTCATCGCGGGCAAGTACATCTTCGTCACGTTCCTCTCCGGCACGGGCGTCGCGGTGAACTCCGCCTTCAAGGTGATCTCCGCCGTGGATTCCACGGTCACCTACCCGAAGGCCACGGTCGTCGTCGAGCCGAACGTCACCTCCGCCACCTTCGCGGGCTACACGCCCACGCAGAAGGAAGCGTGGCAGCCGACGGGCGGCATGATCATGACCGGCGCCAACTCGATCTCGGACTTCGAGCAGTGGTGCAATAACAACGCGATCAACAACCCGAACAACCTGATCTTCTTCTGGCTGCAGACCAGCCGCAAGGCGCACGTTGTTTCCTCGGAGTACCTGAAGGCGATTCAGGCTCCGAACATGAACGAGTTCTTCAAGGTCTTCAACATGCTGCCGTACTCGGAGCAGCTCGTGCAGCAGACCAAGATCTACTACGACGAGTGGTGGACCTCGATCTTCAAGGGCCAGCCGATCAACGAGTATCAGGACGTCAACAACTGGCAGGGGCCGGGCAAGCTGCCCGAGGTCACTGACATCGACGACCCGACCTGCGTGCTGGAGTACAAGGCGAACGCCGAGGGCATCGAGTACCAGCTCGCCAAGTGCTCGCGCATCACGGATTTCGCGGGCGCCCCGTTGAACTTCGACTCGCTCTCCGAGTCGCTGTACAACCTCAAGCGCAACCGCGAGTCCACGTCCGGCCAGTCGGACGCCGTCGAGGTCATCCCGGCCCAGACGGATCGCGCGACCGCCAACGGCGTGAAGAAGATCTTCGCGGCCTACTACAAGGACAAGTACGGCATCACCTACACGCAGGAAATCGGCAAGGGTCCGGCGGAGAAGTTCTCCCAGACCTCCGGCCTGTCGGTGAACACGTACGACTTCGACGAAGCCGGTGTCGAGCTGGACGTCGTGTCGGACCCGTTCTTCAACGACCTGCTCCTCGCCACGCCCGATGCCCACAAGTCGGCGAACCGCTACATGTGGTTCCTCGACTACTCGGACATCGACATCGGCATCGCCAAGACGGCCTCGGTCACCCGGAACTTCCCTGACCCGAAGGTCATCCCGAGCGACTACCGCTGCGTCATCGCGATGAACGAGAAGACGTACAAGCTGGAGTCCACCACTTGGACCGCTGCGGTGTACCGCCCTGAGCGCCACCTCATCGCCAAGAACTTCAGCTCCGAGTGCCCGATCCTCAGCGCCGGTCCTTGCCCGGTGTACGAGAGCTAAACCAACCTTCGATACTTACGCAGTGTCACGGCTGCGTCGGTCTCGGCATAGAACCCCAGCTCGAAAGGGCTGGGGTTTTGTTTTGACCGAAATGCAGCACGTTGCACATGTTGCACTACGTGAAAAAGCCGAAGCCGCTGCCCCGCCCTGTTGCCGTTCTTGGAGTATCTCACCGCGACTTTGGGCTGGCGCGAATATGGATGACGTGGGCTGTGTTCCTCGCGCGGCAGGAAGGCGGCATGTGCGCGGGCGACCACTTGGTGATCTTCACCAGCCGCCGCGTGACGGACGCGCAGCGCGAGAAGCTGCGACAGATCGCGCAGTGGTCGGCGGAGTTCTTCGAGCTGACCGTCACCACCTGCCCGGATGAGTGTGAGGACGGCTACCCGCGCAGCGCCTCGCACCTGTTCGAGCGCTCGCTGGAGTTCTGCGAGCGGGAGTTCCCCGGTCGCTCCGTCCTGTGGATCGAGCCCGATGCCATCCCGACGAAGCCCGGCTGGTTCGACCAGATCGCCGACGAGTACGTCACCTTGGGCAAGCCCTTCATGGGGGTGTATGTCGAGAAGAGTTCACCACACATGTCCGGCAATGCGGTGTACCCGCACAACTGGCGCAAGCTGGCTCCGGCAATCGTCGACAGCGTGACCGCTCCCGGCCCGAAGACCGGACCCAGCGCGGGCATGATGGGCCAGCCATGGGACATCTGGGCAGGCCCGCAGATCATCCCGCAGATGTCGCGGTGCACTTCCATCCAGCACGTATGGCGCCCGCCAGTCTTCGACGAGAAAAACCTGCTGACGATCCTGAAGCCGGAGACCGCGCTGTTCCACCAGAACAAGGACAGCACGTTCATGAACACGCTGGCCAAGCTGAAGTACCCGCGCTTCCTCGCCGAGTCTGTCTCGCCATCCGCCTACTTCGCCGTCCTTGGCAGCCAGCACCAGTTCCGTCTCGGGCACGTCACGATCAGCTTCAAGCCCTGCGCCCTCGGGCCGGGCGGCTCCGCATGGGGAGTGTACCGACCGAAGAGCCTGTTCGAGGAGTACCTTCTCACCGACCACGAGGGCAGGTTTGGCATCAAGCGCGTGCCGCAGGAGGAGTACAACGCCCTGCTCGCGCAGGCTTGAGGGTTGCATTTTTTGGTGAAGGCCCCAGAAGGTCCGCATGGTGATGCCACGACTAACTGAGCCTGTTGGTCATCGACTTGCCGATGAATGTCAGGTCGATGGCGAGTGCTTGATCTGGACCGGACTGCGCTCAAAAAGGGGCTACGGTCAGATTCGCCACGAAGGCCGCACCCATCTTTGCCACCGCGTGGTATATGAACTTCTGCACGGCCCGATACCTGATGGCATGGTGGTTTGCCACGAGTGCGACACGCCGCTCTGCATCCACCCCGACCACCTGTGGCTAGGAACGGCCTCTGAAAACACGCGCGATTGTGTAGAGAAGGGTCGCCACCGGAGCGGCTTCGCAAAAAGGAATTAACATGCCAAGGTACTTCCATAGCGAGATGGCCAATAGGCCGCTGATCTCAGGCGCGACGACCGTCACCTTCGAGCCCACTGGGATATTCGGCGGACGCCTCTTCGGCGTAGTCGCTGTCGATGAAGGTCCGAAGCTGCAACTCGTGCTCGCTGCCATCGCGAAAAAGCTGGGCGTCTCCGAGATCACGGAGGGCGAGTACCTCAAGGAACTGGAGCGTAAAAAAAAAATTCCCAGCTCGACTCCCTCGCAAGCATCAAGCCAGCCCGCTCAGCGGGGGCCGACCCTGAGCGAGGTCGTGGGTGTGGTGTCTGCGGAAAGGCCCGTGGTGCCGGAGTCGTCCTCGACTAAGATTCTCGAACCCAAGGACTGCGTCGCGCTCGGCGCGGTCGCGAGCCCCGAACCCTTCATCGACGAGAAGGACCGGCTGGCCCCGATCAAAACCAAACCCCGTCGGAAGGCAGCTTAACCATGCACTATCGCAACGGGCGCCCCGCCCAGAATGGGGACAAGATCATCCAGCTAACGTCGAGCGGCCCGGCAAAGATCGTCTCGTTCGGCATCCTGCACGACGCCACGCCCGGCAACGACTACTGCAACGGCAGCATCGCAGTTCCCGCCCAGCAAAGCGGCGCCTGCATGTGTGACTGCCTCCACGTCGACGACCTCGCGGCCATCCTCGCCGAGAAGGGACTCGATAAGCGCCCCACTACTCCGGCGACGGACTAACCGATGGCCACCTTCGCACAACTCCGACTGGGCGTGCAGGCGTTCTACGACGCCGGGGCAGAGATGCTCAAGATGCAGTACGACGCCGTGGCGAACTACGTGAAGTACAAGATCGAGCGCGAGGTGAACCAAGACCTTGAGCGCTCGAAGTCGTACTTCAACTCGTGGAACGAGCACAAGGTCGGGCTGGCTGGCACGCTCGTCACGGTGTCGTTCGCCGTCATGAAGCCAGAGGTGCTCGTGCGCATCACGGTGGACTCACAGCGCACCGCCATTGCTGCCGTCGTGGACAAGTGGATTCAGGAGGCAATGGATGACCTCGACGCCATGAAGGTCATCTTCGACGCGCTGCTCAAGGCGGGCTGCGTGGACCTCCAGCGCAAGGTGATGTGCTACCAGATCGGCAACTACTCGTACTACACCAACGCGCAGGTCACCAATGTCGGCATGGCCTCGTTCATCGACCTGTCGGTGCTCTCGAACCCTGAGCTGCTCAGCGTGGAGATTGGCCGCTTCTATCCAGCGCTCGCGGCGCAGGCATATCTCGCCAACGACAAGGTGATCTCGAACGGTCGCATCTATCACTGCGTAGTCCCCGGCACGGTGTCGGTGGTTGGTGGCGGACTCCTGTCGATGGACGGCAAGGACGAAGTGCTCGGCACGGCGACGTTTAAGTTCCTGAACACCGTCGGCTGGACTCCTATCGGTGCGCTCAACTGGCTCAACAACCCGGAGCTGACCGAGCGCAAGGTGCCCGGTCATTCGCATTGCTACACAGTCGATCCGACGGGTCGGAAGATGTACGTGTACCCGGCGCTCAAGCCGACCGATACCGACCTGCAGGTCCGCGTCCAGTACAACGGGCTCAAGCAGGACTTCCTCGACGCCGACGACGTCACCTTCGACTTCCCCACGCATGAGCCGCTGGCGCACTACATTCGTGGCAACATCGAACAAACCCTCAACGCCGACTCGCGCAACGCTTCGCAGCACCTCGCCCTCTATGCGCGCGGTGTCCGCATGCTGTGGGTGGATTGCACTCGCCGCCGGAGCACAGTCCTTGGCCGAGTCTCTCCGCCCTGATGCCCTACAAGCGTCCATTTGGTGCCCTTGAGGCCAAGTACGTCACGGGAGGCTCGCTCTGCGACGACCTCTCCTTCGACTCCATCGCGCCACACGACTTCCGTGTGGCCAGCGGGTGGCGCCGTCGGCTGGACTCGATGGTGGTGCGCGAGGGCTGGGGCCTGTGGCAGCCGAACCCCGGCTTTGCCGCCGCGCTGCAATCGTTCACCGGACTAGGTCAGGAGGTCCTGCTTCTGGCCGAGGTGAACAGCCCGGCGGGCAAGACGGTGGTCGTGGCCGTCGTCGGCAGCACGATCCGGTACTTCGACTACGACACCGGGCTGTGGGTGCAGATCGGCTCCGGTTTCCAGACCGCCGGAATCCGGCGCTGGGACATGGAGCAGTTGAACGGTTACGCGGTGTTCAACAACGGTGTGGACCTGCCGGTGTCTTGGCGCGTGGGCGATGCGTCCGTCACCCCGCTCTACGAGCTGCGCGAGCGCGGCGTCGCCAGCGTGGGCGTGATGACCGAATACTCCGGCTTCATCATGTTCGGCGACATTACCGAGGTGAACTCGGACTACATGTCCACGCTGATGAACAGCGGCGACCCGTACGGACTCGTGCCGTCGCCTGCCACCAACACGAGCCGCACCCAGTACCGCATCATCTGGTCGAACGTCAGCGACCCGACCGACTGGGCGGCGACGGTGAACGTCAGCGGCACCTCGGGGTCAACGTCGGTCACGCTCGACTGGCCGATGGCCTCGTTCCAGCCGGGCGACGAAGTGACTATCGTCGGTGGCGGCACGCTCGGCAGCAACCTTGTCACCAACATTGTGTCCATCGCGGGCACGACCGCCGTGCTACTCTCGCCACTTGGGGCCACGGTCTCCAATACGCCGATGAGCGACACCGACGCCATCGGATCAGTGGTCGGCTACTACGACATTCAGGATGACGGCTCCGCCATCATGGCAATGATGCCGCTCCAGAACCGGCTCGTGGTGTACCGCCCGTTCTCCCTGTTCGTCGGCGTGTACACGGGCAACATCGAGTTTCCGTTCCAGTTCGACCGCACCTACCAAGGCGAGCGCGGCCTCAAGTTTCCGCATACACTGGTCAATGTGCGCGGCCAGTTCCACCTGTACGCTGGAGCGACCGCCTTCTACAAATACGAGCTGGGCTCACTGGAGCCATCAATCGACGAGGCGCTATTCAAGTGCGCGTTCACCGAGTTCTTCAGCAAGGACTACGATGTCACAGACCTGAAGTCGGTCTATGCCGTGGACAACGGCGTGACCTCGGAGATCTTCTTCGTGCTGCCGTTCGGCGTGGGCCAGTACACGACCCTCTGCTACTCGTACCTCTATAACACGGTCTCGACGATCAACAACGACTGGCAGTTCCGATCCGCCGCCACGGTGCGCAAGCCGCTCGCTGGCCAGCTCGGCGACCCGTCCGAGTCGTGGTTCATCATGGGCACGGCGAACGGGATGATCAACGTGTACGGTCGCACCTCGCGCGAGCTAACGATCATGCAGCGCAACAGTGCCAACTGGAGCGCCGACCTGCACACGGGGCTCCTGTGGATGAACGACTCATTCAACGAGAAGGATATTCGCACCTTCGTCCCGCTGTATAATTCCGTGAGCGGCGCGTTCCCGCTCACCGTCACTTCCTTCTACCAGAAGGACGTCGCTGCTGTTGACACGCAGGGCACCACCCAGATCGTGCCGACTCCCGGCGGCGACACCATTGTTCCCATGTGGCAGCGCGGCATCTATCACCGTTTCGAGATGCGGGTCGACATCGACTCCGCTGCGGTTGAGCAACCTTCACTCACCGGCTATCTCGCCGAGTACGACGTCGTCGGCACGCGGTCGGTGACCCGCATGGTGTGACCACATTCCCGAACAAACGCCCGAGTGTCTTCGGCGTCCTGCCGTCGCCAGCGCTCATCGCCGACCCGCCGCTCAAGGAGCTGCGCGAATGGTGGCTGCGCGTGAAGCGCTACCAGACCGACCTGCAGACCGGCATCGGCCAGATCAGTGACTCGCTGAACTTCGATGTCAGCACCATCGTCGCGACGATTGGGGTTAAGAATAAAATCTCGGTCAGCAGCGTGGCACCGGCCAACCCGTCGATCAACGACCTGTGGATCGACCTGAGCGACGGCGGCAAGTACAAGTTCTGGGACGGTCTCGCGTGGGTGGAGAACCCTGATGGCGTCGTCGTGGCTGCGATCACCAACGAGGCCATCGTGCGCGCCAACGCGGACGGCACGCTGGCCACCCAGATCAATGCGGTGCTGACCGGGTATCAGGCAGCGGACGCCGTGCTGCAGGCGAATATCACCACCGAGACCACGGCGCGCACCAACGCCGACTCCGCGCTAGCTTCTCAGATCACGACAGTCACAGCCGACTACATCGCAGCGGACGCCGTGCTGCAGGGTAATATCACGAACGAGCAGACAGCCCGCGTGAACGCTGACTCGGTTCTCACGACGCAAATTTCGACCGTCAACGCCAACTACCAAGCCGCCGATACCACGCTGCAGACGAACATCACGAATGAGCAGACCGCTCGCGTGAACGCGGACAATGCGCTTGGCACCCAGATCAGTTCAGTCACGTCCAGCATCGGCACCAAGATCCTTGTTCAGAACACAGCTCCGGCGACACCGCAACTGAACGACCTGTGGCTGGATACCGGCGACCAGAATCGGTACAAGTTCTGGAACGGTTCATCGTGGGTGTACCAGCAGGACGGCGTGCTGGCGGCAGCGGTGACACAGGAGTCGAACACCCGTGCTGCTGCCGACGGAAACCTTGCTGGCAAGTACACCCTGACTGTCGCTGCTGGCAACGTAGTGACCGGCATGAATATCACGTCGGCTTCCGGCCCCGGCGGTAATATCTCCGACGTCACGTTCGTCGCCGCCAACTTCAAAATCTACAACGGCACCACGGGTGTCGTGATGTTCAATATCTCGGGTGGCAATGTGAAGCTGGCCGACACGCTCACCGTCAGCACGGCGGGCAAGGTGTTCATCGGAGCGGGCAACTACAACAACAGCGACACCCCGTTCTACGTCAACAGCGCCGGGCAGCTCTCGCTCGGCAACAAGCTGTCGTTCGACGGATCAAACCTGAGTATCGCGGGCAACATCTCGGGCGGCAGCCTGACGATCAGCAACACAGGCACCATCATCTCCAACGGCGTGACCGGCGTGATGAGCGGCGTCGGCATCTTCTTGGGCTACGAAGGCGGCTACCACCAGTTCCGCGTGGGTGATCCGGGCGGCGCGTACATCCGGTGGACGGGCACGCAGTGGATTCAGAACCTGCCGCCCGGCCCGGCGTACATCGCGCAAAACAGCGGCGGCGGCTCCTACTCCGACATCGTCTATCACGAGCTTTCCCCGCCGCTTAATGTGACGGCATTTTGTGATGGAACTGCCCGTACCATCCGATTCTCGGGCGCGTCTCTGGCCAACGCCAGTGGTGCCCAGACCACCTGCTACCTCGGTATTCACCGCGACGGCTCGCCCGATCCTATCGCTTCTGTCGGCAACGGCGGCGGCGTCGTCCTTGCATCCGGTCAATCCATCCCGATTGAGCTGACGGCCAACGACACGCCTCCTGCTGGCAATCACACCTACTCCATCCGCGTTAAGTCTGCTGCCGGTACGAGCGTGGCTTCCGGCGGATTTATCACCGTACTCTAATGGACCTCGAACTAATGCTGTCCCGCTATGTGACGCCCGAGCAGATCGAGGCGCTGGAGGCGAAGATGCTGGAGTACGAGCAGACGCTGCCGGAGGTCGTGCATCATTTCGCGCCCGGTATCTACATGCGCGAGGCTCGCTTCAAGGAGGGCACGCTGGCTATCGGCATGTCCCATCGGCACGATTGCATGAACGTCGTTCTCAGCGGGCGCGTGTCGGTGGTGATCGCTGGCCACGTCCGCGAGATGAAAGGTGGCGACGTCTTCGTCGGCAAGGCGTTCGACCGCAAGGTGGGATATATTCACGAGGACTCGCGCTGGCTCACCATTCACCCGACCAACGAGATCGACATCGCCACACTGGAGGAGCAGTTGCTCATCAAGAGCCCGGCCCAGCTCGACTTCGAGCGCCGGATGAAAGCCGGTGAGGTGGCACTCAAGATCGTCAAGGACCACGAGAGCTTCTCACGCACCGTCGCGCTGCTTGGCTACACGGAGCAGCAGGTCGAGGAGATGACCTGCGGTAGCGATGACCTGATCCCGCTCGCCTATCCGTGGAACGTGCGCGTCAGGCCGGACAAGTCATCCATCCATGGCATCGGCATGTTTGCCGCGATGGAGTTCGATGACGGAGTCAGCATTGCGCCCGCGCGGATCGGTATGTGCCGCACGCCTCTCGGTCGCTACACGAATCATTCGGCCACGCCGAATTGCGAATTTCGCTGCATCCCAGAGGACCTGAGCATCGGCATGTTTTCGCTGCGCCAGATCGGACTGGGAGAGGAACTCACAGTTGATTATGGGATTGCAAAAAAATCAGCGCTGGAACTCGATGCGCTACTGACCCACGACGCAAAATGTCCGCAGCAATCACAGGCGCAGTTATCGGTATAGGCGGGTCGCTCATCGCGGGAAATGCCGCGAAGAAGGCCCAGCAAGCGCAGAACACCGCGAACGCCGAACAGGCCGCAGCGGCGAACGAGGCCAACTGGAACCAGTACCTCCTGTCTCGCGGCATCAATCCCGGTGGACTCGCTGGTGTTCCCGGTGGTGCAGGCAGCGCCGTCAACACCGTCCTGCCGCTCGGCTTCACCGCCTACGGTCAGGGCCTTGAGCAGGTTCTGCTGAATCGAATCCTTGGGATCAGCCCGAGCATGAGTCCGGGCAACGTCAGCCCGCAGATGTCGCTCTCCGATGACGCCGTGGCTCAGGCGTACTTCGACTCGGACCCCGGCTTTGCCGCCGAGTACAACCGCCACATGGCGTGGAGCGACGCCAACCGCCCGCCGGGCGAGGATGACCGGACCCCGGTTCAGTGGCTCCGCGATCACCTTGCCGCCAATCCCGACTCGATGGGCGACTTCCAGACCTTTGTCACCAACACCTACGGCGGCGGTGGCACGACGGGTGGCGGCGGTGGCGGCACGACCAGCACCGAGAGCTGGGTGCTTCCGCCGCAGTATCAGCGCCTGCTCGACTACGGCCCGCAGACGCTCGACGCCCTCTATCAGGGCCAGTTCCTCGCCCAGCAGCAGGCCAAGCAGGACGAGATCAATGCCGCGCGCAGCCAGCTCGCGGGCACGGAGCAGATGAAGATCGACGAGCTGCGCAAGAAGTACGGCGAGCTGAACCAAGGCCAGTTGTCCGATCTCGACCGCATCCTGCAGACGCGCACCACGGGCAGCCAAGGCATCTACGATGCCGCCATGCTGCAGGCCGACACTTTCGCCAACGCTGCCAAGCAGGCGACCGAGAACGAACTCCAGCGCCAGAGCGCCCAGCGCGCCCTCGCTGGCTTCGTTGGTTCTGGTTCGGGCGACGCCCTCATGCGCGCCCGAACCCTCGCGCAAGGCTACCAGCAGGCGTCCGGCGCGCGGGCGCAGGCCGGGGTTGAGCAGGCGAACCGCCTGTATGGCATCAACGAGGCGGACGCCACGGGCCGCTTCGGCGTGAACTCCGAGTATCTCAAGGCGCTCACCGGGTTCTTGGACTCCAACGCCCGCGCCGCCGAGGCGAGTGCCCTCCTCCAGAACACCACGGACAACGCCGCGCTGTTCAGCAACGACGTCCAGACCCGCCTCGCCAATCTGAACGCGGGTGGCGGCCTCGCCCAGACGAAGCTCCAGCTCGACCAGCTCGCCGCGCAGGCGCCCTACAACGACATCAACGCGCTGCTCGGCACCCTCCAGTTCTTCCGGCAGAACCAGCCCGGTACGCCGGGCTACACCGCTGCCCAGTACGAGCAGCCGATCAGCGGCGGCCAGATTGCGGGCAGCGCACTCGGCAGTCTCGGCCAAGGGCTCTCCAGCTACTACCAGAACAACCAGCTTATCAACGCCATCAAGGGCCTGAACACCGGCGGCGGCACCAACGTCAATCCGCTGGGTAATTCAAACACCTCCACGCTGCCGTTCCGTCGCGGCACGAGCTAAGCCATGGCCACCGCACTCCAGAACGCCGCCTTCCTGCAGGGCCTGTTCGCGCCGAACGCCGGGCTCATCAGCGGGATCAACGCACCCAAGGTCGAGATCGAGCAGATGCGCGCCCAAGAGCGCCTGCGCGAGATCGCGCGTCGGCAGAAGATCGAGGACGCCTACCTTGAGTTCGGGATGAGGAACCAGATGAACGAGCGGAACCTTGAGAACGCCCGTGAGATCGAGCGCGAGAAGACCACGCGCATCCTCGACGAGCAGAAGGCTGAGGCCGCTGCCCGCAAGGCCGAGCTGGAGTCCAAGTCCCAGAGCGAGCTGAAGCGCATCTACGCGCAGCTCGGCGGCACCGGCACACCGCCCGCCGCGAAGGAAGGCGTCGAGAATACGACTTCCCAGAACATCGACTGGTATGCGGACCAGATCGCCGGTCTGGAGAACGACATCGCCAAGGGCCTTTCCACGAGCCTCGACAATGCGAAGAGCGAGCTGAACAAGCTCTACGATTCGTACTCGAAGTTTAACGCCAACGACAAGGCGTCGCTTGTGACCGAGACCATCGCCAATCTTCCCGAGGATGTGCGCGAGGAACTCGGCGAGGTCACCGGCATCAACACGCTCGAAGACCTGAAGGCCGAGCTGAAGCGTCGCAAGCTGGGTGCTGCCGAAACGCAGGCCGTCGGCACCTACAACACTCTCGCAGGCCAGCTCTCCCGTCAGCGCTACGAAGCAGACGAGGACAAGATCAAGGGCATGCAGCGCAACATCAGCGACCTGACCGAGCTGGTGCGCCAGAGCCCGAGCGCGATGCGCTTCCAGATGAAGGCCGCCACCGCGCGGGCCGACGAACTTCTCCCGCGCACAGGCGGCGGGGCGCTAACCGTCGAGCAAGCGTTCGGCGTCCCCAGCGCTGACAAGGATCTCGACAGCGGGCTGGACCCGAACGCCGTGGTGCAGACCGTATCCACCCGTGTTCCCGGCGGAGAGGTCACGGATACTTCCGCCTTCCTGCCCGCTGCTGGCGGGCGTGCCGGTGCAGCCTCGCGCATGGCTGCGTTCAACCGAGCGGCCAACGAGCGTGAGGCTATCGCCTCCGCGAGCCCGGAAGCTGCCGCGACCCGCGAGCGTGCCCGCATCGCGGCGCTGGTGGCGCAGGCCAACCCCGGCAACCGAGGTCTCGCGCAGGCCGCTGCCCGCGCGCAAGCCTTGGCCGTTCCTCTTGTCGAGCGGACTCCTTCTGTCATCCCGGCATCCGGCGTTGGTGGTCGCGCTGCGGCTGCCGAACGGATGCGCACCGGCAACTTCCTGCCGCAGGATTCCACACCTGCTGCCACGCCGATGAACCGGGGCCAAGCTGCCGCGCAGCGCCTGCTGAAGGCGGCGAGCGCCACCTCGATGCGGACGCCACCGTTCGTCGCCCCCAATCGTGGACAGGCGGCTGCGGCTGCGGCTGACATCTTCCGGCAGTCCTTCCCGACTTCCGGCCTGCCCACCGTGTACACGTCCGATCTGGATGCCGGACTGCCCGCTGGCGGCTTCGTGCCGAATGTCTCCACGCGCGTTCCGCAGAACCGGGCGGAGGCCGCCATGCTGGCGGCACAAGCCTTCCCCCGGTCTTCCGGTGGTCTCCCGGCTGCTCCCAATTCGCGCGCTGCGATTGCCGCTGCGCTGGCGAGCGATGTGTTCCGGCAGACGCCTCCGCAGGGCGCCACGGTGTACACCTCCGATCTGGATGCCGGGCTTCCGCCGGGCTATCAGGCCCCGACAGTGTACACGGAAGACCTGCCCATCGTGTACACGGGCGACATGCCGACCGTTTCAACTCAGGGCGCACCCTCTCAGGAGGACTACCTGCTCCAGCTTCTCTTCCAAAGCGGAATGTACCAGCCGTACCGCTAACTCACCGTGAGCGCCACCCTCGACAGGTATCGCATCCTTCGTCAGGGGAGTGATCTCTCCGACGAGTCTTTGATTCTCGAACTCGGCGACCGCGTGGTCAACGAGGGCAAGAAGCAGCTCTTCGACACGGACCCCGAGTTCTACGAAGAATACCAGAGCTTGCGCCGCGAGCGGCGCGACAGCCCGTGGGAGACGGGACTGACTGCGATTGGCAGCGGCATCGCTGACTTCCTCCCGAAGACCCTGTATCAGGTCGGCGAACTGGCTGCGCGCAGCAACAAGCTCGTCTATCCGATTGATGCCTTCAGCGATCTTGGTGACTGGTTCGCGAAGAAGGCCGCCCAAGAGGAACAGGAGGCGGCGGCGAGGCGCGACCCCTACGGCGTCCAGAGCTTCAGGGACATCGAAGGCCCTTCCGACTTCCTCAACTATGCGGCGCGCATCGGCGGCGAGAACCTACCGTCGATGGCTATCCCGATGGGCCTTGGCGTGGGTGTGGGCGCGCGAGCCGCACGGCTCGCCGCCGCCGAAGGTCTCGAAGCTCTTGCCGCGCGTACGGCGGCGCGAGCCGCCGCCGAGAAGTCCTCGTTCATTGCCAACGCGGTCCAGAACACGGCGGACATCTACGGCGGACTGGACGAGGAGGCCAAGGAATCCGGCACCGGAATCCTGAGCGCCATCGGTGGCGGCGCCCTCGCGGGTAAGCTGGAGAACATCGGCCAGTTGCCGATCATGGATAAGCTCTTCCCGGCGGTGGAGCGGAAGTTCGTCCCGACGATGGTGAAGGACGTTCTGGCGCGCGGCGGCGTCTGGGGATCACTCAGCAACATGGCCGCGAGCGGCATTAGCGAGGGTCTCACCGAAGGACTTCAGGAAGGCGTCGCCATCGCCGCCGAGGAGTTCAACAACAAGCGCCAGCTCTCGGCGAGCGCCATCAAGGACCGCATTGCGGAAGCCATGGTTGGCGGCGGCGTCCTTGGCGCGGGCTTCGGTGCTGCTTCCGGCTTCATCAACACGCAGCCCCCGAGCAACGAGAAGGAGGAGTCCGAGGAGGGCTACAAGCCCAAGACCCTCGCGCTTCCGCCGCCGCCCGAACAGCTCGCGTTGCCCGGTCCCGCTGGTACGCCCGATCCCAATTTCATCATGGGCGAGGGTGGCGAGCCGCAGCCCGGTGTCACCCGGCCCGCGCGCCCGGCCCCGCGCCAGCTCGGCGACAGCAGCACGAATTTCGTCTTGGGCGAAGGCAGCCCGGTGCAGCTCGGCGCATCCCGCCCGACCCGTCAGACCCTCGCGCTTCCGCCTGCGACCCCGGCCTATCAGCAAACCCTCGACACCAAGGGTGCCGTCAGCCTTGTGGCCGACCACGAGGAGATCCCGGTCGCCAAGGTCGTCACGCCGGTCGAAGTCAACGAGGCGGCGGATGCCGTCACCGCGCGCAATGCCCCGGTGGTTGCGCCACCCGCGCCGCCGCCGGTCCTCGCGCCGGAAGGTGAAGCGCCCGCCCCGGCCCCCGTGAAGCCCTCGGTTCCTCCCTCGACGGGCGACAAGCCGCCACTGAGCACCCTGCTCGCCAAGTACCTCACCGGCCCGGTGGAGCGCAGCCGCGAGGAGGTGCGCACGGCCTTCCTCAAGGAAGCCACCGAGGCTGGCCACAGCTCGAAGGTGGCCGAAAAGGTCTTCCTCGCTCACTTCCCAGACAACTCGGTGCCGTCGCTCGTGACGGTCAAGCCGGATGAGCCCGTATTCTCAGGCATCCCGGCCCCGATTCGCGGCTACATGTTCACGCCCGAGGACGGCAACAACTTCACCCGGATGGAGATCGCTGCCGATGGTGGCAACGCGGGCAAGCTGACCCGCAAGGCGGTCTTCATCGAAGACACCCAGACCGGCAAGGTCCACCTGCGCACCGTCCGGCGCAACTCACAGGCTTTGCCCGGCAAGCCCGGCAAGGGGCTGCGCGTGGGCCGCTCGCAGCGCATCGCCAAGGAGCACGAGCGCACCGGGAAGAACAATCGCACCACGGACTTCAATGTCACCGGCAAGGAGACCGCCGAGTGGGATAAGATGGAGCAGCGCGGCGACGGTCGCTACCGCGTGCTGGGCTACCTCGAATGGGACGCGGGCAAGGGCGTCAACGAGAAGGACCTGTCGATCAACTTCGACAGCGTCGATGACGTGCGCAACAACCGCGAGCTGGCCCAGTATTTCGACGCCTTCTACAAGGACCGCGCGACGCTGTCGCCGGAGATGCAAGCGCGCCTCGCCGCAGCCGACAACGTCAAGGGCACCAAGCGCACCGTCCAGTCGGGTTCCGTCCAGCTCTTCGAGGAGCGGACGGCTGACGAGACGGACGTGGGCGGCGAGGATGTCACTGAGGAAACCGAGACCAACATCGACGAGGACGCGGGCGGCGGCGAGGCCACCATTGTCGAGGAGGACACCAGCGTTGATATACCCGCGAGCGACGAGGAGTCGGCGGGGGGACCGGCGCGCGGCGTACCCGTGGGCGAAGAGGAGACCGAGGAAATCGCCGACGAGGGCGAATCCCCACGCGCGATGTCCGCGCGCAAGATGGCCGACCACGTCGTGTGGCTGAAGGGGATTCTCGCGGCCCTGAACAAGCTGGAGGATGGAGAAACCCTTAGCGATGCCGACATTGCCGCCTTCACCGACGAGGGCGTCGCTGTCACGGGTAACTCGCGCGCCAATACCAAGGCCATCGTCGAGGAGATGTCCGATGTTGAATCCATCCCAGCGGTCGAGAGCCTAATCAAGTCCTTCAGCCCCGGCAGCCCGACCGTGCAGGAGCTGACCCTGCGCACGGCGGCCTCCTTCACGATCACGCTGCCGGTCGCCCAGTCCAAGTTCTACGATTTCATCACCTCGCTCAAGCTGGCCGGGGTGAACGTCGCCTTCCTCGCCGACAGCCTGCTCAAGCGGGTGACGAACGAGGGTAAGGCGCGCGGCGTGTCGCTGACCGACCGGGATGGCCGGGCCTTCGTCGGCCTGTCCGGCAACTACATGAAGGGCGAGATCACCAGCGACGACGTGATGGCCCTGTTCCATGAGGGCGCCCACCCCTTCCTGCGCGGCCTGCCCGAGTGGACCCAGCGGCTCTACCATCAGGCCATTTCCGGCCTTCCTTGGCAGTCCCAAGCGTGGATCTCGACCGGGTTGGGGCAAGACCCCCGCCTGATCGCCAACACGCCGTACGAGCAGCTTACTGAGCCGCAGAAGCGCATCTACGACAGCATCACTCCCGAGGAGATGGTGAAGCTGCGCGCCGTGGACCCGACCACGCTGGCCATCGAGCGGGCGGTGGACCACCTCGCGGCCTTCGGCATCTCCCGCACCGAGTCCCGCAGCCTGCTTTCCCAGATCATCCGGTACATCAAGGGTGCCCTTCTGGGCGTCGCCCTTGAGCTGCAGAAGGCCATCAAGGGTCCGAACAACGTGAACCCGGCGCTGGCGCGGGCGTACGTCGAGAACCTGTTCCTCCAGTTCATCAACCGCGACTTCGCCCAGTCCAACGGCGCGCTGGCTGTCAGCCTGCGCCAGTGGATCGGCGGCGAGCCGACCCCGACCGAGAAGCTGGACGTGTTCGAGAACGTCGACGGCGCGGACCAGCATTTCCAGTACGACCCGGCCACCGGGACCAAGACGCCCATCCTGCCCGTGACCAACACGACCGAGGGTCAGACCCTCAGCATGCAGGAGATCATTGACCACAAGAACTTGGACAGCCGCATCAAGGCCCTGACGATGCGCCAGATTCCGATGGACGTCATTCCCTACCTGACGGGCGGCATCCCGTGGGACAAGATGACGACCGAGCAGCAGGTCGGGCTGGCCGAGGAAGCCGACCGCCAGCTCGCCGCCGTCGAACTCAAGCGGAACGCCGAGGGCCAGCTCCTCGCCCCCAACGGGCAGGTCTCCAAGCTCAGGGAGTCGCACTGGCGGATCGTCCGCACCCCGCTGTTCCAGCGCTGGTTTGGCGACTGGATGAACGACCCGGCCAAAGCCTCGAAGGTCATCGACCCCGAGACCGGGGAGCCGCGCGTGGTGTGGCACGGCACCAACAAGGACTTCGACACCTTCAAGATCACTGCCGACTACGGCTTTCACTTCGGCGAGCTGATGGAGGCGATCAAGCGCGTCGAGGGCAACAACGTCCGGTTCACGAGGGGCTACTTCGGCGAGACGCTCACCCCGCCGCCCGGTGAATCGTGGCAGGAGGCCACCTACACCACCGACTTCAATGGCGACAAGGCGCACTACAACGCCGTCGGCGTGAACTTCGTCCCCGCCTTCCTGAACATCAGGACGCCGATCAAGATGACCGACGGCTTCTGGGGCGACGCCAAGAACATCGTCGAGCTGCGCAACGCGGGCGCCATCGACGAGGCTACGGCTGACCGGGCGTTCGCCGAGAAGACCCTCGTCGGGAGCGTCGAAATCATCAAGCAGGCGCTGCTCGACAAGGGCTTCGACGGCGCGATGTACGACAACGTCGCGGAGACCAACGACACGGGCACCCAGACCTATATCGCCTTCAAGCCGGAGAACGTGAAGACGGTCACCAACCGCGTGTTCACGCCGACCGAGCGCATGCAGTACACGCAGCGCACCGCGCAGGACATCCAGCCGACCGTCAGCGCCAACACCCAGTTCGCGGTCAACAATTTCCTGCGGACAATGATCGCCAATCTGCTGATGCAGCCGGATATTCAGCGCACGATCTCGCCGCGCTACCTGCGCAACGGTCAGGACACGGCGGAGCACCTGATCTTCGGTCGCGGCGAGGAGAACACCTTCAGCAAGAAGATTCAGGCGCTGAAGACCCAGTTCACCAACGCGGTCGATGTCGTGACCAAGCAACCCTTCCCGTTCGACGAGACCGCGCGGATCAACGATCTCGCGGGCGGCGCGAAGGGTTCCGCCCAGCGGCAGGCCGTCAGCTCTGCGCTCATCGACGCGCAGAAGATGGAGACGCACGTCGTTCGGGAGATCGGCTTTATGACGAAGCGGAAGGCCGAGCTGGACAAGAAGGTCGAGAAGGGCAACGAGCTGACCGACGCCGAGGAGATCCTGCTCGCCAACCTCAACAGCGACATCCTGCTTTTCAACCGCATCCTCAACACCCCGGATGTCGGTCTCACCGCTCAGGTCGAGCGCCTGCGGGGCAAGCTGGGCACCGGGTTCGTCTTCGTGATGACCGAGGGTGCGGAGTACACCGTGCCCCCGACTCCGAACGCCAAGGCGTCCGACATGCAGAAGGGCACCGTGCCGAAGGGCTTCATGTTCTCGCAGGCCGAGAGCGAGAAGATGCAGAAGGCCATCGCCAAGCAGAAGGCGTGGCTCCTCAACGAGGACAACAAGAAGCAGGGCGACCTGTACGACACGATCCTCAACCAGAACCGGCGCATGAGTGAGGCCGCGTTCTACACGGTCTATAGCGACCAGAAGCGGCGCCTCCAGAAGTCCGCTTACGACGCCATGAGCAACATGCTGCGCGGCATCGGCACTCCTTCCGCTAAGGCGCTCGCCTCTCGCGTGTACCTGCTGGAGGCGGTGCTGGCCGAGTACATCAAGCCGATGGACATCTTGGGCGGCAAGTGGTCGACCGCCTACACGAACGCTTACAAGGCGCTCAAGTTCGACGGCACCTATGACGAGTTCCGCCAGCGGTACTACAATCCGCTGATGCTGATTTTGATGGATATTCCCGACGGCACGACCGACCCGCTCAACCGGGCAATCTCCGTCTTCAACGCGCTGCGCCCAGCCAAGTACAAGATCACGGGTGACGGGGCCACGGCGATGCGCGAGCTGGCCCGCCAGAGCATCGCCATCGACGAGGAGCTGGCGCGCATCTTCGAGAAGGAGGGCCTGAAGGTCAGCGACAAGGCGCTCGGCTCCGTCGGCGAGGGCGACAGGGAGCAGGCGCGCGTGCGCGGCCTGATCCGTCAAGGCATCTTCACAGGTCGCGTCTCGCCCACTGAGAGCCTCGCTCTCCTGATCGCCAAGATGAACCAGACGTGGCAGCAGACCACGGACGGCCCGACGATGGCGAAGAACGCCTTCGACTCTTGGAAGATCAGCCGCGCCAAGTTCACCGAGAACTTCGAGCCCTTCTTCTCCAACGAAACGAAGCGGCATTTCGTCGAGCCGCTGGTCTATCACAACATCCCGCTCTTCGAGTCGCCCAAGACGATGTCGGCGGGCGTAACGATCTACGCCTCGCACTCCAACGTGCGGCAGGCGTGGGAGACCGCCAAGGCTGCGTCCACCGGCAACGAGGCGGACTTGGCCACCTTTATCTCCGAGCTAAACCGGCTGGAGGGCGGCACCGCTGCCACTGAGGCGGACGTCGCCGGGATGACCATCGCCGCACTGGCGAAGATGCACAGCAAGGCGGACAACCTTTTCAACCAGCGCGCCAAGAAGGCCGATGAGGGTGTCCATGTCATCCCGAAGCAGATGATGGAATCGCGCGATGCGAACGACTTCCCGCCGGAATGGGTGGACGTCGACCTGTTCGACCGTGGCTCGAACAAGGGCGTCATCCACTCCTTCGCGATGAACAAGGCGTTCGGCGCGAGCGGCCTCAGCGGCACCGAGTTCATGGTGAACTACCAAGCCCTGATGCACGAGCTGGCGGGGATGGACGAGGAGTACCGTGAATATCGCAAGGTCATGGGTTTGTCGGCCAAGCAGACCAAGGCGCGCATGGATGCCGATCTGCCGGGTGACACGCGCGGCAGCCGCAAGGGGCGCTACGAGATTGCGCGCGATGCCGCCAACCACATCCAGATGCTCACGGGGCTGCGCAAGAACATCGCGAAGCTGAACGACCCGCACGCGACCCACTCGGGAGACGCTCGGCTGGGCGAGGAGCTGACTGGCGTAGCGGCGACGTTCACCCTGCAGGGCCTCCGCCAAGCGATCTCGCAGATCACCGAGATGTTCTCGCCACTGTGGAAGTACAAGTTCTCACCCACCGGACTGAAAGCCGTGCTAAACGCCGTGCGCGGTACAGGCGCCGAGGTGGTCTCCTCCACGCTCGAACTGATCGGAGCCAAGCATCACTTCATGGCCGAGCTGGCGCGCCGCACAAACCGCGTCGGTGGCGTCGATCCGGCGAACTTCCTGAACGCGCAGGACATGATGAACGACTTCGGAACGAACAACGCGCTGGCCTCGGATGACCCGCTTGATCGTCGTACTTCGCGCGTCACGAAGTGGCTCACCGACAAACTGCGCTTTACCCGCAGCATCGCCGACCTGCAGCCTGCTGATGTCGCCGCCGCTGCGGTCAACAAGGCCAGTCGCGGCAAGCTGGACGTCAACCTAAGTGGCCTGCAGGGCGAGCAGGCGCTGGCCGCCAAGTTCCGCCTCTTCGGCATGTTCAACTCCATCAACCTGTGGATGCTGAACGGTGCGACGATCTCCCAATACTATACCTTCAAGGACATGGTCATGCGGGGCATCGAGTACATCAACAGCTCGGGCAACCCGGCGGAGTTCGCCCGCAAGTTGATCGAGGGCGAGATGCAGCTCGAAGGCAATGATCTGGGCTACAACCGGAAGTTCCTCGTCCTGAACGATGAGGCGGCGTGGGACTTCATGAAGGAGGCCGTCGGCAACAAGATGGCGCTCGGCTCTATCGAGCACATGATCGCCGATGCGTGGTATCGCACGCGCAACAACCCGCAGGCGCCGATCATCACCGACGAGCAATACTCGCGCATCCGCAGCTTGGTTGTCTCTGAGTTCCAGCTCAGTTCCACGCTAACCAACACGCCGCTGGAAGCGCGCACCAACGGCATCATGAAGCCGTTCATGACGTTCATCACTTGGCCGTATTCCGCGATGATGCGCTTCCCGACGCTCTTCCAGAACGCGCAGAACCAGTACACGGCGACAGCGATCACGGATGGCACCATCGCGCTTATGGCGGGCATCATCCCGCTCACCATGGCGGCCTCCTTCGCGGTCGACTGGAGCGACGAGGAGCTGCTTGGCAAGAAGCAGAACATCCGCGATGCCGACGTGGAGACCCTGATTCCCGGTGTCGCACCGTTCATTGATCCGGCGGCCACGATGGAGCGCTTGGCCCGCTACGGCACCGCCGGTCTGCTTTCCGAGGTGGCCAACGGGATTATCAACGGCGATGACACACGCGGTGGCGGCTCCTTCGACTCGCGCATCTTCATCCTGTCGCAGTTCCAGAGCATCAAGCAGATCGCCTCGACGCTCCGCCATACCGGCAAGATGGACTACCAGTCCTTCTTCCGCCCGCTGATGCAGGTGATGGGTGGCAACAGCGTCCTGCAATACTCACAGATGTTCAATAAAATGACCGGCGCGAACAACGTCGAGTCAGCCTTCAATGAGCGCGTGAGCGTCGGCAACTACCTGCGCGCCACAGGCCGCGACCTCAAGCTGCAGGTCATCCCGTCCAAGTCCTCCGGTCAGGGCATCCCCGGCAAGCACACGCCGTACGTCGCCCGCATGGAGCTGGCCGTCTATCAGGACAATCTCGGCCAGTTCAAGGACTCCTTCTCGAAGGCGGTCTCTGCCTACGCGGAGGAGCACCCGGACGAGGAAGACCCGCAGGCGCGCGTCATCGCCTCCTTCAAGGCGCGCCACCCGCTGAAGCGCGTGTTCCGCGTGCAGCCGACCGAGCGCGAGTACCGCTCCATCCTTGAGAACCTGAACTCGCACGGCTCCGAGGCCGTCAGCTCCAGCGTCCAGCTCTTCAACAAGTACCTGCTGAAGCTCGGCGCGAAGCCGACCACCGGCAAGAAGGAGAAGCCCGGCCCGAAGCTCAAGAGCCTCAACCTGAACCTCGGTCTCTCCAGCCTGAACGCCGCCAACGCCGCCTACGCCTCCTCATTCCTTGACTGATAAGCGCTTCGGCGCGATACACCCACTACCGACCCGACGCTGCCCAACAGCTCACCACAATGCGCACAAGCCTTGCCCAGATTCTCATGGCGGACGTCATCGACGCGCCGTACGATTCTGATCGGTTCGCGCTCGATCCGTCGCTCGTCAAGATCGGCGAGGTCGTTCATGTCCAAGAGACCGACGCCTTCTATCTGGTCAGGGACCTCGCCAACCTCGACAACAACGCGGGGTATCTGGCCATCGCGATCCCGGTGTCGGTTACCCAGATCACCGGTACGCCGGGACAGGTGGCGATCAACGGGTCGTACAACTCGCCGCAGGTCGGCCCTGTCACCATCTCGCTCCCGCAAGACATCGACACCGTTTCTACGCCAATCTTTGGCGGCCTGACGCTCAACGGTGAACTCAACGGCCTGACGATCATCCCGACCTCCGGGGCCAACCTATCCATCGCCAGCGGCAAGACGCTCGATGTCCAGAACTCAATGACCCTGATGAGCGCCGATGGCGCCTCGGTAAACTTCGGCGCGGGTGGCACCATCGCCTACGCTGGGTCAGTCGTCGACCAGATCACCGGCACCGCAAATCAGGTGGTCGTCAACGGCACCGTTGGCGTGCCGCAGGTCGGGCCGGTCACGCTCGCCCTGCCGCAGGACATCGCGCCGACGAGCAACGTCACGTTCAATCAGGTCGCGACGCCGTCCGCCCTGATCGGTACACTGAACGTCACCTCGGTTTCATCCACTGGCGCAATCTACACGGCGAGCTTCCTGCGCTGGGGTAGTGACACGGCTGGCACCTCCGGCCAGATCGGCAACATTGCCGGGCCGAACACGGTCTTCGACTTCAAGGGTTCCCTCGCCTTCCGCGACATCGACAACGCGCTGGTGACGCGCCTGACAATCAACTCCAGTGGCATCACCGCCGGGACGATCAACTGCGCTGAGCTGTTCGTTACCCGCCCCCTTGGCACCGTGGCGGAGTGGTCCACGACCACGGCGAACGGTCTAATTCAGCGGTTCAACGTCAACGGCACACAGATCGGTGCCATCGGCTCCGGGGATTTTGTTGTCGGAACCTCAACGAGCGACTTCGCGGTTCGCGCCAGCATTCAGAATCTCATTCTCAGGGCGGCTGGCGAAATCCAGTGCAGCTCTTCCGCCGCTGCCGCCAAGCTGGATGCCTCGGGGTTCCATGTGACCGGCGTGCTCGAAGCCTCTGCTACTATCCTTGGCCCGGCGCCAACCGCCGCCCTCTCCACGATCCGGCTCCCGCACGGCGTGACACCCACGACGCCCGCTGACGGCGACATGTGGACCACAACGACCGGCCTGTTCATCCGCATCAACGGCCTGACGGTCGGCCCGCTCTCAGGCGCGGTCGCGGCGGGCGTCACCTCGATCACGGGCACGGCGGGCGAAATCACCGCCAGTGCCGCGACTGGCGCAGTCACACTCTCGATCCCGGCCTCTGTCATCTTCACCGGCAAGACGATCACGGGCGGCACATACCTGTCCGGCGCGTTCAACGGAACTATGGGGGCCACGACTCCGAACACAGGGTCGTTCACCGCGCTTACCGCAACGGGCCTTGTTGATTTCGTCGGTGCAGCCACGCCCAAGGTCCGCATCGGTGACGGCACGCGCCGGATTGAGATTGGTTGGTCGGCGGGCCTGAGTTCCAACTACATCGAGTCCATGAATCCGGGCGGCGGCTCGGTGGACATGGCGTATTACATGGGCGGAAACACGGCCCATCGGTTCTATGTCAGTGGCACCGAGGTAATCCGAATCACCTCCACCGGCCTCCAAGGCGCCATCGGTGCGACGACGCCGAACACGGGCGCGTTTACTAGCCTTAGCGCTACAACCAGAATTGTGGCGACGGACGGTGTAGCCATCGGAAACAACTCTCCTTCGGGCTTTGGCGTCGGGGCAATCTACGGCTCCTTGGCAGACGGCCTCGTTATTGTCGGCCACTCTGGCTCGACTTACGGGCTAAGGCTGCGGTTGTTCAATGGCAGCGATGTCATGTGGACTTTGGCCGGAGCGAACACGGCCTACTTCTCCGGCATCAACGGCCCCATTGGCGTCAGCGGGGCGAACTTTGGTATCTTCACCACCGTCACGGCGACCGGCAACATCAGCGCCGCCAATTTCTCCGGCACGTTCGCGGGTACTCATTCCGGCACCAGTTCCGGCACGAACACGGGCGACCAGACGAGCGTCTCCGGCTCGGCTGGTTGGACCAAGTTGTTCATGTCGACGTCGCACGATGGCACGTACTGGCTGGTGAACAACTGGGACGGGGCCTACTGGAGCATCACCTCGAACCATGGCGCACCGGCTCGCGTGGGCTTCGCGGATGTGTCGCAGGCCGGATCGTTGACCGGGGGCACCCTTGCTGCGGGTGTCACGGCGGCCTCGCTCAACACGATCAATCCATCAGGCGGCACGTTGAGCGTGGGCGGTGCCCTCGCTTGCTCTAGCAACCTGACAGTGTCGGGCTCCACCGCACTCTTTGGCAACAGCGGCGCGGCGGGGCGCTTCGCCTTCAACGGGCTCAATGGTTCTGGCCAAGGCAGCCTGCTTGTGATCCGCACCAACGGCGCGGACAAAGCCTACATCGGCACGCGCGACGCCATCTACGGCGGCTCGGCGACGGACTTGGTCCTGCGCAGTGTTTCGGAGAACGTCTATATCGACGCCGCCTCGGCCAATGTCGCCACCTTCTCGCCCAGCGGGTTGTCGGTCGTTGGCGCCATCTCTGGAACCCAGCTTGTTGCCACGGGGGGCGGCGACGGTATTCAGGCGGCCATCATTCAGACCACGAGCGGGCGACTGACCGTCATCCCGTTCTTCGATTCGACCTATGGAGCCCTGCTCGATTCCACTAACCCAGCAGGCTCCGTGCCCCAGCCGCTCACGTTTATTGGCAGCGTTCTTCGTCATCGTATAAATGGCGTCAACATCACCACGACAAGGTCGAATGGGCTTTTCATCGGCTGCGAAAGCGCGTTCTCGGTCGGCGCCGGAACTCAGGATGGCATTTCTTGCGAAAGCAGCGGCCTCATCAACATCAGCCGCGACAACGGCGGAGTTATCGCCGCCCGCCGCCGCAACGGCGACGGCAACCTGTTCGTCTTCTATCGCGATCTAGCGGGTGTCGGTGGCATTCAGGTAACCACCACCTCCACGGTCTATGCCACGACCTCGGATGGTCGCCTGAAGACCAACATCCGCGACTACACCGGCGAGGACTCCGGCCCGATCATGGACGCCCTGCGCCCGCGCCGGTACGACTGGAAGAGCGGGCAGACCGACCACGTCGGCTTCATCGCCCAAGAGCTGAACGAGGTCGACCCGCTGCTCGCCCGCATCGGTGCGGTGACGGTGGGCGACAGCAACCCGACCGACATCACCGACCAGTGGCAGCGCTCCGATCAGGCGCTCGTCCCGATCCTCGTTGCCGAGATCAAGTCCCTGCGCGCCCGCGTCGCCCAACTGGAAGCCGCCTAACCCCTCTTCACCATGGACCCCGGCAGTCTATCAAGCGACCCCGTCAACGGGACAGTCCTCACCGGATTCACCGGGTCTAATGGCGACTTCACCCTGTTCACTCCATCGGGCTTGCCGATCCTGCGCGTGCCGAGCGGGACGCAGAACTTGGTCCTGCTTGGCGCCCTGAGTGTTGCCACGGGCATCACCTTTCCGGGCGTCGGCGCGGGCTTCGTGAAGAGCGACGGCTTCGGCGTCTTCACAGGCGTCCCCTCGATCACGCTGTCCGACCCGGAGGTCACCGGAATCCTGCCCGTGTCCAAGGGCGGCACCGGCCTCGCCACGATCAACACCGACGCGATCCTCGTCGGCAATGGGGCCGGGAATCTCGTCGCGTCCAACCTGTTCTATCTGTCGAACACCCTAACCGTCGGCGGATTCCTGACGATCAATGCGGTGTCGCTCACCTCGACTGGCCAGATCATCGCCCCGGCCTCCACGGCAAGCGCCGCGTCCATCCGGTTCTCTCCGGGTGTCGCTCCCACCACCCCGGTCGATGGCGACATCTGGTTCACCTCGCTTGGTGTCTTCGCGCGGGTGAACGGCGTGACGCGCGGGCCGCTCCTTTTCAACGTCAACCTCGCTGGCCTCGATGTCACGGGTATCCTGCCCATCGCCAACGGCGGCACGGGCCAGAACACGGCCAACGGCGCCCTGAACGCGCTTCTCCCCACGCAGGCGGGCAACTCAGGCAGGGTGCTCTTCACCGACGGGTCCAACTCGTCTTGGCAGACGCCGGGCGGGTACTCCGTCACCTCCAACTCGGCGCAGTTCACCCCGGTCAACAACACGACGTACTACTTCGGCATCTTTGCGTCGCTGCCGGTCACCACGACGCCGGACATCCGCCGCCAGTATATCCCGAAGTCGGGCACCATCCGGGCAGCCTCCCTGAGCTGGCGCGCGGATGCGACCGCAGGCACCGGCGAGTCCGTCTCGATCTACATCCGCGTGAACAACACGACGGACTACCTGCTCGCCACGGTCTCGAACTCCAATGCCCAGAAAGTTTTCCTGAACACGGCCCTCAACATCCCGGTGGTCGCGGGCGACTACATCGAGATGAAGCTCGTGACCCCGGTGTGGACCACCAACCCGACACAGGTCTCGATTGGCGGCACCGTGTACATCGAGTAAGTTCCGGCTTGCCGTCGTGCACCTTGTGCACCATCGCTCTCGGCGATGACTCACAAGATCAAACTCAATCAGGGTTCCGTTAAGTTCCTCCGTGACATGCTCGCTATGCCGGGCTGGGCCACGAACGTCGGCGACATCGTACTGGGCGGCCAGCTCCTGTGCGACGTCGTCCCCGAGACCGATGATCCTCCTGCCGGGGAGGATGCCAACAACCGCGAGAAGGTCATGGCTTGGGCCAATGTCGACAAGCCCGAGTTCGAGCTGACCGAGAAGCAGCGCGAGTCCGCGCGCCGCTGCTTGAAGCACTTCGCCGAGAAGGGTGCCATCCCGCCCGTCAAGAACGCGATGCTGCTCCTCGTCGCCTTCGGCTACGACGAGAAATAAGTGACGGTCGGGCTTGACGTGATGGTGCACATGTGCACCATGCCGTCACTATGTCCACCGCATCTGAATCCCCCCAGCCTGAGCAGCCCGCTCAGGCTGTTTTGTCTCAAGAAGTCGCCGTCTCCCCGGCTCCGGTAATCGCCGAGAAGAAGGCCCCCATCGCCGTTGGTGATCAGGGTCTGGTCCTCACGACCCTCGACGACATGTTCCGCTTCTCCAAGGCGGTCTATGCCTCCGGGCTCGCCCCGGAGACCTTGGACTCTCCCGAGAAGATCCTGATCGCCGTCCAGCTTGGCGCCGAGATCGGCCTGTCGCCGATGATCGCCGTCCAGAACATCGCCGTCATCGGCAAGCGCCCCGGCGTCTGGGGCGACGTGATGCTCGGCATCCCTCGTTCCCGTGGCCTGATCGACTCCATCATCGAGGAGCAGATCGGCAGCGAGGCCGACGACACGCTCGGCTACCGCTGCACGATCAAGCGCAAGGGGGTCGAGCGCCCCTTCATCCACACCTTCACCAAGGCGGATGCGAAGAAGGCGGGCCTGTGGACCAAGGCTGGCCCTTGGACCAACTACCCGAAGCGCATGCTCCAGATGCGCGCCCGCTCGTGGGCCGTGCGCGACGCCTTCCCTGACGTCCTCAAGGGTCTCCTGACGGTCGAGGAACTGCGCGACAACCCGCCCTCTGAACCCAAGGTCGTGAAGCCCCTGTCTGAAGAATTATCATGAAATCAAAAACCATTGATGGCTTCGATAGCTACGCTGTTAGCGACGCTGGAGTTGTGACCCGGCTTGACGTCGGTCGTGCACTAAAGCCGGTCGCCAACAAGGCCGGATACCTGAAGGTTGGCCTAAGAAACGGAACCAACCAGAAGTGGTTCTTCGTTGCCCGATTGGTGGCAGCCGCCTTCATCCCAAATCCAGACAACAAACCGCAGATCAATCACATCGACGGCAACAAGACTAACAACCACGTTGGCAATCTTGAGTGGGTGACTCGCAAGGAGAACTGCCTCCACGCTAGGCGCTCTCTTGGAAAGTGTGTTGGCGAGAAGAACGGGGGTAGCAAGTTGACGGAGAACGACGTGATCGACATCCGCACCCTTCGCTCATTCGGGGCTAAGTACATCGACCTAGCCAAGGCTTATGGAGTTGGAAAGACCACCGTCCATCGAGTTCTGTCACACTCACACTGGAGGCACATCTAATGAACTTTGGAATTTTACCATCGGAGAGCTTTGAGTCGTACCACACGAGCAAGGCGGTCAGCGCCACCAAGCTCAAGTTCTTCGACGAGAACTACCCGGCCTTCTACAAGGCCACCTACATCGACAAGGAAATCCCGCGCCCCGAGGAAACCAACGCCTTCCGCTTCGGGCGCTACCTGCACTCGCTGGCGCTTGAGGGCGAGCTGGTCACCGCCAAGCGGTTCGTCGTCGCCCCCGAGGTGAACATGCGGACCAACGCCGGGAAGGAGACGTGGGCCGCGTTCGAGAAGGACATGAAGGCTGCGGGCAAGTCCTACATCGAGAAGGACGAGATTCCGCTGGCCGACAAGATGGCCGAGAGCATCCGCAACCACCCGCAGGCGGTCGCACTCCTGTCCAAGGGCGTCGCCGAGTGCACGTTCCGGCACAACCGCATCAAGTCGATGCCGCTCCAGTGCCGCCCTGACTGGTATAATCCCGGCGGCCACGAGCTGACGGAGGGCCGCCCCTACGTCATCGACCTGAAGTCCATCGACAGCCTCAAGGGCGACTGGGCGCACCAGTTCCACAAGTTCGGCTACCACCTGTCCGCCGCCCTGACGCGCTCCGTGATCGAGGAGACCGTCGACATGATGGCCGCCAATGCTGGCATGAAGGAGCCGGGCTGGATGGGGCCGCCGCCGATGTACCTGTTCCTCGTCGTCGAGAAGAGCGGCTCCAACGAGTGCTGCCTGTTCCAGCCGGATGAGATCTCGCTGGACCTTGCGCGCCAGAAGGTGGTTGCCACCCTCAAGGAGATGAAGAAGTGCTACGACAGCGGCGAGTGGCCCGGTGCCCCGCGTGGCATCAACCAAGTGTCGCTGCCCGAGTGGATGATCCGCAAGGGCTCCATGGAATGAACCAAGATGACCTCACCAAGCTCCTCCAGCGTCCCGGCTACGCCATCGTCGGTACTAGTCCTGCGCGTCCGGCAAAGGGGCTTGGTGGTGCCATCCAAAAAGAACAGCAAGCGCGTCGTCGGGGACAAGTTATTGACCGACCGAGCCGTCCTGCGGCGGATAAAACGGCTCCAGAACGCTATCGGGTACGTGTTGTACTCCGCCTACCAGACCACAAAAGGCGGGACGGGGATAACTGTCTCACTACCGTCTTGGATTGCCTCGTCGGTGCCGCTCGACGACTCGCTGGCATTTATCCCAAGCGCCGGGTTCGACGTCGAGTACGTCAGTGACGGCAGCGAGGGGGTCGACATCTACATCGAGAAACTTCCATGAGCGCCAAACACACATTCCACATCCGCCTCAAGCACACGATGACGGGCAAGGTGTACAACCTGACCGCCTTCGTTGAGTCCCCCATCGCCGCCCTCGCTGAAGCCCACAAGACCGCGCAGGCGAACCTCAAGCTGGAGCACGACGAGTACAAGATCACCGATCTGTCGCGCGACTGCACGTCGCCCTACGACCTGCCGGAGAACGCGCACAACCCGAACCTCGGGTACGGCAAGGCGCGCCTCAGTGCGCCGCTGACGCAGGACCTTCCGCTGGAGGTGGAGCCGGGTCGGCTTTCGGGTAGCCCCATCTTCTCTCCTGCGGAGCGACAATCCGCAGCCAACACGCTTTTCCCGTGACGATGGCGTACGGCGCATAGCAACCGCAGCCACTACTCGCCCCATCATATGGACGGCACCGTTTCAGGCCCCGATCAAAAACCGGACACCGGGGGCACTGGGCATATTTTTGTCGGGCCTCTAATGACCGTGCAGGAGTTCGCCCAGTTACTGCGGCACCTGCAGCAAGACGGAGCATTTGCCAAATCTCTCTCCAACCGAGCTGCCGACGTTCCCGCCGAAGCACGGCCACCCATTCTTTCATTCGACGCCACCTTAGCCCGAAGGGCCGAGTTCGGCGAACTAAACGACTACCGGCGCGGGCAATTCTTCGCCAGAGGCTTTCCATCCCCCACCCATGAGCGACGAATTTGAAAACGCCAAGCAGACTCTGATGCCGATGATCGACAAGATGTGCGCCGATCTGTGCGAGCACGTTGATTCGGTACAGATTTTCATCACCAAGAAGACCGAGGACGGCAAGGGCAGCACGATCACCTTGACGCGCGGCATGGGCGACTGGTACGCCCGCTACGGCTTCGTCGCCTACTGGCTCAAGGAGCAGGAGGGCTATGCCCAAGAGCGCGGGCGCTCGATGTGCAAGGACGACAATTCATGAAGACACCTCATTTCAAAGTAAGGAATCCTTTATTGGAAGGCAGGCCCAAGGGCCGGGCCACGCGGCGCTACGTCTATCGTGACGGCAAAGCGGTCTTGATCTACGAAGACCCCGACCGTGTAGTGAAGAAATCTCCGAAATCTTCTTGACGCTCATGGTGCACATGTGCACCTATCCTCCTGTTCTTTGATCTCCCTCCTCGGTGTGTGGTGAAAGATTCAATGCGCGTGTGCAAACAAGAGATGACGCGCCGAGGAGGGTTCCCTTTTCAGATACTTTGGCGCAGCGATGATCGAGATACTTCATTGGAACCTTGGGTCGCAGGTTCGAGTCCTGCCCTCCCGCCCTCTATGCGGGAGGTAGCTCAGTTGGTAGAGCGGAGGTGTAAGACGCTCGGTTAAATTTTCTCGCCAAAACCTTTCAGACTTTGCCGCAGCGATTGGAGGAGTTCTTCTCATTGTAAGAGAGAGGTCGTGGGTTCGAGTCCCACCGGCCCCCTCGGGGGTCGTAGCTCAGTTGGTAGAGCGCTATCGAATCGCCTCCGAAACTTTCTCGGCAAAACTCTATCGGGCGTCCGCCTCGAAAGCGGTAATGGACATCCTAGGCACGAATCAACGTGCGCGCCCGGCCACTTTCTGGTGCACAAGCGAAGCCACAATCGGGGCCGATGTGCGGCGAAGCCTGTGCGCCAGAATCCCCTACCCGGCAGCGATGCCGCAGCTACTTCTCTGCCGCACAGGCACCGCGACGCTGCGACTGAGTTCCTCCGGGTTCCCCTTCACCGCAGCGATGCGCCGGTTACTTCTTCGACTGTTAATCGAAACCAAAATACACCGTCGCAGTTTTCCTCGGTGATCCCCTTGTCCGCAGCGAGACCACGGTTACTTCAACTCATTATCGAAAATACCGCCGTCACACATTCTCGGACATCCCCTCTCCCGCAGCGAGCACGCGGTTACTTCGTGCAAAGAAAAACACCGCACGCAATTTCCTCGGGAGCCCCTTTCCCTATGAGCAAGTACGCAAACAAGCCGACCGCCGCCACGGCCTCCAAGATGGCGCGTGTTCCGAATACCCTGAACCTCGCGGGCGCTCCTGCGCACGCGATGAGCGAGAAGATGGCGCTGACCACTCTCGTCCTGACGTCCTTTTTGAAGGACCAGTTCTACCGCACCGAGGCCCAGACGGTCGCCGAGATCGACCGCCTGCTCCCGCTCGCGGGCGCACCCTTCGCGGCCAAGCTGGCGATCTTCGCCCGGCGCGAGTACGGCATGCGCTCGGTCTCGCACTACATTGCCGCGCGTCTCGCGGGCTCGCTGAACAAGGTCCAGTGGACCCGCAAGTTCTACCGTCAGGTCATCCGTCGCCCGGATGACGTGCTGGAGATCCTCGCCTGCTTCAAGCACCTGTACCCCGGCGTCATGGTGCCGAACTCGCTCCGCCGTGGTCTCGCCGACCGGCTGAAGACCCTCTCGCCGCACGCCCTTGCCAAGTACCGCAAGGACGGCTCCGAGCTGTCCATGATCGACGCGGTGAACATCTGCCACCCGGTGGCCAACGACCAGCTCTCCGCCCTGATGAAGGGCACGCTGGCGAACGCCGAGACGTGGGAGGTCAAGCTCACGCAGGCGGGCCAGCAGGCCGACGGCGATGCCGAGGAGCTGAAGGATGCCGTGTGGCACGAGCTGCTCGGCTCCGGCAAGCTCGGCTACTTCGCGCTCCTGCGAAACCTGCGCAACATCGCGGAGCAGGCTCCCAACGCCATTGGCCTTGCCTGCAAGGCGCTCGTCAACAAGGAGGCCATCGAGAAGTCGCTCGTCCTGCCGTTCCGTTTCGTGACGGCGTACGAGGCTATCGACAAGTCGACCATCACGCCGCTGAACAAGCGCCTCCTCGTCGAGGCGATCACCGACGCTGTCGACCTGTCGCTCGCCAACGTGCCGACCTTCAAGGGCCGGACGCTGGTGGCGCTCGACTGCTCGGGTTCCATGAGCCACCTGCGCATGAAGGCGGGCCTGTTCGCTGCCGTACTGGCCAAGAAGCCCGGCACCGACATCCTGCTCTTCGACGACCGCGCGAAGTACGTCACGGTGAACAGCCGCGTGCCCACCCTCACGGTGGCCATGCAGCTCCCGTTCCCCGGCGGCAGCACGAACTTCGACTGCATCTTCCAGCAGGCCGCCCTGCAGGGCGCCAAGTACGACCGCATCGTGATCCTCTCGGACATGCAGGCGTGGATCGGTGGCCACACCCCGGCGCGCGAGTTCGCCGCCTACAAGCGCATCACGGGCGCACGCCCGAAGATCTTCTGCTTCGACTTCGCGGGCTACGGCTCGCTGCAGTTCCCCGAGCAGGACGTCTATCAGATGGCCGGGTTCAGCGAGAAGGTCTTCGACACGATGTCCGTGCTGGAGGCCGACCGCGAGGCCCTTGTCCACGAGGTCGAGCGCTGGGATTTCAACCATGAAGAAGAGCAAAACCAAACCAGCGAAGGCTGAAACCAAGCGCTGCATCACCTACATCAACCGGGGCCTGTACAACAAGCTGTCCTCAAAACTTCGCGGGAAGACGCCGCCGTCCAACGTATCGGCGTTTTTCCGCGAAAAGGCAGCGGAGGAGGTCAACGCATGAAAAGCCACAAAGCCGCCGTCGAGGCGGCAGCCAAGGAGTACGTCGCCAAGCAGATGCCGGAGGAATACCGCGCGGAGCTGGGCAAGGAAGTGGTGACATGCGTGATGGCCGCCCTTGAGACCAAGAAGCCGAACAGCAAAGCCTTCACCTCGAAGGCGGCCAATACCCGCATCGAGATGAAGGCCGAGCTGGTGAAGACGCCGAACTGCAGCCTGCCCGACCGCATCCGTTTCCAACTCTACATCCTGCCGAACACCGAGCCCGTCTATTTCCCATGAGCAACATCATCCCCCAAGAAATGGCCGACAAGGTCATCTCCAATGTCATCGCGCGGTTTCCCAAGAAGCTGCGCCCGAAGCTGCGCCTCTCCTGCGAGGACGCCTTCACCGCGTTCGCCGCGTGCCTCGCCTTCAATGGCGACGTGCCGAACGTCAACAAGAGCGTGATCTACCCGATCTCCAGTGGCGGTGCCATGTACACCTGCCACCCGGAGTGGCACTCCGACGGCGTCAACCTCACCCTCTCGGTGATCATCGAGGCGGGCCGTGCCATCCACACGGTTCCGCTGGAACTGCCTGCAACCACCGCCACGTCGTGAACATCGGCGAAGACAAAATCCAGCGCGAGCGCATCCGCCAGATCACCGATCTGAACTACAGCGACGAGCACGACGACAAGTACGTCG